>Ga0265780_10008477_pt1 | contig 12482 bp, 8 predicted proteins | sample P1T30metagenome_FD_192432 | JGI IMG/M metagenome (GOLD analysis project Ga0265780, IMG submission 192432) | Plant litter microbial communities from East Loma Ridge, Irvine, California - P1 T30 | ecosystem: Environmental > Terrestrial > Plant litter > Unclassified | place: USA: California...
GTGCACTTCCATATTGCCGGTACCTTTGAATTCCTCGAAGATCACGTCGTCCATGCGCGAGCCGGTTTCGATCAGCGCCGTGGCGATGATGGTCAGCGAACCGCCTTCTTCAATGTTACGGGCGGCGCCGAAGAAACGTTTCGGGCGCTGCAGCGCGTTGGCGTCGACACCACCGGTCAGGACCTTGCCCGAGGCAGGGATGACGGTGTTGTAGGCGCGCGCCAGGCGGGTGATCGAGTCGAGCAGGATCACGACGTCTTTTTTCATTTCGACCAGGCGTTTGGCTTTTTCCAGCACCATCTCGGCGACCTGCACGTGGCGGGTGGCGGGCTCATCGAACGTCGATGCAACCACTTCGCCGCGCACCGAGCGCTGCATTTCGGTCACTTCTTCCGGACGTTCGTCGATCAGGAGGACGATCAGCGTGCAGTCGGGATGGTTCGCGGTGATCGCGTGCGCCATGTGCTGCAGGATGACCGATTTGCCGGATTTCGGCGACGCCACCAGCAGGCCGCGCTGGCCCTTGCCGATCGGGGCGATCAGGTCGATGATGCGGCCGGTAATGTTTTCCTGGCCGTTCATGTCGCGCTCGAGGCGCAGCGGCTCCTGCGGGTGCAGCGGCGTCAGGTTTTCAAACAGGATGCGGTGTTTCGACATCTCCGGCGATTCGCCGTTGACCTTGTCGACTTTCACCAGCGCAAAATAGCGCTCGCCGTCTTTTGGCGTACGCACTTCGCCTTCGATCGAGTCGCCGGTGTGCAAATTGAAGCGGCGAATCTGCGACGGGGAAATATAGATATCGTCGGTCGAGGCCATGTAGCTGGCGTCGGGCGAGCGCAGGAACCCGAAGCCGTCCGGGAGCACCTCGAGGGCGCCGTCGCCGAAGATCTGCTCGCCTGATTTCGCGCGTTTTTTCAGGATCGCGAACATCAGTTCCTGCTTGCGCAAGCGGGCTGCGTTGTCGATATCGAGGCCAATTGCCATCTCCAGCAGCGCGGAGACGTGCATCGCCTACAGTACAGATAAGAGCATGTGTTGGGTGTCCCGTGACGGGAAAGTAAAGGTAGGGGAGGGAACTGCGTGGATTAAACGGTCGGGGAAGATGCGGACGAGGCCGAAATGCTTCCCTTCCGGACAAAAACGACAGCGCAGGCGCGCTGGCGTCGCTTATGGTATCAGAATCAGATATTGCTGTCGATAAACGAAGTCAGCTGGCCTTTTGCCATTGCGCCGACTTTTTGCGCGTGTGCCACGCCGTTTTTGAACAGGATCAGCGTCGGAATGCCGCGGATGCCGAACTTGGCTGGAATGGCCGTGTTGGCATCGACGTCCAGCTTGACGACGGAGATCTTGCCTTCGTAAGTGGTGGCAACTTCTTCGAGAATCGGAGCGATCGATTTGCAAGGACCGCACCATTCGGCCCAGAAGTCGACCAGGACTGGGCGCTCGGACTTGAGGACGTCGGCTTCGAAGGATGCATCGGTGATGTGTTTGATATTTTCGCTCATATTTTCCTCGGTCGGAGGTAAGGATAATGTGGATCACGCCTGGAGATGATGCCGGTCTTGCGTGGTATCGTCGGCTGGCTTCGCTTATTGCAAAAACTGCCTGCAGCACCAAGCTTGGGCCGCATTGCGCGATTTCAATAAGAGGAAGGGGCAAGAAGACGCCAGGGCGGGGATTTCGCCGAAATAATACCCTATTTTTTTGGACCGTGGCGGGGAGTTGTTTGAAACATCAACATTCCACGACCGGGAACAATCATCCGACTGTTCCAGTGAACTGCGACAGCGCACCCGGATGCCACATCGTCACCACCGACGCCACCTGGCCCTGCGAGGTGGTGCGGCGGCGCAGCACCAGGCAACTGGCGCCTTCGGCCATGGCCAGCATGGCGGCAATGGCCGGCGGCGCCGGCAGCGCTTCGATGCTGTAGGTGGCGCCCTGCAGCGGCGCGGCCGCCATCAGGTGTTCGTTGGGCGTGATCACCTGGAAATCCTGCTCCAGGTAGGCCGGGGCGCTGGCCGGATTGACCCAGCGGTCCTCTACCTGCAGCGCGACCGCGTCCTCGAAGTGAACGATGACGGAGTGGAACAGCGCTGCGCCTGGCGCCAGGCCGAACTGGAATGCCAGCGCCGTGCTGGCCGTATCGGCTTCCAGCAGGCGCACGCTGCTGTGGTGCGTGCGTCCGCGCGCGCGGATTTCATCGGCGATGTTGCGGATTTCAACCAAGGTCGCCTGGTATTTCTGCGGCGCCACGAAAGTGCCGGCGCCCTGGCGCCGCGTGAGCACGTTTTCGGCGGTCAGTTCGCGCACGGCGCGGTTGACCGTCATGCGCGAGACGCCGAACTGGCGCACCAGCGCCTGCTCCGAAGGGACCAGCTCGCCTTCTTTCCAGCGCCCGGAGGCAATCTCGCCGCTCAGGTAATCCTTGATGCGCTGAAAGATCGGAATGCTCAGTGGGACATCCTCTTGCGCAATCTGCTGCTCCACACTACTCTCCGCCCATGGCATTGCCAAAGGCCCGATTCTAGCATCGCCAATTTGAAAGCAAGGGGCGGGGTGCGCGCTGCGCCAGGCGCGGGCACCATGCAGGCATCATCTGAATGGAGACAACACATGAACGCCTCGACCGACCTGACGAGCGACGCCGTGCGCTGGGATGCGGTGCAACGCCGCGACAGCGCTTTCGACGGCGCCTTCTATTACTCGGTGCGCACGACCGGCGTGTTCTGCCGTCCCTCCTGCGCCGCGCGCACGGCCCTGCGCAAGAACGTCGCCTTCCACGCCAGCTGCGCCGCCGCCGAAGCGGCCGGTTTCCGCCCCTGCCTGCGCTGCCGTCCCGACCTGCCGCCGCTGGCCGAACGCCAGGCCGCGGCGGTGGCCCAGGCCTGCGCACTGATCGACGCCAGCGACCAGGCGCCCGACCTGGACACGCTGGCCGCCGCCAGCGCCATGAGCAAATTTCACTTTCACCGCATGTTCAAGGCGCATACGGGCATCACGCCCAAAGCCTACGCCGCGGCGCGGCGCGCCGCCCGCGTGACCGCGCAGCTCGATGGGGGCGCCTCCGTCACCGAAGCGATCTACGGCGCCGGATTCAATTCCAGCGGCCGATTTTATGCCGGCGCCGATGCGCGGCTGGGCATGACGCCGACGCGCTACCGCCAGGGCGGCGAAGGCGAGGCGATCCGCTTTGCGATTGGCGCCTGTTCGCTGGGCGCCATCCTCGTGGCGGCGACCGATAAAGGGATCTGCGCGATCCTGATCGGCGACGATCCCGATGGTTTGGCGCGCGATCTGCAGGACCGCTTTCCGCGCGCCCAGCTGGAAGGCGCCGATGCCGATTTCGACCGTATCGTGGCGGTCGTGGTCGGCTTTGTCGAAGCGCCGAAACTCGGCATGGCGCTGCCGCTGGACGTGCGCGGCACCGCATTCCAGCAGCGCGTGTGGGAAGCGCTGCGTGCCATTCCGCCGGGCGTCACGGTCAGCTACGCCGAACTGGCGGCGCGCGTCGGCATGCCGCGTGGCGCGCGCGCGGTGGCCGGCGCGTGCGCGGCCAATCCGGTCGCGGTCGCCATTCCCTGCCACCGCGTGGTGCGCAACGATGGCGCCCTGTCCGGCTACCGCTGGGGCGTGGAGCGCAAACGGGTGTTGCTGGAAAGGGAAGCGGCGGCGCTGGCCGGCAGCGATTGATTGACCAATCGACAAAAATCGCTACACTCGTGGGCTTCCTGTCACCGATCCAATCCGGAGAGTCCCGATGCGCCGTATTTCCCTGCAGTGTTCCCTGTTTGCCCTCGCGGGCGTCATGTCGCTGGCCCATGCCGACACCGTGCTCGACAACGCGAATGGCTACACCCTCGACCGCGCCGGCAAGCTGCAGCGTTTCGCTTCGATGGCGTTCGACGAAAAGGGCCGCATCCTGGCAGTGGGCACGGCCAAGGCGGTCAATGCCAAGGCGCCGCAAGCGCGCCACATCGACATCCAGGGTAAAACCGTGCTGCCGGGCCTGATCGACGCGCATGGCCACGTGTTCGGCCTGGGCGATGTGCTGACCCAGCTCGACATGGCCGGCATCCCGACGCTGGCCGAAGCATTGTCTTCCGTGGCGACCTACGCCAGCGCGCATCCGCAACAAGCCTGGGTGCGCGGGTATGGCTGGAACCAGGAAATCTGGAAACTGGGCCGCTTCCCGACCGCGCAGGAACTCGACGGCGCCGTGGCCGACCGCCCGGTCTGGCTGGAACGCGTCGACGGCCACGCCGGCTGGGCCAATACCAGGGCCCTGGCGGCGGCCGGCATCACCAACAGCACGCCGGATCCCATCGGCGGCAAGATCGTGCGCGACCAGAATGGCGTCGCTACCGGCGTGCTGGTCGACGCCGCCAAGGAACTGGTCGAAAAAGTGCTGCCGAAGCAGGACGACGCGCAGGCCCGCCTCGTGCTCGACAGCGCGCTGGCCAAGCTGGCGTCGGTCGGACTCACGACCGTGCACGATGCGGGCATCACGGTGGCCAACGACCGCCTGTACCGCGACTACGCCGACCACGGCAAACTGACGGCGCGCGTCTACGCCATGATCGGCGGCACCGATGCCGATTTTGACCAGCTGTCCAAAAACGGCCCGCTGCGCGATTACGCCAACGGCATGTACGCGCTGCGCGCCGTCAAACTGTATTCGGACGGCGCGCTGGGCAGCCGCGGCGCCGCGCTGATCGAGCCGTACAGCGACGAGCCGAAGTCGCACGGCTTGCTGTTCCATACCTTCCCCGAGATGGACGCGATGATCAGGAAGGCGATGGCGGCCGGCTACCAGGTCAACGTCCACGCGATCGGCGACGCCGGCAACCGCCAGATCCTCGACATTTATGCCCGCGAAGTGAGCGCCACCAAAAGCGGCGCGCAGCGCCACCGCATCGAGCACGCGCAGGTGGTGAAACTGGCCGACATCCCGCGCTTCAAATCCATCGGCATCATCCCGTCGATGCAGCCGACCCACGCCACGTCGGACAAGAACATGGCCGAGCAGCGCATCGGCCATGAGCGCATCAAGGGCGCCTACGCATGGCGCACCTTCCTGAAGCAGGGTTCGCGCATCGCGTGCGGGTCGGATTTCCCGGTAGAAGCGCCGAACCCGTTCTTCGGCATCCACTCCGCCGTCACGCGCCAGGATGCATCGAACCTGCCGGCCGGCGGCTGGTATCCGGACCAGGCCATGACGCTGACCGAAGCGCTGCGCTGCTTCACGCTCGATGCGGCGTATGCGGGCCACCAGGAAAAGTCGATCGGTTCGCTCGAAGCCGGCAAGCAGGCCGACTTCATCGTCATCGACCAGGACATGTTCACGATGCCGGCGCAGGACATCCACAAGATCGGCGTGCTGCAGACCTGGGTGGCGGGGCGCCAGGTGTTTCAGAAAAAGTAAGCCGCGCTTGTCGCGAATTTTCCACATGTCGTATTGACGTTTGCAAACTTCCCGCAATGTTGTAACGTGAAGAAAAGGTGCATCTAAGAATCTTTTGATGCATCTCAAGACACTTATAGCGCCGTCATGGCGCGGGATGGAGACATGGATTCGAGACCACCGGCACTACGCCGCATTGTCATCGCAGGCGCCGCCGCCATCGTGGCCGGCACCTGCTTCGCCCTGGCCGTACAGTGGCTGCTGCCCGCCGCTGGCGGTACGCTCGCCGCGGCCTTGCTGGCGAGCATGGCCAGTATCGTGCTGGTGCTGGTCCTGTCCCGTTCCCGGCCGGCGGAAGGGCAGAAGGCCTTCCTTGAAGTGGTCGGCGGCTCGGTCGACGCCATCATGATCGGCGCCGCCGAAACCGCGTATTTCGTCGATTCCGTTAAAAAGAAGATCGACCAGGACGTGGCGGCAGTGGGCGCCATGGTGGTCGACGCTGGCATGGTGGCGCACAGCACCGAGCAGATCGCCAGCCACGCGCAGCGCGCAGTCGAGGTGGCCACCCAGGTGCGCCAGGAAAGCGTGGCCGGTCGCGCCGAAGTCGAGCACGGCCTGACGCGTATCGGCAGCGCCGGCAGCCAGGCGCAAGAGGCCGCCGCGACGATGGTCGCGCTGCGCGAAAAATCCCGCGGCATTGCCGGCTTTACCCAAGTGATTGCGGAAATCTCCGCGCGCACCAATTTGCTGGCATTGAATGCCGCCATCGAGGCCGCGCGGGCGGGCGAACACGGGCGCGGCTTTGCGGTGGTGGCCGGCGAAGTACGCCAACTGGCCCAGCGTACCAAGGAAGCGACCGATGAAATTGGCGTGATGGTACGCGCCATCAATGACCAGGCCGAACAGGCCAGCGTGGCCATGCAGTCGCTGACCGCGGCCGTCGTCGATGCGACGGCCAATGTCGAACGGGTGCACGCCTCCCTGGGGAGCATCGAGCGCTCATCAGGCGACTCCGAGCGCGAGATCGGCCAGATTGCCGGGGAAGCGCTGCGCCACGTCGAGACCACGCGCGCCATCATGGAATCGCTGTCCCGCGTCAACGCCAGCCTGCTGTCGACCGACAAGCAATTGCCGCTGGCTGCCAGTTCGGCGATGGCGCTGGCCGAGCGGGCCGAAACGATGGCGGCGGCCCTGAGCGAATCGCAGATGCAGACCAGCCACGACGCCATCCGCGCCGCCGCACAAAACGCCGCCGCGGAAATCGGGCGCCTGTTCAGCGCGGCCATTGCATCCGGCACGATCACGCGCGAGGCGCTGTTCGACCGCCGCTACAAAGCCATTCCGGATACGAACCCGGTCAAGCACAACACCCGGTTCGATGCCTTCACCGACCGCGTCCTGCCGGCCGTGCAGGAGGCGTTGTTGGAGGCCATGCCGCAGCTGTCTTATTGCGGCGCCGTCGACAACAACGGTTATTTCCCGACCCATAACAAGAAGTTCTCGCAGCCACTGACGGGTGACTACGACACCGACATTGTTCACAACCGCACCAAGCGTATTTTCAACGACCGCACCGGCGCGCGCTGCGGCAGCAACCAGCGGCCTTTCCTGCTGCAGACCTACAAGCGCGATACGGGCGAAGTGATGCACGACCTGTCGGCGCCAATTTACGTCGATGGGGCGCACTGGGGCGGTTTCCGGATTGGTTACCGCTCGGCGGCGCAGGGCTGAACGGCCTAGAAAGCCATTGGCCTAAAACCATTGACTTGCTTGTATAGACAACCTAGACTTTGCAGCATGCGGATGGGGCTCGTCCGCCGCTGTGCCTGTCTCGAGGAGTTGTCATGCTTGACCCCCGCTTCGACCCCACCCGCAGCATTCGCGCCCCGCGCGGCACCGAACTGCACTGCAAAAGCTGGCTGACCGAGGCGGCGTACCGCATGCTGCAAAACAACCTCGATGCCGAGGTGGCGGAGAACCCGCACAGCCTGGTCGTCTACGGCGGCATCGGCCGGGCCGCGCGCGACTGGGCCTGTTTCGACCAGATCCTCGCCTCCCTGCGCACCCTCGACGACGACCAGACCTTGCTGATCCAGTCCGGCAAACCGGTGGGCGTGTTCCAGACCCACGCCGACGCGCCGCGTGTGCTCATCGCGAACTCGAACCTGGTGCCGAAATGGGCCACCTGGGAACACTTCAGCGAGCTCGACCGCCAGGGCCTGTTCATGTACGGCCAGATGACCGCCGGCAGCTGGATTTATATCGGCACGCAGGGCATCGTGCAGGGCACGTATGAAACCTTTGCCGAAGCAGGGCGGCAGCATTTTGGCGGCGACTGGGGCGGGCGCTGGATCCTCACCGCCGGGCTGGGCGGCATGGGCGGCGCGCAGCCGCTGGCGGCCAGCTTTGCCGGAGCGGTATCACTGAACATCGAATGCCAGCAAAGCAGCATCGACTTCCGGCTGCGCACGCGCTACCTCGACAAGCAGGCCGCGCACATCGACGACGCGCTGGCGATGGTGGCGCGTCACACGGCGCGCCGGGAGGCCGTGTCGATCGGGCTGCTCGGTAACGCCGCCGACGTGCTGCCGGAACTGGTGCGGCGTGCCCGCGCAGGTGGGCTGAAGCCCGATCTGGTCACCGACCAGACGTCGGCGCATGACCTCGTCAATGGCTATTTGCCCGCGGGCTGGAGCGTCGAGAAATGGAAGGCGGCGATGGCCGACCCCGCCGAGCATGCAGCGCTGAAAGCAGCGGCAGCGGCATCGTGCGCGGCGCACGTGCGCGCCATCCTCGATTTCAAGGCGATGGGCGTGCATGCCGTCGACTACGGCAACAACATCCGCCAGGTCGCGTTCGACGCCGGCGTGGCGAACGCCTTTGATTTCCCGGGATTCGTGCCGGCGTACATCCGGCCGCAGTTCTGCGAAGGGCGCGGGCCGTTCCGCTGGGTGGCGCTGTCGGGCGACCCGGAAGACATTCATAAGACAGACGCAAAAATCAAGGAACTGTTCCCTCACCTGGCGCAGGTGCACCGCTGGCTCGACATGGCGCGTGAACGGATCGCGTTCCAGGGCCTGCCGGCGCGCATCTGCTGGCTGGGCCTGGGCGAGCGTCACCTGGCCGGCCTGGCGTTCAACGAGATGGTGCGCACCGGCGAACTGAAGGCGCCGATCGTCATCGGGCGCGACCATCTCGACACCGGCTCGGTGGCCAGCCCGAACCGCGAAACCGAGGCCATGCGCGACGGCACCGATGCGGTGTCCGACTGGCCGCTCCTGAACGCCCTGTTGAATACCGCCGGCGGCGCGACCTGGGTCTCGCTGCACCACGGCGGCGGCGTCGGCATGGGGTATTCTCAGCATGCCGGCATGGTCATCGTTGCCGACGGCACCGACGCTGCCGCGCGACGGCTGGCGCGCGTGCTGGTCAACGACAGCGGCTCGGGCGTCATGCGCCACGCCGACGCCGGCTATGAAACCGCCATCGCCTGTGCCGGGCGCACGGGCCTGAACCTCCCCATGATCCATCGACAATGACTTCACTTTCATCCTCATCCTCATCACAAGGCTGGACCCTGTACCCCGGCGCGATGACGCTGGCCGACCTGCGCGCCGTCTGGACCGCCGCCGCACCCATCACCCTGGACGCGGGTGCTTACGACGCCATCCATGCGTCCTGCGCGACGGTCCAGGCCATCGTTGAAAAGGGCGACCCGGCCTACGGCATCAATACCGGCTTCGGCATCCTGGCCAAAGCGCATATTCCCCAGGACCAGCTGGCCACCCTGCAGCGCAACCTGATCCTGTCGCATGCGGTGGGCACCGGCGCGCTGCTGTCGGATGCGGTCGTGCGCCTGATCGTCCTGATGAAAATCGGCAGCCTGGCGCGCGGCTACTCCGGCGTGCGCCCGCTGATCGTCGATACCCTGATTGCCCTGTACAACGCGGGCATCATGCCGGCCATCCCGGCCAAGGGGTCGGTCGGCGCCTCGGGCGACCTGGCGCCGCTGGCCCACATGACGCTCGCCATAATGGGTGTCGGCGATGTGCGCGCGCGTGGCGTCGTCATGCCGGCCACCCAGGCGCTGGCCGCGGCGGGCATCGAGCCGGTCGTGCTGGCTGCAAAGGAAGGGCTGGCGCTGATCAACGGCACCCAGGTGTCGACCGCGCTGGCGCTGCACGGCCTGTTCATGACCGAGCGCGTGCTGGAGGCCGCGATGGTCACCGGCGCGCTGTCGATCGACGCGGCGCGCGGCAGCGATGCGCCGTTCGATGAGCGCGTGCACGCGGTGCGCGGCCAGCCCGGCCAGATCGCGGCGGCGAAAATCTACCGCACGCTGGTGGCCGGCAGCGCCATCCGCGCGTCGCACCTGGTAGGCGACGAACGCGTGCAGGACCCGTACAGCCTGCGCTGCCAGCCACAGGTGATGGGCGCGGTCATGGACATCGTCGCCAACGCGGCGCGCACCCTGTTGATCGAGGCGAACGCCGTCACCGACAACCCGCTGATTTTTGCCGACAATGGTGGCGAAGTCATCTCTGGCGGGAATTTCCACGCCGAGCCGGTGGCGTTTGCCGCCGACGCGCTGGCGCTGGCGATTGCCGAGATCGGGGCGCTGTCCGAGCGCCGCATCGCGCTGCTGATCGACGCCAACCTGTCCGGCCTGCCGTCGTTCCTCGTGCGCGAACCGGGCCTCAATTCCGGGTTCATGATCGCGCACGTGACGGCGGCGGCGCTCGCGTCGGAAAACAAATCGATGGCCCATCCGGCCAGCGTCGACAGCCTGCCCACGTCGGCCAACCAGGAAGACCACGTCAGCATGGCAACCTTCGCGGCGCGTCGCCTCGATGAAATGGCGCAGAATAGCGCAGTCATCGTGGCAATCGAATTGCTGGCGGCTGCGCAGGGCATCGAATTTCACCGTCCGCTAAAAAGCTCGGCCATCCTGGAACAGGTGCACGCGGCGCTGCGCGAAAAAGTCGCGCCGTTCAATGAAGACCGCTTCTTTGCGCCGGATATCGAAGCGGCGCGCCAGCTCGTGGTCGACGGGGCGTTATCCAGCGCGTGCAAGGATCTGTTCGCCGTACTGCATCCATAAAGGAGGCGCCATGGACTTCCGCTTCACCGCCGGCAGCGCGCCGCTGCTGATCTCGATGCCGCACGTGGGCACCGACATTCCGGACGATGTCGCCGCCACGATGGCGCCGTGCGCCTTTGGCCGCGCCGACACCGACTGGCACCTCGAGCAGCTGTACGCCTTCGCTGCCGAAATGGGGGCGTCGACGCTGGCGGCGCGCTGGTCGCGCTACGTCATCGACGTCAACCGCCCGCCCGAGGACACGAATCTGTATCCGGGCCTGGACACGACGGGTCTCTGCCCGGTCGATACCTTTAAACGCGAACCCTTGTACCAGCCCGGCCGCGCGCCGCTGAAGGGGGAAGTTGCACACCGGCTGCAGCGCTACTGGCAGCCGTATCACGCGCAGCTGCGTGCGGAACTCGACCGCCTGCTGGCCCTGCACGGGCGCGTGCTGCTGTGGGATGCGCATTCGATCGCGTCGGTGGTACCGCGCTTTTTCGACGGCCGCCTGCCGGACCTGAATGTCGGCACCGCGACCGGCGCGTCCTGCGCGCCTGAACTGGAACGCGCGGTGGTGGACGTGGCGCACCGCCAGCAGCGCTTCACGGTGGCCGTCAACGGCCGCTTCAAGGGTGGCTACATCACACGCCATTATGGCCAGCCGCAGGCGAACATCCATGCAATCCAGCTCGAGATGTGCCAATGCCTCTACATGGACGAAGCGGCGCCGTTCGCCTATCTGCCCGACACGGCGGCTGATGTGTTGCCCGTGCTGCGGGACTGCGTTGGCGCCGCGCTGGACTGGGTCCGCCGTTGAACCAGCTGTTTGCGCGCAATGCGCTGCTGCCCGCGGGATGGCGCCGCGATGTGCTGCTGGGCTGGGATGCGCAGGGCACGCTGACCAGCGTGACTGAAAACAGCAGTGCGAACAGCAGTGCGAACAGCAGTGCGGACGGTATCCAGGTTGCCGAATACGTCCTGCCCGGCATGGTCAACCTCCATTCGCATGCTTTCCAGCGCGCGCTGGGTGGCCTGGCTGAACGGGCCGGACCGGGTCCCGACAGCTTCTGGACCTGGCGCGACCTGATGTACCGCTTTGCCGCCACGATCACCCCGGAGCAGGTGCAGGCCATCGCGGCCCAGCTGTTTTCCGAATGCCTGCGCCACGGTTACACGTCCTTGTGCGAATTCCACTACATCCAGCGCCAGCCGGATGGCAGCGCGTATGCCCGGCCGGCCGAAATGGCCGAACGGGTGGCCGCGGCAGCAGGGGAGAGCGGCATCGGCCTGACGCTGCTGCCGGTGCTGTACAGCCATGCGGGTTTTGGCGCGCAAGCCCTGACGCCGCAACAGCGGCGGTTTCGCACCGATGTCCGCGACGTGCTGGACATCGTCGCGGCACTGGCGCCGCGGCGCAGCCACCAGCTCGAAGTGGGCGCCGCGCCCCATTCGCTGCGGGCGGCCGGCATCGATGCGATCCGCGAATTGTCCGGCTGCTTGCCCGCCAACCGGCCGCTGCACATCCACATCGCCGAGCAGCAGGCTGAAGTCGACCAGTGCGTCGCGTTCAGCGGCCAGCGCCCGGTCGACTACCTGCTGTCGCACGCCGGCATCGACGCGCGCTGGTGCCTGGTGCACGCCACCCACCTGACACCGGACGAGCGCACGCGCCTGGCCGCCAGCGGCGCCGTCGCCGGCCTGTGCCCGACCACGGAAGCGAACCTGGGCGACGGCCTGTTTCCGCTGGCCGACTACCTCGGTGCGGGCGGCGCGTTCGGCATCGGCAGCGACAGCCATGTGTCGCACAGCCCGGTCGAAGAGCTGCGCTGGCTCGAATACGGCCAGCGGCTGGCCGGCCGGCGCCGCAACGTGGCCGCCACGTTCGCCATGCCGGATGTCGGCGAATTTCTATGGCAGGGCGCGCTGCATGGTGGCGCGCTGGCATCCGGCCGTCCCGTGGGTGCGCTGGCGCTGGGAAAACGCGCCGACCTG
>Ga0265780_10008478_pt1 | contig 12480 bp, 10 predicted proteins | sample P1T30metagenome_FD_192432 | JGI IMG/M metagenome (GOLD analysis project Ga0265780, IMG submission 192432) | Plant litter microbial communities from East Loma Ridge, Irvine, California - P1 T30 | ecosystem: Environmental > Terrestrial > Plant litter > Unclassified | place: USA: California...
GGTCACCGCCGCCATTTATCCGATCCTATCTATTTCACTATGATATCACTACAACATAAATGATATCACTTTCAAGTCTAGATGAGATAGAGACGGGGTGCTTTGTGCGCGTTCGGCGCCTTGAACGGATACGAACCACCGACCCGTTTGTCCTAGGACAAAGCGGTGGACATCGAGACCATTCCACTGCTCAAGAGATCTGCTCCGTGACTCTCTGCAATGAACCAGCCCGGCTTGAGATGACCTTGCGAATTGCGCCCAGGATGGGATGACTGATCCCCTCGTCTGCCAACTCTGCAACAAGGACATCAGCCTCGGTCACAATCCTTTCCGCCATTTGGGCAAGATCGCGGACGAGGATGCGCTGGGAAGATTTGGTTTCGGGCACAAGTGTCGTCCAGTGCTTCATCTGGATGGTGTCGGGCACATCGCGGCCACCAATTTTCATGGCGAGCCTCTTTGACAAGCGGGGATAAACGGCCGTGCAAACGACATCGTAGATCGGTGCCAGATCCGTTGCATCTGAGCCATAAAGCAGGGCGTTGTTCTTGCCGTGAGCATCGGCATTGCCGACGAGATAGTTGAAGATCAGCATGCGAATGAACTGTAACCGATCCGCGACAGGTCTAGCGCAGGCCTGGTCGATCAGCCTGAGAGCATTTTCTGTCCCCGGTCCGCCCTCGGCCTCATACTTCAGCTCCGGCGGGACGCTAAGGGCCTGGCAAAAGTCTTCCTGGTGTAGGCGCTCAATGATGCCGTTTGCAGCTTTCGTCCGATCATAACGCTCAACCAGGAGAAAGGCAGTCGCCCCGTCTAGGCGTATCTCGACATGGGGTACCGGCAGCTTGAGGCGGGCAGCCAGCCGCATACAAAAATACTCGTTCTCCACCGTGCCTTCCAACGCCTGGATGACCGGTTTCAAGATATGGGTCGTTGGTCGACCATCTCTCGCCAAGGCAATGGAATCTCCATCGACAATGACCGCCAGTTTATCCTGCGCGCCGGCGAGCGATAAGCGAATGCCCTCGTCTCCACCAAGCAAAGGCCGGGTCCGCAACCTGCTGAGAATTTCATCCAGACGTTCCGAAGTGAGAAGTTCGGCTTGGGACTGGCCGGGAGGTTCGGGCGCCGTGCCGGCGGGATAGAGTGACAAGGCACCTGCGCATTCACCCCCGATAATTTCCAGTAGCCCGAAAGCATTGCCTGCCGAAAGGCCGAGCGCGCCGGCTAGGCGTTGCCGTGCGCCTTCGTCCGGCAAGAGGCCGGAGAAAAACGGGCGCACCACCTGATCACCAAATGGCTTTTCTTGCAGGGGCATCGAGAACGAGATCGCACGCGATCGCTGGTCCAGGAGATACGCGCCGTCATAGGCAAAAGTCAGCAGGCCGTCGTCAAGCCGGCCGAGTACGCCCGCCTTGATGTCGCGAAAATAGACGTCCAATACCCGGGTCATGATCGCGGGCCCTGGCGACGCCCGACCGAAACAACGAGGCCCAAACCAGCCAGGACTTGCATCGCACGGCCAATCTGGCAGCTCTCTTTGCCGGCCTCGAGTTCACGCAGAAACCGTACGCCCACACCAATCACCCCGGCGAGTTGCTCTTGGGTTAACCCTTGCTGTTTGCGCTCCTGACGGATCAGCATGCCGAGGCTTTTTGTATCTTTGACCTTTTCCATAATCTCCCCTATCGGGACGACTATATCATCAGACGGCATGAAGTGAAGTCAAAAGAACCGATCGGGATGATTTTAGGATTATTGGCGCCAACTGACCCAAATAGACCCGCTCGGGATGAAATTACAACGCCAGACTTACCCTGGCGCTCACTGCTTGAAGCAGTTCTCACGGTGCCATCTCAGGAACTGGGGATGTGGCCGCTCGAACACCCTGCTAGGCACGATCGCCTTCCCAGTCTTGTTGAGGAGTCCTTGAATGCTGTCAGGATCATTCGCCTGACGCGATATCAGGATATCAAGATCGTCCGAAAGACCAATCAGACCGCGATCAAACATCCAGTGTGCGGTACCCGAAAGAGCAATTCCGTTGGAAAGAATGTCAGGCCCGCTCGCTTCCACCGGCCGGATATGTGCGGCGTCGACCTCCGCCCGGCCACCACCGTTGATGAGCTTCAATCCCGTGATGGCGCATCGTTTGTCATAGGCGTGAAGAACGAGCCGGCGAAACAGCCGATTTCGAACGATCCGCGACGAGAGTTGCATAACCCGGTCGCGCTCCTGCGAACATGAACGGCGCTTGAGCTTCATCTGCAAACCCATCGACCGCATGCGTCACCCCCGGCTCATCCAGCCGAGGCAGTTCAGGCTCATGCTCGTCTATGCCAATCGATACGATGCGGTTGAAATCTGCTGCGGACATCGGCCGCACCGCAGCCTGTGCCCTGCCGGAAATACGGCCCTCTTCATTCAGCACGCCCCGCTCTATGACACCGTCTGGTCCACTGAACGGAACGGGATTGGTGAAGTCGAGATAGCTGCCGTGTTCGATCAGCGCCAGATACATGCCGGGCGCCTTCGGATCAGGAACTACGCTTTCAACCTTGGCGACAGCAAAATAGCCGCGGGTCGCGGCTACTTTCCGAGGCTCGTAGTAGACGATCCAGTCACCCACACACACCTGAACACGACCGAGATACTGGCCCGGGAACTGGTATTGTTCAGCCGGGCTATCGTCGTAAATCGAATCTGACCGGTGAATGAAGACCCCGAATCCCATCTGCAACCTTTAGCATGAGGCTCTTGATGCTTCATTTGAAATCTGCGGACCTCAGACTGGCCCCAAATGCTCGCCGCTGCGGCAATACCATTTGTTAAATGTCCACTACTATTCCCGCCCGCCCTCGACAACGGTATCGAGAGAAACGGAATAAGAGCATGGCAACACACGATCTTTCAATTCATCACTTTCAACGAAAACTCTCGGATTTCTGCGAGGTGCGCATCGCGCCAATCGCCTCACAGCGAGTTCTGGACAGCATTCGGCCCTATCTCATAGGTCTTGTCATCCACCGCCGGCCACCACCGATCGTTAGTGGCCGTATGGATTGGACGGCCATTGGCGAGGCATGCGGGATCGAAAACCAAATGACCGCCGATTTGAAGAAGGCGCTCCGTCCGGGACTGGACGCGATTATCCGCTGGCTCGGAGAACCGCCTGCCGCCGATGACATCCAGTCAACGAGAACACGCACGAAATCGCGCAATGCCGTTCGGTGCAAGGTGGAAACTGCGACGCGTTCCAGACCGCGACAGATCCTCTCCGACAAGACCCCGGCTACCTCTTCGTCAGTGCCGAGGGGACCACAATCGAAACCAATCAGTCCATTCCCTGAGCCATTGTTTGAGGCGACCGATGATCCGGCGAGCTTTAACGATGCGCTCGTTTATCACATGCGCCGGTTCGGCGAGAGCTACTGGCAACTCTACCGCGCCGTCGTTCGCCTGGGCGAGACGTTCGATGACAAGACTCTGCTGTCGTGGGTTCAGGGCGAGCGTGTGCCGCGATCTCTGACGAGCTTCGAGATCCTGTCCCGTATCGAGCGGCGCTACCGACTGGGACAGGGCTATTTCAAAGGGAAGCTGCCGCACCAATCCCGCTCCCTATACGGCCATGATATGGGCGACATCAGCGCTGCGGAGCGGCGACGACTTGCATGGCATCTTCCGGACAATTTCAGCAGCTTGCCGTTCTCCAAGCGGGAGGAAATCATCGAATGGGTGCGCCGGGTAATCATCTCGGGCTCAACCGACTATCGTCGCTATCAGGCGGCGGCAAGCAAACAGCGTTATGCAATACGATTTCCAGGCATCACCTATGGCGTAGGCACCCTGTCTCCACGACCACAAATAAACCCGGACAGCACGAGTCACAATCCCGAGGCCTTTGAAGATCCTGATCTCCTGTCCGGCGTCGTCGATGCGCCGCCGCGGTTCGCTATGGAGATGGCCGATCTGATCCGCTTCAAGACATCGACGCTGACCGCAATCGGCTTCCAACGAAATGGAGTTTGGGGAGAGGAAACCGCATCCCAGAAGGTCGAGCATCTCGGCCTCATGTTCGGTGCACTCGCTGCCTCACCCGCCAGCGTCGTCAAAGGGCGCGGTGTGCCGCTCAGCCAACTAACCTTTGGCCTGTTGATCTTCCCGGGCGTCTGGGACTGGTACCTCCAATGGCGGGAGCAGCGCCGCGGCTTCTATACCAAGTGGGAAGAAGACATGCTGATGGTGGCGCAAGCTCTCACGCGGGCGGAGGTGGGCTGGATCCGCCAGCATCCGGAGCTCCTGAAGAAGGTTCAGCCAATCGAAGGGCTGATCGCGCCAGAGGAGATAGAATTTGCAGCACGCGACTGGCACGGCGCCTGCGACGCATTCCACCGGCATGCTGGCAATCGCTCGAAGGAAATCCAGCGTGTTATGCGCGTGCACCGCGATCCGTTCGAGCCGATCATGGTGGTCCTCGAAGCAGACAGCCCACTGTCGGAATACCGCAAGATCACAGATGAGATCCTGAAGCGTATGCCGGATGAAAATCGCTATCCTCGAGCAGCAGCCGAAGCGGTCCGCTCTTTCCTTTTGCTTCGCCTGGGTCTTCATCTTGGGCTTCGACAAAAGAACCTTCGCCAGCTTCGTTTGTGCCCGCGTGGGCATTTTCCGACATCAGAGCGGCGGCTGGAGGACATGAAATGTGGTGAATTGCGCTGGAGCGATCGGGAAAACGGATGGGAGGTCCTCATCCCATCAATCGCCTTCAAGAACTCAGGCTCATCATTCTTCGGACAAAAGCCGTTTCGCCTGATCCTGCCGGATTTGCTCGACCTCTACAAATACCTCGAGGCCTATATCGATCGCCACCGAGGTATGCTGCTTGGTTCGGCAAAGGATCCCGGCACCCTGTTCGTCAAGACGGTGAAGACAACCAGCCTGGACGCGGCATACGATTCCACCAAATTCTATGAAGCCTGGCGCACCGTGATCCAACGCTATGGCATCTACAACCCCTATACCGGCCGCGGCGCTATTAAGGGCCTGCTGCCGCACGGACCGCATAATCTTCGGGATATTCTGGCAACCCATATCCTAAAGCAGACCGGGTCATACGAGCAGGCGAGTTATGCCATCCAGGACACACCGGATGTCGTTCAGCAACACTACGGTCGCTTCCTGCCGCAGGACAAAGCGGCACTTGCGGCGAAAATCCTCAATCAGGTTTGGGAAGCTGCATAACCACTCGGATGGATGGCTGATCCACATCGCCCATGCAGATGCAAACCAATCCCCACATCTGCATGGGTGATGCCGGTCGTCTTCGCCGTGAGCGGGTTCGAACCTACGACCTGCATCCCGCCACGAGAAAATCTATCTCCCTTTACCCAACAAAATCATCAAGCACGGAGCGCCTATCAGAGCTGAGACGAGCCCAGCCGGGATTTGGTAGGGTGCTACAGCCGTGCGACCAATCAGATCTGCTAAAACCATCAGTCCCCCGCCAATCAAGGCAGCGCCTATCATCTGCGGCAGAGCGCGCTTCAACCCGGCCTCCCGCGCCAGGTGCGGTCCCATCAGGCCGACGAAGGAGAGCGGACCAACTGTGAGGGTCGCAGCCGCAGTCATCAGCCCCGCGAGGCCGAACAGCGCCAATCTCGAACGCGCCAGCTGGACGCCGACTGCCGATGACGGGGCCGGCCCAAGCGGCAGGATATCGAGCCAACGCCGTGCTGACAGAGCAATTGCAATCAGCACAGCTCCGATTGCCAGTTCCATGGTGGCTGTCTGGCCGTCCACCATATAGGTGGAGCCGCTTATCCAACGCATCAGCAGCACCGCTCTCGGATCGCCGGTGGAGCTCAGCACGCCGACGACAGCATCCACCATTGCACTGAGCGCTATGCCTGCCATTAGGACCCGCTCCGGCGCGAAGTTCGACCGCCTCGAACTCAGCAGAATGACAGCGAGCACCGTGATCGCGCCGACGGCTGCAAAAGCGAACTGCCCGACAAAGCCGGGCGCAACGGCGAATAACGCGATGGCGACGCCAAAGGTGGCACCGGCGCTAATCCCCAGAACCTCTGGGCTTGCCATTTCGTTGCCGGTCAACCTCTGCAGGATCGTTCCCGCAACACCCAGCATCGCGCCGGATGCGAGCGCTGCAAACACCTTGGGTGTGCGGATAGCGAGGATGTCGTTGGAAAACTCGCCGGAAGGCACAGACCAGACGCCGCCAGGTCCGCGCCCGACAAAAAGGCCAAGCGCAACAATAACCACGACGCTCGCAAGGGCGACCGTTGCTGGTTTGCCCACGCCCCATCGGCGCTGCCGCTCGTGCACCGCCGCCGCGTGCTGGACCCGGTGACGCACCCTCAGCCACGGTAGCAGCGCCAGGAGCAGCGGTGATCCGAAGATTGCGGTGACTGCGCCGGTCGGAAGAAAGTCTCCGAGACCGCCCGCAACGAGTTGCAGCACGGAGTCGGCGAGGAAGAGAAGTGACGCCCCGATGAGCGGAGACCACAGTATCAACTGCACCGGCCGGCGCGCGCCCGAAAGCCGCGCCAGCGTCGGCGCGACCAGCCCGATAAAGCCGATGACGCCCACGGCACTGGTGACAAAGGCCGCAAGCGACACCGCGCAGGCAACAGCGACGATACGAAGGCGCACGAGTTTGACCCCAAGCGAGGACGAACTGCTTTCCCCCAGATCGAGCAGCGACAGCGGCCGGATGACCAGGATGCAGACGATTGCGACGGGGACAATTTTCCAGATGAGCGAGACCGGAATGACCCAGCTCTGCTGCGCCAGTGATCCTGCGCCCCAAATGAACAGGCTCGCGAGGTAGCGCTGGTTCAAATAGATGAGGATGGCCGAGAGGCCGCCGCACCAGAGGCTGAGCACGAGACCGGAAAGCACCAGGGAATACGGCGAAAAACCTCGTCGAGCACCTAACCCGATGACGATGGCGGCAGCCGCCGCACTTCCCACCAGGGCAACGAGATCGCGGCCGGCGCCCAAGAGTACCGGCATGAAAAGCGAGGTCACGACCAGCGCAAGATTGGCGCCGGCCGAGACGCCGAGCGTCGTCGGGTCGGCCAGCGGGTTTCGCAGCACCTGCTGGAACAGCGCGCCCGACAAAGCCAGCGCCGCGCCCGCCAGAAGTGCCGTGGCCAGCCGCGGCAAGGTAGAGTAATAGAGCACCATCCGCTCGATGTCGTAGCCCGGCGCTACCGTTCCCGAGAGCGCCGGCTGAACGAGAAACCAGGATGCAACGCATCCGCCGCAAATCAGCAGGAAAACGACGACGCCAGGCCCGAGATTATCGCGACGGAGGGCGGTCATGCGTCATGGTCCAGAACGTCGGTCACCAGACCGGCAAACCGCATCGCCTCGTTGACCATGCCGAACATCAGCGCCGGCGGAACGACCGAAACGTGTCCGGGCCGGGAAAACGGCAGCGTCTGCCACAGCGGGCTTTCAGCAAGTTTTGGCAACACATCGGGCGGCACAGGTTCAAAGATGATCAGGCGGGCTTCCCTGTCTGTAATGGTCGAAAGCTCCTCGATGCCGATCGTCTCGAAGCCCCAGTAGTTCGATTGACGGGTCCAGGCGTTGCGTATCCCGATGCGCTCCAGCGCGTTGTGGAACAGGCCGGGAGCGGAGTAGATACGGGCGTGCCGGGCATCCATGAACGACGCCAGTGCAACCGGTGGAAGGGTTCTCCCCGCCAACCGTGCGCGGCAGCTCTCGAAGAATGCATCCGACCGCGTCAGGAATTGCTCCGCCTCCTTTTCGCGGCCAAGCCCGGAGGCCAGTTTGCGCGTCGCCGAAATCGCCGCCGGCAAGATGGGACCGCCGTCGGGCGTGAAGATCTCGAGCCGCAGGATTTTCGCGATCGGCTGGAGCCTCGGCAGAAGTTGGTCGAGATAGGGCGTCGTCAGGATGATGTCCGGCTTCAGCTGGATGAGAACCTCAAGATCGACCTCGTGGGAGCTGCCGATATCCACAACCGAGCTCGGCATTTCGGGCTCGACGACCCATTTGTTCCAGTCGGCGAGATCGGAAATGCCGACTGGCTGCACCCCGAGCGACAACAACGTCGACGCCAGCCCATAGTCGAGGCTTACGATCCTTTGGCCGCCCGCACCCGCCAGCAGCGGTGCCGGTATGGAAACCGCCGCGGCCGCGGCCGCTGCGCCATTCAGCAATGAGCGCCTTGAAATCTGCATCCCGTTTCGAACCTCAGCAGGCATAGGCAAGCGGATGCGACAGGTGGGGAGCCGAAATCACCTTCATCTCAATCCCGTAAATGGCATGAAGCGTTTCGGGTACCAGGATTTGGGCGGGGGTTCCGCTTGCGACCAGCCGTCCACCTTTCAGCGCATGGATGCGGTCGCAAAAGCGTGCAGCCATGTTGATGTCGTGCAAAACGATGACGACGCTCCGACCGTTCTCATGCGCGAGACGTCGTACCAGCGACAACACCTCGATCTGATGCGCGATATCGAGTGCCGCGGTCGGTTCGTCGAGTAGCAGGCAGCGTGCGTCTTGAGCGATCAGCATGGCGATCCACGCCCGCTGCCGTTCTCCGCCGGAAAGCGTTCCCACCATACGATCGGCAAATGCTTCGGTATGCGTGGCAGCGATCGCTCCCTCCACCTTCTCGCGGTCGATGGCAGAAAAGCGACCGAGCGCGCCGTGCCACGGGTACCGTCCGCATGCGACCAGTTCGCGGATCGTCATATCCGACCCTGTGCCCAGATCCTGCGGCAGGTAAGCAACGGACCGCGGAAAATCATGACCGTGATAGCGCCGAACGTCGCGGCCGGCATAGGCGACAGATCCAGCGGTGGGCGTCAGCTGCCGCGCAAGGATTTTGAGGAGACTGGATTTGCCTGAACCGTTGTGGCCGACAAGAGCCACCACTTCGCCTTCCGGGAAATCGAGGCTTACGTCCGAGAGGATGGCATTCCCTTCGATCACAAGATTGACCCCGTCGACTGCGAAGGCGTTCTGCGTATCAGGCGCGTCCTGCACGCGCTCTGCCATGACCATGTCGCCTGCTCCTCTTGTCACGAATTCGGACGCCGGAAGGCGATGCCAATGGCGCGGTTGACCGCGGGTCCGACCACGGACATATGGGTCTCGCCGGCGAAAAGCTCGAACTGCGTCCGGATGCCGTCCGCCGTGCCATCCAGCCGATCAGCCATTTCCTGCGCCAGCGCAACCGTCCTTTCGGCTTTCCTCCGATCCAGGCGGACGGCCGCATCCTCGTTCAAATACTGGAACGGCGCGAGTTCCTCCCCCTCATATTCTCCGGCGGAAAGATGCAGCATCACGTCGTTGCCAGCGACCATTTGGCGACGCGCCTCGTTGTTGAGGATCTCGCTGCCTTCCCAGTAAATGGTCGGGCTCGCAGCAATCCAGTTGGCAAACAGGTCCGGCTTTTCGAACAAGGCGTAGAGCGTGAAGAGGCCGCCGAAAGAATGCCCGAAGAGCGATCGCCGTGCCGGATCGAGCAGAACCAGTTCGGCCAGCCGCGGCAGCAATTGCTTGTCGATGAAATCAAGCAACTCACCGGATCCGCCGATGCGCACAGGAGGTCCGCCCTCGACATAGGGCGGATAGGATTTGACCGGCGGGGGCCCAAGATCCCACGCCCGTCGCATGGCATCATAGGGGGCGTCGGTTGGATAACCGATCGCCGCGATAACGCCCCAGTCGACCCCAGTTCCGGTTGGATAAGGCGCCTGTGTCACCAGGCTTGCGAAAGCGAAGGGAAAGTTTGCATTGCCGTCGGTCATGACCAGAAGCGGCCAGCCCCCGACGGGCGCCTCGATAGCCGGCCTGAACAGGAAGATGCGATAGGGCTCGCCGCCGGTCTCTGGCGCCAGGTCGAAATAGGTGGTGCCCGGCAGGCAGTAGGCCTGTTCAGTCATGCTAATCTCGCAAATTGTATGGCGCTTGCAGGCCGAGGACCGCATTGTCCCGGCTCTGACGGATAGTCCACGGACGGACCCGCGCAGGCTGCCCGTACCTCTCGAGAGCAACAAGACCCCGAGCGGTTTGGTCCGTCGTATCTGACGCCTATCACCAATTGTACTTCAACGAACCGACTACCGTTCGCCCCTGACCGAAGTAGCAATAACCGCCATTGCACACCTGCTCCTCGCGGTTGGCAAGGTTCGTTGCGCTGACCATGAGCGAGAGGCCCTTCAGCTCCGGCGACTTGGCAGCGAAGTCGTAAGAAAGGGAAGCATCAAGATAGCCAACGCCCGCGTTTTTCGCCGTGTTGTAGTCGTCGGTGTAGGATGTGCTCACTGCACGAACGCCCCCGCCGATGCTGAGGCCGCCGATGACGGAATCTTCCGGCACAGCATAGTTCACCCAAAGCGAGGCCGTATGCCGCGGAGTTGTCGTCGGCGTGTTGCCGACGAGCGAACCATCGAGATTGTCGGTGATTTCCCCGTGGGTATAGGTGTAGGCGGCAATCACGCTGATACCGTTGTCGAACTCCTTCCGGCCCTCGACCTCGAATCCGGTATAGGTATTCTCGCCCGAATTCTCGTAGATATAGAGCGGACCGGAGACGCCGGCATACTGGGGCTTACCGGTTTCGACCAGGTGGTAGACAGCGCTGCTGAGCGAAAAATTGCCGCCCTCCGGCTGGTATTTGATACCGGCTTCGATCTGGCGGCCTTCCGTCGGATCAAGCACGCCACCCCCGGCGGAGCGCTCGGTCGATGGCACGAAGGAAGTTCCGTAGCTCACGTAAGGGGCAAGACCATTATCGAAGAGATAAAGCAGCCCGACCTGGCCCGACAGGGCACCCTCATTTTTCTCCGCACCCGTACCGGCGACTTTGTCCTTGGTCTCCTGATGCAGCCAGTCGTAACGCAGACCCCCCACGAAGCGCCAGTTTCCGATCTCGGCCTGCTCCTGCGCGTAGATCCCCGTCTGGCGAAGGTCGTTGCCGGTAAAGCCCGTGAGCGCCGGAGACGGTGCGTTGCTTATCTCCCCCGGCAGCGTGGATCCATATCCATCGGCAAAGTCGGAAGTGACGCCCGTGTAATCCAGTCCCCCAAGAACAGTATGGGACACAGCACCAGTGTCGAACTTGGCCTGTAGTTGGTTGTCGATTTGGTAGGCCCGCACATCTTCAGTCACCGCGGCGGTGCCCCAAGGCGCGGCCGGCGCACTGAACATCGTCGTACGGTCAACATAGCGCGCTTCGAGGTCGAGGTCGCTGACACGTGCGTTCTGCCGAAACGTCAGACCGTTTTCGAACTCATGTTCGAACTGGTAGCCAAGCTGGTACTGGCGAACCTTTTGATAATCGTAATCCGGATCGCTTACGCGGAAGATCTTGCCGTCGTTTTTGAAGGTCCAGGCACTGGCCTCTCCCTCGCTTTTCTGCGCCAGTCCGTAAACCGTCAGCTTCGTGCTGTCGGTTGGCGCCCAGGAAAAGGACGGCTGGAGCAGGTAGCGGTCGTCCGCGATTTCATTATTGGTTTCTCCCTCACGGGCCAGCCCAACGACGCGGTAGAACAGATCGTCACTTTCGCCAACCGGACCGCCAAAATCGAAGGCGGCTTGCTTGCGACCAACCGTGCCGTATTGCACCTCGACCTCGTGATGGGCTTCCTCAAGCGGCAATTTGGAAATCTTGTTGACGATGCCCGCCGCGCTTGCGGCTCCATACATGACGGATACCGGACCTTTGAGCACTTCTACTCGATCGAGCGTATAGATTTCGGTTGTGAACGTGCCGTAGGTCATCACCGGCTGGCGCAGGCCGTCGCGGAAATCGCCGCTCGTGGTCGTCTCGATACCACGAATATAGACCTGATCGAACCGCGGATCGAAACCGAAGCCACCCGTGTTTACGCCGGAACTGTAGCGCGTTGCCTGGATCAAATCGGTTGCGCCACGTTGTTCGATTTCCTCGCGGGTCACCACCGAAATCGAGCGCGGCGTTTCGACGAGCGGCGTATCTGTCTTCAAGGCAGTGATCGCCCGCGTCGGTACGATCGTATCGTTGTCTTCGCCGATGGTTTGCCCAGCGCCTGTAATGACGATTGGGGCGAGGGTCGTATTAACAGGAGCCTCTTGCGCAATTGCCGCACTCGGCGCGCAAACAACCACCAAACCGACAAAGGCAGTAGAGTGTTGGAGCATGCGGCAAAAAGGATGCCGAGTGAACAAGATCGTCATTGCCTGACCCTTTGTCTAAAAACAAAAATATCGCAGCGACCCAAGAGGTGGCGGATTCGAAGGTGTCGCGAAGACAGCATTACGCTGCCACGGGGGCCACCTATAAAAGCCAGATCTCGCGCAATCAATAAATGTGGAGGCGTTTTGTCATGTATTGTGAGATCGTTGTCAAAATTGCAACAGGCCTCCGCAGATCGTATTGTGTCTGAGATCCGCTCACTGACAACGGACTTTCAGCCAGGTCGTAGTAATCGAAAATAGCCG
>Ga0265780_10008479_pt1 | contig 12480 bp, 9 predicted proteins | sample P1T30metagenome_FD_192432 | JGI IMG/M metagenome (GOLD analysis project Ga0265780, IMG submission 192432) | Plant litter microbial communities from East Loma Ridge, Irvine, California - P1 T30 | ecosystem: Environmental > Terrestrial > Plant litter > Unclassified | place: USA: California...
TTTGTAGGAAAATCTAAGATCTCGCTCGTCAGGGTGCATGTTGGTCGCCGTGCTATTCGCCCAGCTAAAGGTAGCCTTCATTATGTTCGGACTACTTATAGTCATAAAAGTTTCCTTGTTACTACTCACTGTCTTCACAGACCACAGAAAATCGGGACATTACCTGATCCACACTGCCGTGTTTCACTCATCATTCACGAGCTAGTGGCAAGATTGTGCTAGAACGTGAATCATCATCCGCGATAGATGGACCCCGAATCATTTATCCACAATTCCGTTGTAGCTATAGATCCCCTCTTCCTCCAGCTTCTACCCCACATCACCTCAGCACCTGCTACCACAAAAAAATCTCAACACTCGTCCTGCAAGTAAGGAAACAGTAGGACACGACAATACTGGCCATACCTACAGCAGAGGCCTCAACCTGAACAAGTAGCTGTTCCCGACTTCATCGACCGACCATGGTCAGGGCGCTCTTTGGAAAGTATAAACAAAAGTCAAGCAACACGGAGAAGGATGACGCTCTGAAAGAGACCTCATCAAACACCCGGGAGCCATGCTATGAAAAGCTACATGACGATCTCGAAGAGATTACGCGTGGTAAATTTCCTTGGTCAGAACTATTTCCACTCTTCGCAGGGAAGATTGATAGCAACACTATGAATATCTTCACGAGTCGAATCATGTCCAATAGCCACCATATCAAAGGAGAAGGCGCAAAGTCGAAGAAGTCTTTCCTTGATTTCAAGGCCTGCTTCTGCTTGGAGTGGATTCTGGTCGACATCAAAGGGGTTTCGTACTGGGTACGCTGTGGAAATATGTTCAACCTATACTCCCAAGGCTGCTTCATCCATGCAAGGACACAATATAAGGATGGACCAAATCAGCTCTACTACCAGTTAGAGAAAGGACGCTCGGGAAATTGGGGAATGATCAAAAACAAATACCTCGACGAGGTGAAGGCTGAACCTACTGAGGAACAGAAGATGGCGGAGGCACAGGCAGCTGCCGATGCGGTCGTTGAACAGATGGCGGTGGGATCTCAGAAAGGCGAGGATATCAAGGAGCTGCAGGTCAAGTACCACAGTCTCATGCAAGTCATCGCAAAATTGCGCAAGGACTTGGCCAAAGAACCTCAGGATACCACCACTCTTCATCAGCATGGACAGAGCAAGGCTGCGCAACCGGCTTCAGCACAAGGGTATCATACAAAGTTCGTTGCCCCTCCCATCTATGGCAGCCGTCGAAAGGCCGGGATCTCAGCTCCAGGTAACTTGGCGCTCGATAAGAAGCGCGCTGGGATGAACGACAGCAACAACAGATACAAGTCAAATGCGTATTTTAGCACACTTGCAAACATCTCCGAAGAGAGACAAACCACTCAGCAAAGCAAGCCCAAAAAGAAGAAGAACTAAAAAGTCAATGGCCCGGATCAAATCATAAGATGACTCTCCCTAGGTAGCTCTTCTACCTTGCCCCAACTGCTGTGTCGCCAGTTTCGCGGCTGCAACTCGCCACTTCCTGCTACTGCCAGGCAGAGGCGGAGGCGACCTCATCTCCAAGCAGTTCGCAGCTCATAACTAGACGTTCATACAGTCAGTTCACAAACTCGACAAGCAAATCATGCTTCCCCCTACATCTGCACCTATATGTACATACATTTTCCTCTCTCTTTGTTACGGGCTGAGTCATAACATAATACCTAATCCCACATAATTTGCACAATAAACTAGGGCTGAAAGGAGTAGCGACCAATCAAGCCATTTCACAATCTTCTCTTGATAGCCAGTGATTTTTCAATTGTACTACGCCTTTGCAATATAACATATGTATCTTAGAAGTAACAGCATACAATTATGTAACACTTGTGATTCTCGGCTCCATGACAATGTTTGATAGACTCGTATGAAATCTCTTTAACTGGGCAGTTCTTTATTTCCATAACGCTTAGGGCTATTGAATTCCTGTCATTAAGAGGGCAATTAACGTGAAATTTAAGTACGCAGCCAATGCAGTTTGCTTAACGTATTGCATGGAACCTTCTGTCAAGGGGCAACTTCGAATTTTATTATTCTGAGTGCTCTATGGACAGTTTTCAGCTGTACTAAATGTTGAGGGATCTTGGTGAAAGGCAAATATACATTTGGTGGGATTGTGTTCACAGATGGCACATGGTGGCTTTACAACGGCTACACACTGTCAACGGGTGTCTACATTGCCAGTGACTTCGTGTAGCGCGTTATGCTAGTATTTTGCCTGCCCACTGTGACTGAACTTCGGCATCCGACTCACCATTAGACATATTGCAAGGAATTAGTGTCGTAAAATTCGACACAGTCTCGTCGAGTTCTTCTTCAGCACACTCGTTGTCATTTATCTAGACATAAAAATCCAACAGCCATTCCTTCAGGCTCATCTCAGAATCCTGCTTCTTTAATAAGTCAGGAGAGGGCAGTTCTAGTTCAAAGATCTTGGGCAACTCGGTCATTAGCATGTCCACGGCATCTAGCCAGCCAACACCTAGAGCATGCTTAAAGTCGTGCGTCTTGATGCGACAGTGAGGAACTTCACGAAGTACTTTGTCGAGAATACTATGCATGCTGTCGCCTTCAGTATCGTGGATGGCGGTGAGGATGGCGTAGTAGAGTGGGGATTTTGTCGTGAAGATTGCATCAAGATTCCCAGCTTCCAACAGTGCAGCAGCATAGATCTCTCGATATCTTTGCTTTCTGAATGTCGCCCAGTCTCGGGGTTATTGAGATAGTCGGGAAGCCAATCGTTCTGGAGGAACAGCGGAGCGGCCGCAGCGCCCATACAGCGAGGGGCTGCGAAGGCTTTGTCCCAATTAATGAGTCCAGTGACGTTGCCCTCATTATCTACAAGGATGTTTTTGGAGTCGAGATCAGTGTGATGAACGGTAAGGATTCCGCCCCAGTGCTACCAAAAACAGATTGTCGAAAAATAATATCGAAAAAAAATTGCGAGCACCAGACTTCCCGTAGCTGAATAGATCATGCTAGATAGCAAGCTAGCGGCACATCCTACTGTAGGCAAATCGATGTGTCGCGCGGAAAGGTAGATGCTTTCGAGGTTTGTCAGTACCCGTCTGTCTCCAAGCATATATGGGCCCAATCTTTGTATCTTCATTTTTGGAGAAAATAGACATTCGACCCATGTCAAACAATAGAGACTAGATCTCAGTTATGACACGCGCGAGTGATCGCAGAAATTTGATGCGCTTCTTCTCGGTCGCCGTAGAGGGAACATCTGCGTGCTGAAACACGAGGCCGATGTCATCACAGTCGTAGGTACCATTGTACCAGATGCTAGATGCAGGCTTACTTGGCAGTTCGGTCATCAGAATGTATGGGAAGCCTAGGTCGTTGTCATGCTTTGTCGAATGATGCGAGATCCTGGGGACTGGTGCCTTTGTATCTTTACCAATATGCTAATCCAAATCTCACCTGGTCCGAATTTCAAGGCTGCAGTGTTTGAATGCTTGAGTGTGTCACGAGTCCAAATCCTCATTCGATGTCACAGTAGGAAGTAGTTATACTAGGAATACTTGTTTATTCGTAATTTCGTACCCATCACGTTCCCCGATGCTTGTCGTATCGAACATGATCAGCTCAGCATTCTCAACGTCCGTTACCGTTGTATGCCAGGTAGTTCTTGCTAAGCAATGTGCCGGAGAGCGTGTTCTTGGTGCTCAACTGCTGGATGCGCTCGCACAGAGCCTTTGGGTCCCGGGACCCCTCGAGGCCGAGCAGATAGGCGCCGAGACCAGTAATGTGCGGAGTTGCCATGGAGGTTCCCGAAATGGTGTTTGTATCCGTATCGCTGTCCTTCCAGGCCGAGGTGATGTTAGTTCCTGGCGCAAAAACGTCGACGAGAAGGCCGAAGTTGGAGTAGCTAGCTTTAGCGTCGTTCTTGTCGGATGCACCAACGGTACATACATCTGGTGCAGATGCAGGTGATGATGTGATGGTTGGGAGACCCGAATTGCCGGCCGCGACAGCCATAAAGAGGCCTTGCTTGACCGCTTCAGTGACGGCGGCATTGGTCATGGGTGAGAAGAGCCCGCCGAGGGAGAGATTGGCGACGGCCTTGCCAATGCGGCCCTTAGATTGAGCATCCTTGACGGCATAGTCGATACCAGCCAGCACACCAGCGTTAGAGCCGCTCCCCTCCGTACCAAGTACTTTTACAGCGATAAGTTTAGTCTTCTTGGCTACGCCATATGAAGTTCCGCCTGTGGTGCCTGCGACGTGAGTACCGTGACCGTTGCCATCGCCACCTTGCTCCCCGTCAACGAAGCTAGCGCCAAAGGTCGCACGACCGCCGAAGTCTTGGTGGGTGTCCCTGATGCCAGTATCAATGATACAGGCATATGTTCCCTCGCCGGCAGAAGAGTCGTAGATGTAGCTGGTTGCACCGTTCTTGCGTGAAGAAATGCGAGCTAGGCCGTACGATGGAACATTATCCTGGGTGACGAGAGCTGATGTTCGGACAACAGTGTTTCGTTCTATCGATTGGATGGCACCGATATTGGCGACAATGCTAGTCAAGTCGGAAACGCCGTCAATAGAGAAGCCTTTGAAGCCGCCGAAGTCGTACGTGTGCTTCTTAGTTGCACCGGCCCCAGCAGCAGCTGTGACCTGAGAAATGACGTCCGACAGTACACTTTGCTGATTGACGCGAACGATCCAGGAGCCCAATATGCTATCAGTCTGCCTAGTATCGAGCAGGACAGGTGCAGCAAGAGCCGCAGGCACAGCCAGAAGAAGGTTGATAAGGGAAAGCATGATATCAGAAGTCCAGTATAGTTTGCTTTGGGAGGATTGCGTGTATCATTCACTCATTCACCAGGACATGTGTAGCCTCTATATAGAAAAGTCGCCGTCTTGCACACAGGATCTTTGGGTCAATTCGGCGGAAGCCCTTGGGATGATCAGGCGGGGACCCTGAGACGATCTTTGGATGGATTACCATCCCGATCTGGTGGCGCATTAGCGGCTGTGTTAAGTTACGACTCTATTCGCGGATGCTTTTGAATCTGGAATGGGTTGTCTTAGCCATGGACGAACAACAACGTCCAGAGTATGAAAAGTTGATGTGGAGACACCGTACCACAATTCAACGTTACCAGCAAATCGGATTTGCAAGATTTGCTTACATAATAGAGCCAGTAAGAGATGCAGCTACCAGCCGACCCCTCAGGGATCTACATCAAATATCCATACTCCATATGTTGAATGGGTGGTAGTACATGTGGCAACTTTCCTGATTGTGATAGTCTTGAAAAAAAGCAATGCCACGTATAGATAAGATCGTCTAAGTGTGAAGGGTTCAGGTTTCAGAGGCGGGGAAGAAGTGGTGTAGGCTATGCGCCATACCGAGGCTGTTCCACGTCCCTTACCTGGCTTGACCGTTCCTTACCTAGAAGCGTAGGTAGATTTTCGTGCCAAGTTGTAAGCGCATAATCTAAGCACGTTTGAATCGCCCACCACTTCCAAGATTGTGGACAGCTACCCGCGGATTAAGTTTGGCAAACCGCGGGGTAAAGATAGTCGTCTTCCGTAATAAGAAATTGTAGGAAAACAACCGCGGCAGAGATGCTCAGCACATATTCAACTCGCCTCTGTGGAGTTGCACACCGTAACGCGGTCAGGGGGTTACTCGATTGTGTGATGCGATCATATCAAAATCTAATTCCATAACTAGACAGTGACAAGTCTATTTTGAAACGCGAAATGACGCTGTTACAGCCTGTCACTATCGCATCAGAGAATCGAGCGACCTCCCAAACGCGGTACAGCAGTGCTGCTATCCTTGTGAGCGTGACGAGCCCGATGCGCCCTGTATTCTTGCCTGGCAAACTCCCGTTGTCGGAAACGTGACCTCGTACTCGGATGCATCTATCAGCTTCACAATTACTATTGCAACTAGCAAGCATAGACATTATGAGCGAAGCGCTCAGTGCTTGCCGACCACTTCAACTTCGAATAGCATTTGACCGCCATTTCTTTTTCTAACAAGCAAAGATTTTGTCTTACCCGCACAGCCTCTATCTCCGTGTCCATACTCCCTCACGTTTTCTTACACTCGGCGTTGGCCAGGTCTAAAATGTATGAAGTCTTCTTGTATCTGGTGCAGCAGCCATGGCCCATGGGAGCAGCGATCAATGTAGCCGTTTCAAAGTCGTCTCTTCGTGGTTTTTGTCGCCAATTCGTGATCGGTGAATGTAAAAACGCACTCTACTCTGCGAACGTCGTTTGTGAGCCGAGACAGTATGGAGGTGTGACACGGAAGGAAGTCCTTGGTGTCCTCATCGAATGACTTAGCCATGGACCTAACCTCGGAAGCACGAGCCATCTCCGACTTGGTCCCGGCAACATCCTCCAGTTGATCAACATCATCTTCGGCAGGATCGTCAACGACTCATCTATGCACAGCAATCATCCAAGGACCATTGGGTCACGACTATTGTGCACACAATCGCCGGTAAAACTCTCGCCGTGCACCGCGATGCCGCAAAATGCGCACGACTCTGCGGGTTAAATCGGGACAAGCCTATGGAGCTCCGCTATATACGAAGAGGCGTTCGAGGTACACGGGACCAGCAAAAGATCAATATAGGGGCGTTATAAGACAAAATGCTGCCTTGACGATGTGTTATATTCTCAACACCTATGAGGGCTCTCATCGTCTCATCGACTGCAGCAGCGCTTGCTGCAACAGGCATATACCACCTCATCAACATTCGCAACGCCACAGGCAATGTCCCAGCCCGCCAGATTATCAGCAGTGATCGCATTTCAGACTCTCTCGCACAGTCCAAAGCTGTCAAGATCGTGAATCCGTATGATCACGTGCCGATTCACGACACGCGGAATATCACGATACGCGTCGCAGAGACGCTGTCGGATGAAGAGATTCTCGCGCGCTTCGTCAAGGGCTTCTTCGGTGGCCATGTGCTTGGGCTAGAGCGCGGTCTCTTGATAGCAACGAAGAAAGAGATAACACGATTCGAAGGTATGAATATATCCTGGATCGTCGCGCGAACTTGAATCCTAACGCGTGAAAGCCCTGAGCAACACTCCGGTCTCATCGCATGTCTGGTCGAATACACAGCTATCTGCTCAGAAGCTTCCACATCCCCACTCCCTTCTCTTCGGTTCATTCCGAGTAGTTGACTGCCAGGCCGGAAGCAGTACTACGCAGCTGCAATCAGGGGCGTATAGCTACATCGACTTTGCTTTTGGCTCTGACGATGGTTTCATTGCTGGCGTTCATCGATTCTCGGTGGCCAGCGCAAATGATGAATTACAAATCAAGGATGACCGTGATAGCACCAAAACTGTAACAATCGAGTTCGCGCATTCAGGATGCAACCCGAAAGAGAACAAGCCGCTGAAACCAGACTTCCTTCAGACACTGCATTTGTGGTATGCGATGTTGTTGTTCAGAGAAGGAGTGGCAGAAGTGTTTAAGGCGCAGTAGCTATACCATGCATCTTGCATTTCCTAGCTTGCTATGAGATTATAGAGCCTTTCTTACGGTATTTCGAAAATATGCCATCTTGAAATGTTTTTCTGCCCATGTTCCTTGCAACATTGTCGCACCATGTTCCAGGATTTGATCCCTACCGTAGCCCATAGCACGCGCATCTGACGTCACATCCATCATCACACGCAACTTTCCCTCCCAAACAACGACAGTGTAACCAGCAGCCATGTCGCGTCTTAGCCTCCCCTCCCTAAAAGTACTGCCCGACTTCACACAAGAAACTCCACATCCACAATGCCGCCCAAAAAGCTGAACCGCACAACCTCCCAGCAAGAAATCCCCTCGTCCGAACTCGAAAAGATCGCCCAAAAAGGCGATTCCCCACAGACAAAACTCCAAGAAGCAGCAGCCGCCGCTGAACAAGCCCTCGCTGCGCAGAAAACTGCTTCCTCGCTCCGACAAGCTGCGGCAACACTCAAAGACCCGGCCAAGCGCGAACAGTACCTCACAGACGCGTACAACAAGGAAATCGAAGCCCATGGGAATTCCAAAAAAGCACGCGTGCTTACGTCTGGCGCTTTCCAAGGCGGCGTGGGCGGCGCGGGCATAGGCGCTGCGACGGCCGCGGGGCTGGGCACGGTGGTGGGCACACTCGTTGGTACTGTGACTGCGATACCGGCGACGGCGGTTGGGGGGTTAGCTGGCGTCGCTACGGGCGCTGTGCACGGGCCGTGGATTAAGTTGGGCAAGATTGGGAAGGACGGGCGGATGGGCGATGGCAAGGAGAAGAATGAGGATGGGCCTGAGATGGCGGAGGATCCGGGTGAGGAGGAGGATATGGTGCCGAATCCGGAGGTGTTAAGGGAGGCGGCGGGGAAGATTGGGGTTATGAATGGTGGGGGATGGGGAGCGGAGGATAAGGAGAATAAAGAGCCAAAGGAGAAGAGGAAACCGAGGAAGTTAGAGGTCAGGAGTAAACAGGCTCAAGCTGCCTGATACAACGCTTCCCCGGTGCAAAATCGTCGACACTCTGCATTCATCAGGTTTGTTCTTGGCGCTGCATCCAAGCATGACATGCTAAAAAAAGTACGTATGGATTTACCAATACAGACCTCACTTCTCCATCAATCCCCCCTTCCATGTCTACGTCTCCTTCACCACCCTCTTCCACCAAAGCACCCCCGTATACCCACCGCCCCTCTCACTCCCAATCTTCAACCACGTCTCCCCGCCCTCTTCCACCACCGTGAAATTCCGCCTCTGATTCTGCCCCTTCCAACTCGGCACATTCGCCACCGTCAACGGCCCATGGAAAACCTGGCCATGCGTGAGATTTGCGGGAATCGCATCGCTCAGGCGCAACGGCCCCGCGTAGCCGATGCTATGCTTGCCCACCAGCGCCCAATCCGCGTCCGTGTCGTTGGCCTGGAAGGGGAAGGTGAGCTGTGGAGGGCGCAGGTTGGGTTCGGACGCGGTGATGGTCGCGGACATCCAGCCCGTGGAGGTGTAGATGAGGATGCCGATGGGGGCGGTGCCGTAGGCGGCGTCGGGGATGGGGACGCCGTTGAGGGCGCTGCGGGGTGTTAGTATAGCGATTGGGAAGGGGGTGGAGGGCGGACCTGGTGGTGTTGATGAGCGTGTAGGTACCCGCGAGAGCGCCGAGGATTTCTGTCTCCGTGTAGTTTTTCTGCGCGGAAGGAGGGGTGCTGGGGAGGGCGGCGGCGAGAGATGAGCAGGCTAGGAGGAGGGCTTGGAGAATCATGGTTGTGCGGGTGTGGCTTTACAATGCCCAATTCTTTCTGACTATGTGGATGAGGGCAGATCTGGGAGAAAGGCAATGACGACCCGACCCATCTCACCCGGCAGATCCTCGCCTTTATCCCTCCTCGATCGGAGATTTCATCGGACATTCCATATACCTCAACATCATAAGAGCGAGCATGCGATCCACAAAAGGCGTCGAGAAAGCCCGAGTACCAGGCTTGGTGTGCCAGGGGCAAGACATACCAAGATACCGGGTAAGAGAAAAATCACCATGTTTGCAGCGTTTCCAAGACACGTGCTGACTGCGGCACTGCCTCGATGTGCGGAGGTGCCTAGACCTGGGGTAGGGCCGAGTACTGCATCTGGACTGGTACGTTTCTCGGGTAAATAGATGAAGTTTCAGGTACCGAATGGGCGTTCGTGCTCGCTTCGCAAGCGTTCACGATGTATGCAGAGTAAGGATTACTAAAAATTCGTGACTTGGGATCTATGCTTTTGATGTTACTGCATGTAAGACGCAGTGACTACGTCCAGCTCAACGTCCAATCGCCCTGCCATGCTCCGCCCTTTGTCAAGTCATTGAGACCTGACAGCTTCAACACCCTGGTCGCCGAGTTATAGTTAACCTTGGCAGCATCAATGGCCAGGTCATTAAGCTTAACTTGACCGACACTAGACACACCAAGGACGGTGACATTGCCGAGGGCGTTCGTATCCTTGAACGAACCCTTGACCGCCGCCATGATCTTTCCTTCCATGGCATTGAAAGAAATATCAAGTGTGTCAGAGGGTTCGAGCGACTCTCCATCATCAATGTACAACGACCCACACGCCTCGCCGCGATCGCTGAGCGCGACGATCAGGCCCCATGGGTTCTTACGAGATTCTGTGGTGGTGTAGCCAGGCTCTTGGGTGGGCAGAATTGCGCCACCACGGACAAAGACGGGAATGTGACCCAGAGGCGCGGGGATGGTTGTGTTGACACCGGCTTGAGCCTGAATACGCTCACCAGAATACCAGTCATACCACGACTCTCCATCAATGACACCAGGGAAGACACCCTTGACACTGTCAACCTGGGGCTCGAGAACAGGAATAACCAAGATGTTGGGGCCAAGCAGGAACTGGGTATCGACGCCAGCGAGCTGCGGCTCGTTGGGAAACTCCCAGGCCAAAGCACGCATGACGGTAGATCCCGTGGTGTGGGCTTGGTGGAAGAGGGTGTACATGTACGGCAGGAGAGTGTAGCGGATGTTCATTGCGGTGCGAGAAGCAGAAGCGACGCTGTCCCATCGGTATGGCTCTTGTGGGATAGCAGAGAGCACATTGTGGTTGCGGTAGAAGGGGAAGAAGGCAGAAAGCTGCATCCATCGCGAGCACAACTCAGCATCGGTGTTGCCGTTGAAGCCGCAAGTGTCAACACCGAACATGGGGATACCGAAGAGCGAGAATGAGAGCGCTTGAGGGATGGAGAAGAACATGTACGCCCATCTTGACATGTTATCTCCGCCCCAGTGTCCAGCCCACTTGCCGCTGCCGGCGAAGGTAGATCGGCCAATGATGAAGGGACGCTTTCCTGGGAAGACTTCAAGAAGACCCTGGTAGGTAGCATTGATGATCTGGTGGCCCCAGATGTTGTGAATGTCATACTCTTGCACACCATCGGCGTGCGTGGCATTAGGGCTAACGGCATGGACCGCAAGGTCTCCTTGAACATGGTTGAGTGTATAAGGAGGGTAATTGACGTCCCTTACTCCAGCTGTTGGCACTGTCCTCAAATAGACAGTGGAGGTAGAGGACGAGGTCGAAGTTGCCGATGCAGCGGACTGGCTGGCTGACGCAGCAGAAGCAACAGTAGCTTCTGTAGCATTGGTGATGTTGAAAAACTCAGGGTAGTCAAAGACCATGTTTCCAACCTCTCCTGGAAGCGAGAAGGGCGGGTGAACAGGGTTGAGAGTAACGTTGCCCGTGCCGCATGAGCCAACACAGAAGGAAGAGACCTCTTGCATGTCAAGCCAGAAACCGCTGAACGGTACCTCCTTGTACCATTCAACCATTTCCTTGATCCACCAAGCCTGGGCCTTGGACGCCATCCAGTCAGGGAAGACGGTATAACCAGGCCAAACAGCACCAATGTATTGACTGCCATCAGGGTTGTTCAGGAATACACCCGACTCGTTGCCTCGGGCATACGTGTCGTACGCATCGCTAGCGTTCTGGGGGTTGGGGATGTAGATTGCACCATCAACAATAGGCACGAAGTGCTGGTTGTTACCGTGAAGCCACTTGAAGAACTCTGCGACGTCTGATGGCGGGAAAGTGACAGGGTCAAGAGTGAAGTCACGGTACTGGTCCATGTAGTCGATGTCAAGCCAGATGGTCTCCAGAGGGATGTTGAACTTCTTCATTGTTTCGACGACTTCCCTAGACTCGCTCCAATTGTGGTATCCCCATCGGCACTGGTGGAAACCGAACGTCCAGTATGATTGCATAGCGGGCAAGCCGATCGCAGATGTCTGGTATTGCTTGGTGACCTCTGGCTGTGTCGGTCCATCGAAGAAGAACAAATCGATCTCGCCACCCAAAGACCTCCAGGTCAACTTTGTAGGGTTGAGTACTACCTCCATGCCGTGGGTATTTCGGTAGTACACGCCATGGGAGGCAGACTCGTAGGGTGACCCCTTTGCCTCATCGCCAAGGTCGAAGCTAGTTTGTTGTATATCCGACGACATCAACGCCCTCTTGTTCTTGTTGTCTTTGCCGGCTTCGAAGTAACGCGTCTCGAGGTAGAACGGATGGCTGCCGTAAAGGTTACGGTCGATGGGGTCGCCTACGTCCGCAGCGTAGATAGTAGCCGTGAAGTTGTTGTTGAGGCGCAGTCCATGAATGCGCTCGCCGAGGCCGTATAGGTTGTAGTCCTCGGGCAGGGCATTGACAAACTCGACGAATTGGTTTTCGTAGACGAGATGGGTACCCTTGGTGGTGAAGATCACATCGCCGCTGGACTTTCTCGTGACGGTGAACCAGAACGAGGGCTCGTTGCCCCAATCAAACTTCAGATGGAGATCCCCAAAAGATCTCTCGCTCTTTGGACGTGGGATCAGGTCTTCTGGTACAATCCATTGTGAGCTGTTCGAAGCATCCAGATGCGCTGGTCTGATGTTCACAGCCAGTCTGCTATCGCTCTGGTATTCAACCTTGAGGCTA
>Ga0265780_10008480_pt1 | contig 12479 bp, 5 predicted proteins | sample P1T30metagenome_FD_192432 | JGI IMG/M metagenome (GOLD analysis project Ga0265780, IMG submission 192432) | Plant litter microbial communities from East Loma Ridge, Irvine, California - P1 T30 | ecosystem: Environmental > Terrestrial > Plant litter > Unclassified | place: USA: California...
CAGATCCACCTCCAGGAGCTTGAGAATTCGGAGAGTGTTTGCGTCGAGAGGAACTGATGCTGGCACAAAGATCTGGCATTCAAGACTGCCGGTGATCGAAAGCTCCTCCAATCCGGGCGTGATCGAGACAAATACCTCGGAATTTGGTAGCGCGACGCTTTTGACCGAACACGACTGCAGCTTGGCAAACGCTGTGTCTTGGTTGCTGACAAGCGGATGATTCCATTCGAAATTGCTAGCGAGAAATGTCGTTATCGGTAGAGGATTCTGCGGGCAGGCTTCTAGATGAAGTTCCGTGAGGTTCAACGCTAGGGAAAGAAGTAGAGACAAGGCGCCGTCGAAGAGCGGGCATGGTTCGAAGAGCTTGTGAAACCAGATCCCCCTGAGCTCGGGGAGAAAGTGAAATTCGGTGCATATGCATTCGCTCAACTCCTGGATCTGCGTCCAAAACCGATCGCATATCTGTTTGCTTTCCAGACTCGCCATATACCGAATGGTGTCATCCAGTCGAGGTGGAGGGAACAGCTCGTCCATACCATGGAAGAGCGTGAAACTTTTGACCATCAAGCATAGATCAGAGCGCTCGAGAAGGGTGAGGAGCAGCTGTTTGATTCGATCGTATTGTTCGCTATGTAGGCAAATAGCTTTGTACAGCATTGGCTCGCCAAGTTTGCGGTAGTTGCTGGACAGCTTTACGACGTTGCTTCGATCCGCCATCGAGGGCAAGAGGGAAATGATTCGGACACCTCATAGCCTTCTTCAACTTGCTTTATTGCCTCGAAGTACTCAGACCCAACGACTGCCGGAGATATCTTTCATTTCACAAAAAGGGGAAGAACAACATAGAGGGGTTTACTTTAGTCCTCAGTCGTGTTTCAAGTCGTAATAGACATACTCGCACGCTGCGATGACTTCAACCCGTGCAAGCAACCAGTATGGTGAAGTCAACGCTCGTCTACGCGTTTCTCAGGTCAACGACCGATCGCCCTACCAGCTAACCTCGCATTGCCAGCCGCTTGTGATGAGAAGCTTGAACGCAGACACAATTGATCTTGGTCGAGGCGCGAGACGACAACAGCTTGCCAGTACATCATTGACAAGCTCAAAAATCTGACAAGATCTAGATTGATGAAGGAGTCACCAAAAGCCGAAAGTATGTAAAGAGTGCACCAATACCTCCGCGCAGCCACATGAAACAAATCCAGCTTCCCTACTCTCCCGTCCCAACCTTCCCTGGGCCTCTCAATCTACCTAATAATAAACCGGCCTATCCGGGTCCGTCAAATCGAAAATCACACTCGAATGCGGCCACGCCCCACCCCTCTCCGGGAATTGAGCCAAGAAGTCGATACTACGATTGAAACTCAAACTCCCATCCGGGAGAATGTCAATCCACTGCGCCTTGAAGTCCGCAGGCGTATTCACAACGCTGATGTCACCCGCCTGCACAAAGTAATCCGTAACAAGCAAATTCTTCTTATCGGGGCTGACCTTGACGTAGTGCGGACCCACAATGCCCTGGTTACCATTTGGATCGTCAAGACGCTTCACGTTGTTCAGATCGCTGATGTCCAGGGCCGCGACGTGGTTGCCGAGGGTCAGGGTGAAGTAAGCGAATTTGCCGTCGTCGGTGATGTCGGAGTAAATGGCGAGATTTTCGCGTGCGCGTGGCCCGAGGTCGAAGAGGAGTTCTGCGACGCCTTGTTTGCCTTGTTCGTTCTTGCGGCGCGGATAGATGATCCAGACTTGGCCGGGCCCGACGGCGGTCGCGATGGCAGCGCCTTCGGGGTTGTTGGGGATGAATTTGACGTCTTGGATACCTGCGCCGTCGATGATTGTGATCGTGCTGATGATCTTGCGGGAGGATAGCTCCCAGAGTCGCAACGTGTTGGCCTTAACGATGCCAGCGGCGGAGGCGGGCTTGAGGATGGTGAGAGGCACGACGAAGTCGGATGTCAGCATGACGTTGTTCTTCCAGTCGATGGAAAGACCGTGGGGGGAGAATTGCTCGCCGAGTATGTTCAGTGTGCCCTGCACATCTTCGGGCCACTCGTGGATGATGTTGAAGTTGGCGTCAGTCTCGACGAGGCGACCGGGCGAAGTACCGACAGCCGAGCCCATGTAAGTGATAAAGAATCCGCCATCGGGCTTTGCACGGATCTCGTCCGTGATAGACGAGAGAACGGCGCGGTTCGACTTCTTGAACTTGGGTTGGTACGGATTGGTAGTGTCAAAGTAAAAGGCAGTATCCTGTCGCAAATCAGCATACATTCGGGCTTCTCAAGGATCTTCCTTAACGACATACCTGCGTCTTCAACAAACTCAACAGCCCACCGCCAACAAGGGTCTTGCCATCCAAGCTGCTGCCCAAGTGATGGGGGCTGTTGCCACTGCTGGGAACATCCGTGATGTGAATCAGCGTGCCAAAGGTATCGTCATCAAGGGAGTAAGTGGCCAAGAAGTCGGCGTGCTGGTTATCGCCGGCCGCAGTCCAGAAGTAGCCGATCTTCTTGGGACGGAGCTGCGAGTTCACTTCGTGAGGAGGGCTGGGCAAGGGTGGTGTGGGAAGCTGCAGGATAGGCAGGGGTGGTGCATTCTTGGAGAGGGGCTCGGTGACACCTGTAAGTAGTGGTTAGAGGGCTCTCATAGAATGTGGAGGCAGAAGTACCTGGAATCTTGGGGATCAGAGGTGGGAGGGAGAGCCCACTGGCTGTGGTAGCGAGTAGCGCAGACACGAGGGTGTTGGACAGCATGACTGCTTTTCGATTGGGTGAAGGTAATGTAAGGCAAGGTTTGAAGCTGGTGAGATGCTCTGAGCAAGTTGTGAGCAGATTTTTCCCCAGCAATCTTCCTCATCGTACTTATACTTCACTGGCATATTGCTCTGGCACTCCGTTCCTTTCTTCTACTTTTCACTTCCTCGTCCCCTTCTCCTTCTAACAGCTCGTCGGGCACTACTCCTTCGCAACGCCGCCGACTGCAGATGATACCATTCAGCCCTTTATTGACGACTCAGTATCGGCTCCAGGCTCTATTCACGATATGATCGACAAAGGCTCGCAATCATTCGTCATGTCTGCAAGCGCAGATGCTCTCGACTCGCACTCACAAGCTATACAAGCCTAATTCTGATCTTGGCTTCAAGATCAAGGCATACCAAGAGCATGGAGATCGTCGGCCAGATTGCTTATGAGCAATGCTCGATTACCGAATATGTCTGTCGAGCTGCCTAATCCACGCCCAAATTTCTTTTTTTCGGCCAGATTCATGGAGGGATGTCTGCACGTGGGTTGCAGCGGCACCGCATGTCGGGAAGTGATGCAAAGATGAGTGGACTCGGAGCATTCCACTTGCATGCTCAGCCTGCCGAGCCCTGGACAGGATCACCAAATCCTGGATCTTCGACAGATTCGAAATCAAGCTCTGATCAGATTCAGTGTGTGTCAGTTGGACGATGCGACGTGGCTTGCATGCCAAGGCTGATTTTGCTGGTTCGAATGAAAGACGGCAGGCTGTCTACCAGCAGAAACGCGGGCGGCAACCACCGAAACATCGGGGCTTGTAATCGTTGAGGACTTCAGAGCTTTGTCCTCCGTTGTCGACACGATGCTGAATGCATCCTGTCAAGATCTCCAGGATGTCCGCTCATCGCAACGCGAGTCTCTCTAGGAGTGATCATTATTGTTCATTCAGCGACCGTAGAAACAGCTGTCGCCGACATATCCTGCGTACCATGCCTCAATCCTAGATGTGTTGAGCAATCTGCCGTCTAAATCACATCATCAGTCCGCCTCCGACTAGCGCTCCCGTTCAAGGACCGATCTGCAACGTCAACACCAAAAAGCCAAGGATCGCGGCATTTCGGCCAATATTTGCGTTTTTTCACATCCGCGGATCTTCATCTTGAATGTTGGGGATTTTATTTGTGTTCTTCTGTGGGCACTGTTTTGGTACCGTTGCTGACGGACGGGTGATCGACGTGGTTAGAAGTCGCCTTTTGATTGCGAAATGAGCGCAACCAGACGGCGATGATGGAGAGGTGTGGCATTGGTGAAAATTCGATGTTCGTGCAAAATGATACATAAGCCTTGTTTGCGCGGGACGTTGACTTGTCGCGCTCGACCTTTACCTGTCTGTCTTTCTTCCCTCGTCCACCATGAAGTTCCAGTCATTCGTTGCTAGCGCACTCTTCACGTCCTCTGCTTGTGCAGGCGTCGTGAAGCGCGACTCGGGCTTTGCCCAAGGCCAGCCAATCGACGGCAAGGGCAAAGGCGCGCCACTCCTTGGTAAATAATGTCCTCCGCCGTAGCCGTGCGACTTGCTGATGTTGTGTAGGCGGCACCGACAAGCAAATCGACATTGCCAATCCCGCAAATCTGGCACAGCAGTCCACGGACTCAGGGAATGTACCGAATGTGAAGTGGCGCTTCAGCGACTCGAAGACAAAGCTATTCCCCGGTGGTTGGGTGCGCGAGCAAGTCGTTCAAGACCTGCCACAAAGCCATGACATTTCGGCCGCTCAACAGCATCTGAAGAAGGGTTCCATCCGTGAGCTGCATTGGCACCGCGTCGTACGTGTCTTCTGCTGTGAACCAATAAGGAAAGTTGGTACTGACGATCGACGTGCAGGCGGAATGGGGCCAGGTCCTCTTTGGCCGCATACTCATCTCGGCGGTCGACGAGAACGGCCGCCATGAAGTATCTGAGCTTGGTTTCGGCGACATTTGGTATTTCCCCAAAGGCCAAGCGCACACGATCCAGGGCTTGGATAACGAGAATGAATATCTCCTGGCCTTTGACGATGGTGATTTCGAACGAGCAGGGTAAGTTCTAGTCATTCTCTGTCGGTGAATTCCAGACTTACATTGTCGTACAGAACAAGCTTCAACGTCGACGACTGGCTCGCGAAGACCCCAAAAGCGATTCTGGCCAAAAGCTTTGGACTGCCAGAGTCGGTTTTCAATAACATTCCCACTCCAAATCCGTACATCCTGAATAGCACGTCTGGTCAGCCCGCCAAGAACCGCACCGTGACGGGCGGAGGTGGCGAGCTCACAGGGAACGCAAGCTACGTGTACCGCACCTTCCAACATGCGCCTGAGCCAGCCCCAGGTGGTGCGGGCCAATGGTGGAAGATCGACAGCACAAATTTTCCCATCGCGAAGACGATTGCAAGCACGTATGTTACGATCGAGCCCAAGGGCCTAAGAGAGTTGCACTGGCATCCGACCGCAAGTCCACTCCGCCGAAAGGAGCCGATCGTGGACTGACCCGCACATAGACTGAAGAGTGGCTGTACTTCCACTCCGGCGAAGCGCAGGCGACCGTCTTCGCTGGCAACTCCAATTCGCGCACTTTCAACTTCAAGGCTGGCGACACCGCCGTGTTCCCTGACAATGCTGGTATGCTTTCCATCCCATCTCTTGCTGGTTCCGAGGACTCGCTAACACGTGCTGTGCAGGCCACTACATTGAAAATACCTCAGCCACACAAAACCTGACCTTCATCGAGATCTACAAGTCTGAACGCGTGGCCGACATTTCGTTGACCCAGTGGTTGGCGCTGACGCCTCCAGAGATCGTGTCGAGTGTGTTGAAGATCCCGGTAGATGTCGTGCTCACCCTGAAGAAGGAGAAGCAGGTCTTTAAGCATGGAAATTCGGATTCGACCTCGTAGACAGCGGATTGGAATGAGGCGTAGTACTATCATTAGTCAGCAGAGAGTACACACGATGTAGCCTGCAAGCTCAGTAAGGGCGTGCGAATGCGCATCGCTATGTTTGAGCTTGTCTGTGGTCTATACGAGGTCAACAGTTGCCCGAATTGTACTCTCGTTTTCGCCAGTTGAAAGTGAAAGCATTATCATGCGCGTCGTGGTCTTTGAGGTTCTGTCAACAACGAAAATCATGTTGGCCAACGAGTGGATCTCATATCATTGAAGGTTGATGGCAGACGCGCCGCGACGGTCCGCACCTAAAGATGCGCAGCAAAGCGTTAGCTCGACTTACGTAAGCTTCAACCATGACAGCACCACAGCACCGACAGTACCAGATTCCGCAAGATTCGGAATTGATGAGACAACCAGGATGCACCGGCTCGGGACAAAGTGTGCAAATTAAAGTCCTAGCCTGTCTATGTTCAATAGTGTGTTAGTAGTAAAGAAGCTACGCACGACGCATCGAGGATAGGCAGGCTCTACTTTTGATTTACTTTAGTGTTCGTGGAAAAGCTGCTGAGGTAGCGTAATTGACCACGAATTCTTGCTGAGCTTGATAATAGCAACAACTGTTTTGTATCAAGTCCATCAACTCGAAAGCTCACAGCTATTCCAACACATGAGGTGCGAGACCTCGATCTTCTTCCTCGACACCACGCCAGCAGGCATGATGATCCATGAACAAGAAGTGGTGTCGGCGCGAGCCATCCGACGAATTGATCGAGGTACTGCCTGAGGGATGGTTCTTACTGTGAGGCCGCTAGCAAGCAACACATGTAGCTTCCTCGGGACTTCAGTAAGCTCACTCGCACGACAAGGATGCAACACCTTTCGTTCCTTGCCGCGTAACTCAAACTAAAGGCGCGAACCAATCGTTGATTGGTCTCCCGTGAACCCGACCTACTGTGCATGCTGTGCAAGGACAGCCGATTGTGCTGGGCGTACCAACTACATCGGAATCCTTGCCTCTGATGCATGCACTAGTGGAGGGCTCCGAGAGAGAGGTGTGGTGGGGGAACTATGTCGATCAAACATGTTTGTTTCGACCCTCTAGACCCGAAGACTGTCTCTTCTCGCACTTCTAGAACAAAAGTTCAAAGGTGGGGGTATGGAGAAAAGAAAGCAAAGTGAGAGCGGGGAGATTTTATATGTGTGTGGACGTGTTCGGCGCTAGCGAGCGCACGTGACACGCTGCTACGAAATAAAGAGGCTGGGGACATTCCGTGTGGTGAGGTGAATGAGACAAAAACTGGTGCAATGTGATGTCGGATGGCGGAATTGGAAGGTCAAAATCGACCCCGTAGACCGAGGACGCGTGTAGGACTTTCAGATGAGAGATATGCCGGTATTTATCACTGGCCGAGAGAAAGTACAAGTGATATACTGATGATCGGTGTGTCTGTTTGTCCTTTGGCTCTTTCTCTCCTTCACCGTCGCAAAGTTGGAACATGGTCCTCAGTCGACTTCTTGTTATCAATTCAGTGTGATATGACACGACGACCGCATCTCGAACGGGTGAAGGTTGACGGAAGAAGCAACGCGCTCGCACGCGACTAGAGACTGTGAGGTGTGAGAATGCCGAGTGGCTCGTGCTTTCAGCCCCAGCAAAAACACCGCACCGTCGCTATGTCCATCGTCGGTCCTGCTCACCCTCTAACAATGACCGCCATGTCGAAGAAGTGGCGCAACAAATAAGGTGATAAAGAGACATGGGCTTGTAGTATACCCGATGGGTTTTATATCCGAAGCGCGAATGCGGGGAAGCTGCATTTCGCCGCATAACAACAGCTCAAACGACATCAGATGAACGACTAACCCAGCACTCACAATGTCCACAGCACGCATAGTACCACGCTCCCTCCTCCGCACAACTGTTGCACCAGCCCTGCGATCACAATGCCACCCTATACGCACCCTCGCGACTTCCACACAACCACACCAAGCCTCAGTAGCAGCAGGCGTACGCGTCGACCACACCGAATCGCACTCGAACCAATCCGTCGCAGCAATGGGCCGCACAACATCCGGCAAAATACTCAACGTCCGCGCCTATCCCAAGTTCGAACGCCTCGAAGACGAGCGCCTATACCGAAAACAACACCTCGCCGCCGCATACCGAGTCTTCGCGTCGCGTGGCTTCGATGAAGGCGTCGCTGGCCACATCTCTGTGCGCGACCCTATCCTCAAAGATCATTTCTGGTTGAATCCGTTGTCCACGCATTTCTCGCTCATTCGAGTGAGCGACTTGATACTGGTGAATGAGGAGGGGCAGGTAGTTGAGGGCAACGAGCCGATCAATGCTGCGGCGTTTGCGATCCATAGTGCGATCCATAAGAGGCGACCAGATGTTGATGCAGCGTGCCATGCGCATAGTGTGTATGGCAAGGCATATAGTGCGTTTGGGCGGGAGCTGGATATGTTGACGCAAGACAGCGTGAGATTCTACAAGAGCCATGGCGTATACAAAGACTTTGGTGGTGTTGTGCTAGCGAGTGAAGAGGGTGAGAGAATTGCGGATGCGCTGGGTGATGGGAAGGCTGCGATTTTGCAGAACCATGGCATTTTGACGGTTGGTAAGACGGTGGATGAGGCGGCATTCTGGTTTCTGAGTCTGGACAAGACGTGTCAGGCGCAGTTGCTGGTTGATGCGGCGAGCGCGGGAATTGGAAGGAAGCCGAAGATCATTGGGGACAAAGAGGCGGAAGAGACGTACAGGCAGGTCGGGACGCCGGAGAAGGGCTGGCTGGCGTTTCAGAGCTATTATGATGAGGTGCTAGCGATGACGGGAGGTGATTTTCTCCGGTAAAAGATGGCTGAGTAGGCGTCAGGTTATGGGGGTGCTTGGAGTATCTTGATACTTATTCCCTTTGCCTTTGGGTTCATACCGAGTTTCTGTTGCCTCTTGAAATCGAGATCTCTTCCCAATTTGACGTCATCGGGGCTCATGGAGGACTTTCGTTTTTCCGAGCTGCATCTGTCAGCTGATTCCTTGCCTTCCAAGCTGAGATCCCTCACCATCGACAACATCTCTTAGATCTTCGTCAACGAAGCGTATACGGCATTCCTCAAGGCACGAGTGTGCGCGGCAAGAAGGCGATGACTGTGGTTAGGGCGACGAAAGGAAGGTCGTATTGGTGTCACTCAACGCAGGTCCTGAATCATCGTGCATCGCCGAGTGTAAACGTGTATTCTGTCGTCCTATGCCTACAAAACCGAAAAGAGAGGAAAATTTGATCGCCGAAATGGAGCACTATGCCTCCTGCGTTCCGCCACATGACCATCGTGTCAGGCATAAACATATTCCACTGCCTTCTTGCAGAGCAGCCCAAGACGTCCGAACCAGCAGCGAGCCTACCGAATCTATTCCGCAGAGCCTTGCCCACCTTTGGGCGGGGGAGGCTTTTGGGGTATGAAGTCGGGTGCCGGTGTTTCGAATTCATTCGACATAATATTCGGGAGCGGACAATCCCTATGTTTCCTCGGCTCCTTCCAAGGCTGCGGAACCCATTCGTACCCACCGTGGTCAGTGCGAAAGCACACATCATTCATGCACCCCAATCGCACCCACATCTTGTCTTCCTTCCAGTCCATGAGCTTGCTAATCTGCGGCGACGAAAATGCGTGGGAATAGTCTACGCTTTGCTTGAGCAAGTTGTCGCAGAACCAGCCTTTTTTTCCGTACGGGGTGCTGTCGCTGAAGATGTGGAAGAAGCGGACGTCGAGTAGGGCTTGGACGTTCTTGTCTTGGCCGTTGCTGGGGAGGATTATTTGGACATTTTTGGGGATGTTGCAGAATCGCGTTTTGCGGGAATTCTGTACGTCGACCCAGTGGCAGTTCTTGTCGTTTTCGGTTGACTTCTTCAGAATGGTCGCGACTAGATCGTACTGTGGAAAGTCAGCGTGCATATACTAGAACCTGTAGGCGAAACTGACCGCAATTTCTCAATGACCCGGATGATAAATGTCCCAGACTTCGCCTTAAATCATCTGCATCCTCACAAAACTGCTACGGGTGGTGTACTTGTTGCCTTCATTTGGGAGCGCCCAGGCGATGTTCTCAAGATCACAATGATGATGACAGCATGGGTCAATATCTCTGCACCAGTTCGGGTCGTATCCTCCTTTCTTCTTCTTACACTTCTCCAATTCGAGTTCGCCCGTGGTTCGTGGTTTCGTCAGCGCGTAAAGGCAATCTTTGACCTTCCTGTACAGGCGGTCGCCTTGCAGCGTTCCGATGTGCTGCTCGTTACCGCCTATTCGGATGTCGATTTGCCACTCGTCGTTCTTGTATTCGAGTGTGCTGACGCGTGTGGAGTTGTTTGAGGTAAAGGTGCGGTGATTTGCACTCGCCGTTTCGTTCGAGACATGATTGCTGGACTCTACATCGGCTCCGTCATCTTCACCAACCTGGTCGGAGCCAGACGGGGGGAAGATAGTGTTGCCTTTCCAGTACGTGCCAGGAGGAAGGTCTAATTTCAGTCAGTACAAGCGAAAAGCACAAAGCAGTGTCAAGTGCTCGCTCACCGATGTCGCACCTATCGTAGAACGGAACTGCAGCAAATGTAGCAGTCGCTAGGCAAGCAACGATGATGATAAAGGCACACTTCATCATCGCTATTGTTGTAGGAAGCTTGCGGTATACTCCAGGTGAGTGTTGGAGAAGGACCCAATGATACGGTAGTGCGCAAGGGTAGTGGTGGTGTAGGAGAGACAGAGGGATAGAGACGGATGAGGTACCTATTATACGCGCATGGCCGATAGCGCACTGACAATGTAGAGCAGTGAGAGAGACGGCTGTTTGTAACTTGTGATGTTGGTGGCTAAGGTGGTCGATCGAGCGAAGTAAAGGCAAGAAGCCAACTGACACGTCTTCCTAGTAAAACCCTTATGGAGACTACTCAGAGTATTAGAACTTCGACTCTCGCACAATGAGTATTTTGTGCTGAATGCAGAAACGTTTGTCACTTGCAAGACGCCTGCAAAGTATGGAGAACGCACATACATGGGGTGTATCATGTATGAGCGGCATCTTTCAAGCCTCTTACATGAGACGAAATCTCACTTCATTCCATCAGGCTTGTTAGTTCTTGTGCAGATTGATCCTCGTAAAGTTTCATGATGAAGTGCAGCAGTTTATCACAATATCAGCCTTTGTAAACATGCTCCGTAACGCCGGTAGCTTGGATGATGATTTTCAGCTTGACCCTAGCCGTGATGCCATTGGACTTGTTGTTTGGAAACAAAATCTACGGTTTTCAGTACCTACCTTGACGCCGCACTTTGTTAAGCCGCAAGGATCCCATTGTCCGACCGCCAAACCCTCCCGCCGCCTCACATTTCGTCCCTGGAGACCTTACACCGCGTCCTCAAATGCAGCCTTTGATGTTCGGCTCCTTCCACGGAGCATTGAGCTTATAATTGCCTTTCCGAGTGTCGAAGCACTTATCTTCCAAAATATACGGTAAGAAGTGCATGTCCTTCTCGCCGTAGCCTAAAATTTTCGTGATACCGGGCCTCGTCTCTTCCTCGTAGAGTGTTTTCGCCTTTTTCAATAAGGCTTCGCCGTTCCATCCCTTGTGCGATGTATCGCCGTTGAACTTGGTGATGATGTTCAACACAACTTCGGCTGTGGGCCCTGCGGCTCCTTGACCTCCGTAGGCTCCGTAGGCTCCGTTGCTGGGGATGATGATCATGGTGTGGTAGGGAATATTGCAGAACTTGGTCTTGCGGGAGTTTTTGAAGTTCACGTAGTAGCAGTTCTCCTCGATTTCGGTCGACATCGAAATGATGCGTGCTGCCGTGTGGTACTGACCATTGTTAGCCTTATCGCTGAAACGCGCATTTCGTAGCAACATACCGCGAGTTGACGCAACCCTGGATGCGCGGTGTCGTGGATTTCTGCCCACCAGAAGGCCACTTTGAGGTGCGCGTTCGTGGCGTACGCACCGCCTTTGGCTTGGTAAACGATGGGTTCCAAGATCCCTCCATCTAAACAACATGGGTGCGAGCTCTTGCAGAAGTCCTGACTGGGACAGTCCACGGGGGAATTGGGGAATTTCGGATTGTCGCGCTTGCTCAAGCCGAGGTCTCTGAAGGCGTCCATGAGCTGATTGTACAGGCGCTTCCCGCCCAGGGTGCCAGCGTGCTGCTCTGGACCCCCGATGCGGAAATCGATTGCCCATTGGCCTGGCCCTAGTGGGGTATCATTTCTTGCGGTGGGAGCAGTGAGGTTGGATGGTAATGTGTCGGTGTCGTCACTGTCGAGTGTGCCGGAGCTGTTGTATGGTACAGGGCTCGTGTTTGGCTTCCAGTACGACTCGGCAGTCTGCTCTATTGCGCGCTCAGTTGCTGAATTTGAACTTGTTCAAGTTTTCTTACCGGCGTTACGCTTGTCGTAAAACGGAACCGCAGCGAGCGTAACAGCTGTCAGGCAAGCGACGTTGAGGAGGGAGGCACACTTCATGACCTTTAAGATGCCGTAGTTGAAGTGCTGATCGTGTGATTTGATCGAAAGCCGAGAGAGCGACTGTACGGACTGTGGAGACTGCGGGCTGTGGTCGAGGAAAAGGCGAACGGTGTGATCTATGTGTGCGGACCAACTAGCGCATGTGAACAATCGCGCACTAAAATTGGGGATCGTTTGCAGCTTGTGGATGAGGTCATCAACTAGCTGGGTGAAGGCGAGACGCGTATATACGTGCCTTCCGAGGACGCGCAACGTGCCGTTTGCACCTCGGCCAGTGATGTGATAGTGAGTAGTCGTC
>Ga0265780_10008481_pt1 | contig 12479 bp, 6 predicted proteins | sample P1T30metagenome_FD_192432 | JGI IMG/M metagenome (GOLD analysis project Ga0265780, IMG submission 192432) | Plant litter microbial communities from East Loma Ridge, Irvine, California - P1 T30 | ecosystem: Environmental > Terrestrial > Plant litter > Unclassified | place: USA: California...
TAGGTTAATAAGCGCTATTTAGCTCTAGGTTAACGAGCGCTAAGGAGTAGGGTTAAATAAAGTCACTAGAGTTAGTGTGCAAGGTACATAGATCTAAGTCTTTAAGTCTTTAAGTCTTCAAGTCTTTAAGTCTAAGACTTTAAATATAACTAGTTAACTCAGCAGTGCAGCAGTGCTACCCTACCTATGCGCTGCGATTTAAAACGCTATATTATTCGTAGCCTTACCTTCGCGGAAGGTGCCGTTAATCTTAAGGGTCGAGAAGTACTCGCTTAAATCGAACTTATCAGTAGCATCGGCCGTGTTGATGATGAAGTCGAACTTGTACTTGTACTTCTCATTCCAGCCCTTTTCGCTGGTGACCAAGAAGTCCTTGGCACCCATCTTGAGCGCATCCTCCTTCTTGCTTGGGGAGTGCGAGATGACATATGTCTCAGCGCCCATGGCAACGGACCAGAGGACACCGAAGTGACCAAGACCACCCCTAGCAGCTGTCAGTAGAGCTCTTTCGTCTCATGGAGCAATCGACTTACAGCCCAACAATGGCGACCTTCTTGCCGGGGCCAGCCCCTAACCTCTTGAGAGGAGAGTATGTGGTCAGACCGGCGCAGAGCATAGGGGCGGCCAATGCAGTGTCGAGGCTGTCTGGGATCTTGAAGGTGAAGTACTCGTGCGCGCGAATGTGGCTTGAGTATCCTCCCTGTGAGACAGTGCCGTCGGGGTACTTTGCGCCGTACGTGTCGACCTGGTTGGGGCAGTAGTTCTCTTGGTCCGCCTTGCAGTTGTCGCAAGTTAGATCGGCACCAATCTGCGCACCAACGCCGGCGCGGTCGCCAACCTTGACCTTGGTGACCTTGGAGCCGACCTTGATGACTTTTCCAATGACCTCGTGTCCTACGCAGAGAGGAAGGGGAATGTCCTCTCCCCATCCTCCGGTGATGGTGTGAACGTCGGAAGCGCAGACACCGCAGGCATCAATGGCAATGTCGACATCGTGCTCCTCAAACTTTTTGAGGGGAAGCTAGAGCGCTGTCAGTACTGTTCTCACAGCCATGTGTGTATCTGCTCACCTCCTTGCGGGTGAAGGTAGACCAGTTCTTGATGTCAGTGACGGCGAACGCGTCAGTTGTGTCGGGGTAACCCATTGCGTATGATTGTGTAAGGTTTGTCTTGAGACGTTAGTTGCGAAGTATGCGTCTGAAAGTTGTGACGTGTAGAGGGATGGAGGGGCAGGTGTTAAGGGGCAGCTTCTCGTTTTGAAGGCTCCCAAACGTTCGCGCTCTCGAAAAGTGGCTCGCTGCCATCCACCAGTGAGGTCATCTCTGTTGACCGAGAGATGTATTGTCCCCGCCGTAACGGCCCGGCTGCACTGCCTGATTGGGTGCGGCGGTGGTTAGCTACATTTGACATTACTGCCCTCGTCACTGTCGCGTCAACGACGTGTTAACCACTTGCATTATTGTCCAAATTTTTGGGCCACCGGCTAGGGCTGGACCGCCAAAGACTCTTCTTTGCTGTTGAGGCGGCAGCAATATTTGTCAGAGTGCTACATGCTGTCGCGCGTTGCATCATTGCCCTTTGCGATATGCTTTAGCCGTACCCTATGTCGCGCCGGTGGAATTTTACTCGAGTAATGACCGCATGCAGCAAGCCGCACAGGTGGCTGCCAAGACAAGGCCTCGACTCGAATCACGTCGACAGATTCCCGACGCTCGTCTCGGTCGGGGTGTTGTTCCTAAGGTGCCAGGTCGCTTAGGCTAAGATCGATAAACTCAAGGGTTGCCGACGTCATTGCCCATCTCTGCCGACTGCAACATGTCCACTGCTCAACCTCTGAACCCATATCTCAAATGGCCTCCGCAAGCGAAATACTGGTAGTGAAGGCTCCCGCTCTGGTATCCTGCTAGGTCGCTCGATAACACACTGTGAGAGGTAGCAAGTGTCCCCTTCCAGTCAGAGAGATCCAGGGCCCGGAGTATGGTTTGCGTAATACAGCACGAGGTGCTGGTGTGACAGCCGTCGCCCTGTATGTACGCAAGTGTCATGGGCAACCTCGGGCCGCGTATCTTATACAGCATGCCGGGAAGCCACAGGTAGGCCACCAGGCGCTCTACGAGTTCTAAGTCGGTACCCCGCGTTTGTCCATGCGGGGTGAAGCTGCCGAATTGGGTATACCGGCTAGTCGCGTCACTCTTCGCGTCCCTCATGCCGTCGAATGGTATAGTCACAGATAACGCGGATCCAGGGCCGTCGACAAACATGGCTTAACGAGAGCCGTATCTGTTGATCCGGGGAAGTTGGGCACAGCCTCGCTGCAAATGAGATAGCTCCACTTTCTGGCGTCATGGTCATATGGAGTCCACTGCCCTTCTCCCAGCTTACATCAACAATACTTCTGTTTCTCTCTTGAATCCTGTACCAGTGATTACTCCGTCTCTTTCCCCAAGCTAGTGTACAATTGCAGTCATGGCCCCCTCAGAAACCTTCCAGCCTCCTCCAGATGGCGAGGGAACGATGAATGCAATTCGATTCCACGGCAAGAATGATCTCCGATACGAAAAGATTCCGATTCCACAGGTGAAAGCAGGGCAAGTCAAAGTTAAGCCAGCGTGGGTAGGAATTTGTGGAACAGGTATGCATGCATAGCTCGATATTTGTATCGTCTAAAAGAGTACCGTACTAACCCGCAACCTAGATCTGCACGAGTACGTCAACTGCGTATATAGAGCACACATGACATGTGCATTAACATGATCTAGATACCTAGGCGGCCCTAATCTTTGCCCAACAACACCCCATCCCATCACTGGAGAGTCTGTTCCCCTAACCTTTGGACATGAATTCAGTGGAACCGTCGAAACAGTCGGCCAAGGCGTAACAGCCTACAAGCCCGGTGACCGCGTTGTCGTTCAGCCTATCATCTATGATGGCACATGCGGAGCTTGTGAAGAAGGACTCCAGAATTGCTGTTGGCAGAACGGCTTCGTTGGGCTATCAGGCTGGGGCGGCGGCCTCGCCGACCACATTGTCGTTCCTGAGTCAACTCTCTACCATCTGCCGGACAATGTGCCCTTGGAGATCGGTGCGCTAGTCGAACCACTGGCTGTGGGATGGCATGCGGTGAAGGTCAGTCCGTTTAAGAAGGATGACACAGCATTAATACTCGGCGGCGGACCCATTGGAATCAGTACCATCCTGGCATTGAAGGCAAACGGATGCAAGAATATTATCGTATCAGAAGTTAGCAAGAAACGGCAGGAATTCGCAAAGAAGTTTGGCGCACACCACATCATTGATCCCACGAAAGAAGACATGATTGCGCGAACTCGCAAACTCACGGATAATAAAGGCGCACACGTCACTTTCGACTGTGCGGGCGTGCAAGCTGCGCTCGATCAAGCCGTGCACGCGACCCGCGCACGAGGATGTATCGTCAACATTGCCATCTGGGAAAAGCCGTGCACAATCAACACCAATGACTTCAACTTCAAGGAGAGGTTGTACATGGGCATCGCAACATACGCGGTCGGTGATTTCCAAGAGGTACTAGATGCGCTGTCCAACGGAAGCATGCAGCCACACGCGATGATTACCCAGAAAATCAAGCTGGCCGAGGTCGAGGAGAAGGGGTTCAAGAGTTTGATACACGACAAGGATAATCAGGTCAAGATCTTGGTAGAGGTTGGTGGTGGGTAGGAAAGTCATGCATACATGTGCAACACATAGGAACTGTTTATACTCATGATCAGCACACATTAATCATTATCACTACTACCAGCGAGCGTACTGCCTACTCTACTCATCTTGTCCATGTACACTTCATGGCTTAAGCACGCTCGCTGCGACTAGAATCGCATCAGCCGTCTTCTTCACCCAACTCTGCGCCAACGTTTGATTCTTATCAAACGTGATGCTCTCTGTGATACCTGGGAAGGTGACTGGGGCATAACCCGTGTCGCGTCCTGGGGCGAAGATAGTATGCCGATAGAACTCTCTCGTCGGAAGTCCGCCTTGAGATGTGAAACCGCGCGAAAAGTCGCGGGCCTTGTGGTTCTGGACAGTCAGGAGGGCAGTGTCGTTCGTAGCCAAAGCCTGCGACCGCAAAGTTTCGAACTCACTGGCTGATGTTGAGAAGCTCGAAATTGCAGCGGTCAGGGGCGAGAGATCGATGGTGTAGTTTGACGATCCGACAGTGGTCTCCAGCTCCTCAAGGTACTTGTTGAACTCGGATACATAGCCTGATGGCTCGAGGGGTACAACTGCATCGTCAACCATGTGGTAGAGCAGTAGCGTCAGGTACTGTCCCATAGCCTTGTGTGTATGGAAGCCTGGATCGCCGAATCGTTCCATCCACGCATAGCTGTCGTAGTTGGAATGGTAAGGGTAGACCGGGTCCATGGGTCCTCCGCCACTTCCCATATCAATAGCAGCGATACCGCGATGTAGAAAAGCGGTGTAGTCGCTTCCACTGCCCAAGACGCCGACCTCACCGCCACTCTCATGCATCCAAACGTCGTATAGCGTCAAGTCGGTAGCGCCGCGATACGGGTACGTGATTTTCTTCATCAAGCTCGTGCCAATTCTGTGCAGATCCGGCGTTGCAGATATATCCGGAATCGGCCCAGCTACCGCAACATCGATGTTCAAATACGAGACAGCGGCCTTGTTGAGCCAGGGAATGTATTCTTCCATCCACTCGGTGCTTCCAACAAGGCCATACTCCTCAGCGTCCCAGCTGCACAAGACGATGGTTCGAGTGGGTTTCCAGCCTGTGGCTGTGAGCTTGCCGAAAGCTTTCGCGAGCTCGATGAGCACAGCTGACCCGGAGTTGGGGTCTGCAGCGCCGCCAACAATCCAAGCGTCGCGGTGATTACCGACGATGATGACTTCATCTTGGGCGGTGCCATTGATGACGCCGACAGCATTCCAGATGGTTCCGTAGGTGTCATTCATCAAGTTGCTCATGGAGAGGGTGGCGCCTGAGCCGGCCCCGGTGCTGTAGGTTACGCCCGGGATGGCACCGACCCAGCCGGTCCTGTTGACCGCCGTGCCGTTGGTGCCAAATCCGTTCAGTGCCTTGAGGAGAGGTTGGGCCTCGATCCATGAGATTGGCAGGGACGGGATCTGTGGGGTGATGTTGGTGCGATCAGCTCGCTCAGAATCAGGTTTGGAAACATAGCCGGGTGTGGTGGGATCTCCCGGGTACGTGGACAAGAACTGAACACTTCCACGCTGAACAGTCGTAGGGTTCCTTGCAGGTCCGCTGGGGTAGGCAGCGACTCCTTTGGCTTCGGTCATGTTGCCATCATCGCCGGGGTCTGAGAAGATGACAGTTCCAATCATGCCATGGTCCTGGGCGTTTTTCACCTTGAGTCCACGGAAGGGACCACCATATTTGGCAAGGGCGATCTTGCCCTTCAGATCTACGCCCAATGCTAGTAGACGCTGAAAGTCAACTTGTTGGCCTCGGCCAACATAAACGTATTCTGCAGATGCGTTGCCGCTGAAAGAATAGCCATGGAAGGTGGGGACGCTGTTGGGATAGCTGGTGGTAGGATCGTCTTCAAGAACGTCCTCTTTCAGAGTGGGCTTGTAGGTGCTTCCGTTGGGATATGTGAGGAGTAGGGAGTTGGAGACTGGGTAGTTGAGGAAGACGACTACGCAGTGGTGAGTATGTGTTTTTGAAGCTCCAAGTTGCAGAGTCTCTCGTATGCAACAGTAGGTAAAAGTGCTCACAGTATTCGTCTAGGCGAGAGTTGAAGCCGTAATCTGCCCACTTGTCGGCGGTCCACTGGGCCATGGTCTTATTTCGGCCGGCGACGTGATCGCCATGGGCTGCCGGCTATTAGCAATTGCCGATCGGTATTAACAAATGCCGCACTGTAGTAGTAGGACCATTCAGCGATGGAGGTGTTGTCGAAGGAATTTAGCAGGATTTGCTCATTGGGATCGAGAGCAGGTGGGAAGGTAGAGTTTGAGGTCTGCCTCTTGACATGTGGATGGCTGTGGTGCACAAACGCACGCTCCCGCTGGCAGGCGTGAGCGCCAATCGCGCTTAGCAGGAACAGAGCAGTCTCCAGCTTCATGTTGTTGGATAGCACGCGTTGAGCGGCAGCAATGGTGAGATTCTGTAGGTAACGGTGGACAGGTAGTTTATGTATTTATGTATTTTTTCAAGTCGGACCAAACACGGTGACTAGGTCAAATGGCGGCGTGGCGGATTTTCCCTGCTCTTGCCGGCCCTAGTCCTGGAGAAGAGGCTTATTGTGGACAGGCACAGCATCATGGCGAGGCATCGGAGCAGACTGCTAACGCGAGCAGGAAGGTCAGTTGGTCAGGCAGATGGCGTAAAATTCCGCCCACATGGCCGAACGGTATACAGGGGACGGTACGCACCGGATAAGTTTAGATAACAGGCGTCAGGACTAATAGGCTAAAACTGCTGACGTGTCCTCTTTTAACATTGCTAAGCTCTGTGGAGGAATTTTACGGTAAATACGTGCGAGTATTCTCTTGGTAGCATACGATGACGCTTGTGTGCAGGCGGGGTATCGATATACATTTGAAGCACATGACGAGTCGTGCGCACGTGACATTTGGAGCTGTCATGAGTCGGAGAATCCGAGGCTGCGGGATGTGGCGCTATGTGCCATTGCAGCCTAGCGCGCGGCGCTGGATGCGAGCAACCTTGGAATATGCTGCTGAGCAACAGCGACAACATTGAGCTGCAGGCAGCGCGGCAAACAAAGGGATACTAACAAACACAGCTACAGTCACAGATACAGATACAGATACAGATACAGATATAAATACAGAGCAGATACAGCCACAACTACAGTACAGCAGAGACCGCGCGCCGTCTCCCGTTGTCTTAGACATCAATCTGCCTCGCACCTTCCGTCATTGCACCTGCACTGCACATGTTTGCGCACTCGCTCCTTCCTCTGGACGCCCATCGCCATGGCCGGCCTATCGTCACCATTGCGTCTGGCCCCGCCCATTGCTGCGACACCACGCCGAGCGCCCTCGCCCACAATGTCGCCTGGAGGACGACGCGGCCGGGTCCACGGCAGCTCTGAAGAGGGTCGCCTGCGTGATCTGTCGCCCGAAACCACCCTCCGCGCCTTCACCCAGCGCCCCGTCCCGTTCGACACCACCTGCGACGAATACAAAATCTTCGCCTGCATTGACTCGCTGACCGCCGCCGAGCGCGATCTGGGTGCGCGCGTCGCCAAGGCTGCTCAGCGCCTCAAGAGCTGGTGCTGCGAAATCGAGCAATGGGGCTGGTCCGGCACCTTCGACCAGCCGACCGACGAATGTCGCGAGAAGCGCCGGAGAAGTCTCGAGCTGCGCATTAGGGAACACGTCGGCGATGCAGACCTCACCAACGCCCTCCCGCCGCTGGAGTACTGGGGATCCATACTGTCCGTCGAGGTGGAGTCGCATGAGGCGCGCCTGGACGACATCGAGGAGGAGATGCTCAAGCTGGATGTGGAAGAGCTGAAAGAACACGTGCTCGACATGCACCCGAGCGGCAGGTCACGCCCGTCCTCTGCCGGCTACGACGCCACCCGCCAGCGCTACAAGCCCATGGACGACTTCTCTTTCCTCATCACACAGACCCTCCTGTCCGCCCTCCCCCACCACGCCCAGCTCAAAGACCGCCTGAACACCTGGACCGCCCGCATATCGACCCTCCGCCAAGTCCCCCGCTACCTCGACGACCTCACCACCGCCCAAAAGGCCATGCGATTAGCCTGGGACGCAATCCACCCGCCCGCCGACACCTCCGATGCTGCTTTTGCCCAGTGGAAAGACGCCGTTGACACCATCTCTGCTGTGCTGGGAAACAAAGTCAGTCACCTTGGAAAGCATCTAGATAGAATGTTGGACAACCTCGAAGGACGCGACGACTGCATACCAGACAGATGGATTGATACCTTTGAGGCTATCGAGACCGACTATGGCCGCTGGTCACATGATTCGAGGAGAAAGGTCATGGACTTTGATCTCAGGAGGAAGTACGAACAGAGGGCTCTCGTCACGCAGACTGCAGCTACCAAGGACCCTGCACCGCAGTCTGCTGCCACTGGTGCAGCACAGCAAGCGCTTGGAAGCCTCGTTCAAGACCATACAACAGACCAGAGCCCCAACGGGAAGAACGGCAACACTGCAACTCCTGTGAAGTTGACACCAAAGATTGTGTCTGATTCAAACATTGTCCATCGTGAGATATCATACACACCCGTGAACTCGCCAGGACTGGGAAGTCCTCGAGTTTGTGAGATCACTACGGGGTCATCTTCTAATACATCAACGCCGAGCAAGAAGCCTTGGTTCATAACCGATGCTGTCGCCTCACCCACGATTGAAGCCGGCGCTGTGAGGCCTGGGCCATCGCTTACAAATGCCATTGGTACAGATGAGCCGTTGGCACCACGCCGTGTCGAACAGAGAATGACAGATCCCATCTCCCATAACAACATCGCCCAAGTGGAAGAGGACGACGAGTCAGAGTTTGATGAGGGTGACACCGTGGTCCACAATGATTTGGACGACCCGGAGGATACCTTGGAGGCTGCCATTCCCGTACAATCGCCGCGTGAGACTGTGGAGGCTGAACATGACCAGGTAGTTGAGCCAGTGGCGGAGGAAGTGCCTCTGCGCCGCAACCCCGTAGCTGTCTCCGAAAACCCCGTCATCATCACCAACGACGGCCAAGATGGCCCAATGCCAGAACCTCCACAGACGCCGCGATCACGAAGGGGCAGCCAGGGCTCTGTTTCCTCCAACGCTTCCTTCGATGATTCGAGTCCTCCTAGTTACATTGAGGATTCTCCTTCGGTTCGCAATGCAACCAATCGAAACGTCAGAGCACCTCGCCCTGAGCTAAATGCTGCAATGGCCAAGCGGCGGCTCGCCCGAAACATCCTCGAAAACAGTATTGATAGCGCACCGTGGCCGCCGACGCAGTTCAGTCAAAAGTCCAGCGCCGAGGACCTTGAGCGCAAAATCTCAGACATTCTCACCACCATCCCAGCTCACATTCGCCTCACGTCGGGTCCTAGTGCCGACTCTCCAGAGGTCAAGCCGTCGCGCGGTCTTGCAAACAGAGGCAGCAGGAATTACCTCCGTGCTGCCCGCTCTGTGAGCGGACTCAAGTCACCAGAACTGACCTTGTCGCCCGCAAAGAACGAATTCGATAGCATTGCCTCTGGCCGCAAATCTGCCGCAGCCTCACGAACTGACAATGACATCAAACTATATCACCTCACCCAGCCAGGAAAGGAGCAGCCGGTCAAGCTGTTCATTCGCCGCGTTGGCGAGAATGGTGAAAGAGTCATGGTTCGTGTCGGGGGTGGTTGGGCAGATCTTGGTGAATACCTAAGGCAGTACGCAGAGCATCACGGACGACGAACCGCCAGTGACGGTAAATTCGAAATTCTAGGTTTAGAAGTCAAGAACAACGACGGTACAAACTCGCCCAACCGGCCCGAGAGTGCAGCGGGAAGACAAGATCGACGCGTCAGCAGCGGCCGGCCTACAGCAAGCCCTCTGACGACGCCCACAAAGTCTTCGACTACCGGTGTGTCATTCGATGATGCAGTACATCCCATGCCCAGTTTCGCCTCAACTCCAGGCATCGCAGAGGAACCTTCCGTACCTTCCACAAACTCTTCGCAGCGATCTTGGACAGGAAACGAAGCCGGTCTCGCCGGTCCCAAGGCCAAAAAGCTTGACCTTAGTGGGGACAAGCTCGAATGGATCGAGGGCATGATGAAGCAAGCACGCACCGTATCTGGCAGCATGATGCCAGCGAATCACATGCCCCAACAGCGCGAAGAGAGAGCCGACAGCAGAAGCGAGTCTCGCTCAGACAGTCGCGCGGGAGGGAAGAAGCCAGAATTTGGTGATCTGGGTAAGGTCGGCGGTACAAAGCGCATCTTTCTGAGAGGTGGGAAGCCCGTGTTGGAATAAACAATGCAGAACGCATTTTTTCCTATGTCAGTTTCTCCCAAAGGATACTAGGGGGATCTCGAAAAGTGCAGTGCATAGTATTGATACCCCTGGGCATGTAATGCATCTTCTTTCCTTTGTACACTACTTCTATCGGTAGCTCCACGTGAGCATAGGGCCAAGGTTTCGGAGCGTCTACATCATCTTCTTGTACATACTTGGTATCACGCTGCGAACAGAGAAAGGATTCTTTTCGAACTGGCCAAGGGACTTGATGCAAAACCAAAGTGCCCTTGCACTGTCATCACCAGACTAATTAGAAATTGTGCGAGTCTTTTCTATTGTTGCTCCTTGGTACTACATACAGGCTGCATTATTCAGCGCCTTTGCCTGCCTAGGCTCGAGTATAACTTTCCATTCGCACGTAGCGAACTGCATAGTAATATACTGCCTGAAGTCAATGTCCTGGTTAGACACCTCGAAGAGTTTGAATCTAGAAAGAACACTGGCCGCGACAATTCTCATTTCGGACCAGGCGAAGCTAGGAAAGGGTTAATTATGTCCTGGCCTTTTCAAGGTGGTACTAGACTTACTTGATTCCAATGCACGAGTGCTTGCCTCCTGAGAAGGGGTAATACGCGTCCATACTAGACGGCTTGTGTCAGATTGACCTCAATCATCGAAGAAAATTAAAAGTGACTTACTCGGCAGCAGGTGCGTCACCTCTCTTTTCCTCCGCCAAGAACCGTTCGGGCCAGAAACGCTGCGCTTGGGGCCAGTACTCCTCGTTGAGATGCAAAGCACGATACGAAGCGGACACCACGGTATGTGGAGGCAGATCATAGCCCATTAGATTGACCCACTCCGTTCCAGTCCGGCGCCCCATCTCAGACGCAATCGGATGCAATCGCAAGTTTTCCTTGATGCATGCCTCCAGGTACTCATACTGCGGCTCGGTGCGGACCATTTTGCTGGAGACGATGTCATCGCCGATTGCGGCGCTGGGCAGGGATTCTAGCAGCTTGTTATAAACGACGGGGTTCCGGGCGAGTTCAAGGAACAAGCAGGCGAGCGTTCCGGAGGTCGTTTCGGATCCGGCGAGTAGGATTTCGGCCATTTGGTCGGTGATGTCGCGAGTGTCCATGGTAACGCCAGTATCTGGTCGCTTGCCTTGCTCCAACAAGTGTTGGAGAAGGTCTTGACGCTCGGTGCTGGAGGTCTGCTGTCGCCTGTATATGACAGCTTCGATGGCCTAAGACAAGTTAGAGCAGTCGAGCAGGAGGTGTGTGAATGTGACAACGTACTGCGATCATTTCTGCCGGCCAATCGAACTTGATGTCTATGGCGAAAGACCTGATGAGTTTCTTAATGTAGACAGTCTTGTAAAATGTTAGTCATGCGAAGGAGAGCAGACAGAGGGATGAATCACTGCGGATTGGATGGACATACCCGGTAGCGTTTGCTCAAGCCGTCAAAGATGGAGCGTGGAATAGACTTCCAGATGCTTTCATCCACACCGTCCTCGCCCTTCCTTTCCGGATTTGTTTGACCGAACCCTTTGCCGAATGAGCATTCCCCCATTCTGGAACATCAAAGTCAGTATACATAAGACATATTGTAAAGGAACTTACATGTCAAGAGCAACGTTGTGCAGATCTTCCATGAAGTCGGTTTCGAAGCCGTATTCAGAAGGTGAGTTGCTCATGACCTTGCTTTGATACTTGTTGAGCAGATCTCGTACAATGTTTTGGAAATATACCTCCAAGTTATCGACGTAGGCTACCGTGAATGCAGGCGACAAGAAGCGCTTGAGGCGTTTGTGAGGTTCATGACGACTTGCATCCAGTCAGTTTCTGGCAAAATCGAATCTGGAGGGAAGCCTTGGAGATGGTCACTCACATCTCACCAAATAGCCCTGGACTCGCCCTGTCCCTCGAAATCTCCGCATACATAGCGACCTTTGGCAAATCCTGTTTGACCAGAATCTGCTTCATGGCGTTCTTGTCTGAGATCCACACTTGGCGAGGTCCAACGCGCATAATGGGCCCATAGCGTTTGTGGCCCTTTTCAACATATTTCCAGATGTTGCCGGTCGAAAAGAGGTATTGCAAGTGAACGCTCGTGAGAGGGGCATACCATGGTCCTGGGAGTTTTCTCAGTGGAGACCTGAACGCCTTGGTCTTCTTGAAGGCCTGATTTGCTGCTATCGCAACAACTAATATGTAAATAATAATAATAATGTACATGGCCGCTATGATGAAAGGCAGAGTCCTGTCGGATGGTTGTGTTTGTGCAGTGCAATTTGCGAAGTATGTTGAAGTATGAGCAACTTCATGATCGAAGACATGTTCACTCTTATACTTGGGTCTCAAAAGATTCCTAGGTACAAAAGGCGTAAAATCTCTTAACTTGCTCTATTTCTGACATGAGATGAGGCTCGAGCGGGTGAGAAGGGCCGGATTGAACCTACTCGAAGCCATCTCGGGAGCTAGATCCCAATCGCAACCTTAAATCAGGGTGAG
>Ga0265780_10008482_pt1 | contig 12477 bp, 10 predicted proteins | sample P1T30metagenome_FD_192432 | JGI IMG/M metagenome (GOLD analysis project Ga0265780, IMG submission 192432) | Plant litter microbial communities from East Loma Ridge, Irvine, California - P1 T30 | ecosystem: Environmental > Terrestrial > Plant litter > Unclassified | place: USA: California...
ATTCTCCAATAGTCTTCCGCTATGGATAAATTTGAAATCCTGGAACCATAGCCAGTTTCACCAATCAATAATAATTTATCATTAATAACCTCGAATAGCTGGCTGTGTTGGTTTTTCTCGCTAAGTTTAAGGACCAATATGCTATCTTTCTCAAAATTGTTCTTAACAAAAAATCGAACCCAATATTGTAAAACAGTGTCGGGCAACGTTTTTGTTTCTAATAAGTTACTATCTAAAACCGACCATTTCAGATTTTTAATTTGACTAAGGATTGAAAGGTGATGTTTACTTAATGCGTATAACGGCGTATCGATTCTCAAGCATGTATCACTACTGATTTTACTTAAACCGCGTATTGCAGCGATAGCCTTTTGACTAAACGCAGGGTATTGACTTGTCGATAGAACAATCAACAAACTTAATTTGAAGAGCACACGCCAAATAGACTGCATAGAAATTTACTGCTTCATTAAATATAAATAGAAAAAAGAGCAAAAGACTAACCTATTGAGTGAAGTAACTAATTATAAATGTGAGCTATATCTTTTCGCGTTTAAAGTAGAACTGGCAGTGTTTACGTGAATTCCCAACCTCACACACAGAATGCAACATCTTATCATTAAAATCCAGCAGCTCACTCAATTATCGTTTTAAACACGAAAATCAAGGTTAGATTTATTTCAGATACGCCTGTAAATCTTTTTTGAACGCTAAATTTTCAATCATGAAAAATCTCATTGTAATACTGCTCATCATTTTCGGATTAAATTATTGCGCCTTTGCGCAAGCCAGTGGAAAAAATATCGTGAAGGTAAATTTGTTTAGTTTGCCCCTAAAAAACATCAATCTAGAGTACGAGCGAAGCCTGACAAATAAAATCTCTGTGGCTCTTAGCTTTAGGTATATGGCAAAAGGAAGCATACCCTTTTCTAACAGTATTGCCAATCTGCTAAACGAAGATGAGGATCACTGGGACGACAGAGTGAGGAGTGCGACATTAGGAAACTATGCCATTACCCCCACCATTCGTTTCTATATGGGTAAAGGGAATTTAAGAGGTTTTTATATCGCTCCTTTTGCTAGAATTGCCAAATATAGTGCTTCGTTGAATTATGCATTTGAAGTAAACAGTGGTGAAAGTAGTAGAACCGAAGATCTGCCATTAGCCGGAGATATAAGAACATTTACTGGTGGAATTCTTTTTGGCAGCCAATTTAGTCTGGCGAAAAACCTTTCGTTGGATTGGTGGATTTTCGGCCCTCAGTATGGTTCTTCAAACGGATCAATTTCTGGAAAAAAACAGTTACTTGCGGATGAGCAAAGCGCATTAAGAGATCAGCTAGCAGATATTGAAGACCTTCCTGTGGTTAAAGCCACTTATGTAGTTGATGCAAATGGCGCTACAGTCAATTTCAAGGGGCCATGGGCTGGAATTAGAGCTGGTCTGGCTTTAGGCTTCAGATTTTAGAAAAATTTTTACGTATTCCAAATAAAAATTCAGATGAAAAGAAATGCACTTTATTTATACATAGCTGTTTTAACTTTTCTTTTTTCTTGTGATAAAACAGGTAATGAAGAAGAAAACATCCACACCGATAATCCGGCTAAAATATTTGTTGGAACTTTCACTTTCAGGGGAATTTCCTATTCTGGCGAGTGCTCGGTTATCCCCGAAGATTTTAGTAGGGTTGGTTTTCAATGGTTCATGTCTATTCATGATAATGCCAAAGATGCAAGTTTGGGCATGGGTTTATTCCCTCAACATGAATCTAATGAGTTCGGTATCTCTTGGAATAGTGATAAAGGATACGGCAGACACGGTATCATCAACTTGGGTAAAGGGCAAATTTTCTCTATCAAGACTGGAAAAATAACAAAATTAAGTAAAGCCAAATTTAAAATGGAAGGGTTTGCCTTTGCAGATCTCTCCACGATTCCTATCCCGTTTGCGGCTGAAGGCAATATTTTAGATTTAACAGATCGGTTTACCCTGCCATCTAGAAATCCATATCCTATTGGCCAAGGTTCGGTTTCGTTCTATACCAATAAACCTCTTAACGGCGAAGTATTAAATGTTTCGGTTTGGAATCAGGCAAGAACCAATTTTATTGCCTACGGTGGAACGCTGACCTATCATTTTCCAGCAGTTCCAAGTTGTGGCCAATCAGAAAGTTTTTATTTTCAACAACCAGGAGCTTTTAGATATGAAGTTACTGGAAATGCTGGAAACTTATTAGCTCAAGGCAATTTCACCGTTGTAGAAAACACATGTAACATGATTTTAATCAATAGATAACCAAGTTCTGAATAATGGTTAATACAATTGAAACGAAAGGGTTGATCTAGCCGCACATTATTCTGGCTGCTTATTATGAACTAAAGTTTTATTTAACTGAAATCATCAATCAGGAAAACAAAAAGTTCTTTTGGGCCATGGGCACCCAACACCAAGGTTTTTTCAATATCTGCAGTTCGGCTAGGTCCGGTAATGTTGCTAATCATAGATGGGATTTGATTGCCGTATTTGTTTTTTAGCAGCTGAAATCCATCTTTAAGATCTAAAACCAATTGACTGGTTTTGGCAATTACAATATGGTGGTGTGGGAAAATACTCAATCGTCTGCCTGCGGCACTTTGGTTACTAACCATTACACTTCCATTCCTGGCAATTAAAGCTTCGCAGAGGGTAATGCCAACTTCAGCTTGCTCAAAATCTTTATCCGTTTGATAAAATGGAAATTCGTATTTTGATAAAAATTCCTGTAGTTCTGGTTCCCAGCAATATATTTTGCGCCACTTAAACTGATCTGCCAATTGCAGCATGTTTTCAAAAAAGTCTATTCCATCCTCACAAAAGATAAAATGCCCGGAAATTGCTGTTAATTGCTCTGCAAACAACACCTCAAGTTCTTCGGTATTTTTTTTATACAGCGAATTTTCTTCGAGGTTTGGATAAGGATTTTCACGCTTTTCTAAAAGTGCTTTCCTGATCTTCTTCAATATCTGCTCTTTAGCAGTCGTGTTATCCTTCATTGTATAAAAAAATAAAACCCTGAATGTTTAACGTTCAGGGTTTCAAATATATTAATATCAAATTAATATTACTCAGTTTCAGAAGTAGGATTTATGCCGCTAGCTTCTTTATTGATATCTGTATCGCTTACGCCGTCATGAATTAAGCCTTCAGCAGCAGGAGTTTGATCACCTGTACCGTTTACAAATTCATCATAAGTAGTACGCGTATCGAACGGACGTTTTCCTAAAATCTCCTCTAAATCTGCTTGGAACAAAATTTCTTTTTCCAATAATTTTTGAGCTAGTTTTTCTAAACCATCTTGTTTATCAATTAACAACTGCTTGGTTTTGATATATACATCACCAATCAGTTTACGAACCTCAACATCAATTAATTCTGATGTTTTTTCAGAATACGGTTTGTTAAAGTTGTATTCATTTTGAGGATCGTGGAACGACACGTTACCAACAGCCTCATTCATACCATAAATACTAACCATGGCATAAGATAATTTGGTAATGCGTTCTAAGTCGTTTTGTGCACCAGTAGAGATTTTCCCGAAGGTGATATCTTCTGCAACACGGCCACCCATTGTCATACACATCCCGTCTATTAATTGCTCGGTTGTATATAAAAACTGTTCTTTAGGCAGGTACTGAGCGTAACCCAATGCTGCAACACCGCGTGGAACAATAGAAACTTTAACCAAAGGATCTGCATGCTCTAAAAACCATCCAGCAATGGCGTGGCCAGCTTCGTGATAAGCTACTATGCGTTTTTCTTCTGGAGAAATGATTTTATTTTTCTTCTCTAAACCACCAATTACACGATCAATGGCATCTTGAAAATCTTGCATATCCACTTGCTCCTTGTTTCTACGAGCGGCAATTAAAGCTGCTTCATTACAAACATTTGCAATTTCTGCACCAGCAAACCCTGGAGTTTGTGCCGATAATTTTTTGGCATCAACCTCTTCAGCTGTTTTAATTGGTTTTAAGTGAACATTGAAAATGTGCTCACGGCCTACTAAATCTGGCTTATCGATTGAAATTTGTCTGTCAAAACGACCAGGACGTAATAAGGCTGAATCTAATACATCTGGACGGTTAGTTGCAGCAAGGATTATAATTCCAGAATCTGTACCGAAACCATCCATTTCAACCAATAACTGGTTTAATGTATTTTCCCGCTCGTCATTTCCTCCCATTACACTATTTTTTCCACGGGCACGACCGATTGCATCAACTTCATCAATAAAAATAATACAAGGTGCTTTGTCTTTTGCCTGTTTAAATAAATCCCGAACCCGAGATGCTCCAACGCCCACAAACATTTCCACAAAATCAGAACCTGAAAGTGAAAAGAATGGAACTTGAGCCTCGCCTGCTACAGCTTTTGCCAATAAGGTTTTACCTGTACCAGGAGAACCTACAAGCAATGCGCCTTTCGGAATTTTACCTCCAAGATTGGTATATTTTTTAGGGTTTTTAAGGAAATCTACAATTTCCATTACCTCTTGTTTGGCTTCTTCTAAACCTGCAACATCATTAAAGGTGATGTTTACCTGGCTTTCTTTATCAAATAAGGTAGCTTTTGATTTACCGATGCTAAAAATCTGACCGCCACCGGCGCCACCGCCACCCATTCTGCGCATCATAAAAATCCAGAAACCAATAAGCAAAAGCAATGGTAAACCAATATTAATCAGTAATCCCAAAAACGGGTTACTGCGACTTTCTTTTTCGGCCAAAACTCTTGGTTGAGCAGCCGGCAAATCTTTCTGCGATTCAGCCAACTGTTTGTCTAAACCGTCCATTGTACCTGCATTGAAATATACTATCGGACCGCTGTTTGCAGCAGAAAATCTGCTAGTGCTTTTATATTTGCTATATTCTGGCTTATCTAATGCAGCTTTCTTAATGTATACTTCAACCTTTACCAGGTCTTCGCTTTTATAAGCTACTAGTTTTTCAACGTCCCCAGTCAAAAGCATTTTGCTTTCGAATTCTGGATAATCAATTTTTTTACCACCATCACCAGAGAATAATACCTGGGCAGCTATTATGGCAACAATAATTGCAGCATAAACCCAAAAGATATTGAACTTTGGTCCTTTTTGTGGCTTTTTCGGGATATTAGGTAATCTTCTTCCCGGTTTCTTGTTTTCGTTCGTATTTTGATTATCGTTCATTTGTCTTTTTCAAAATGGTTCCAGTGGTTATGCGCTTTTGTAATTTGTGCTCTCTGCATCGCCCCACAATTCTTCAATGCCATAGAAATGGCGTTTTTCGGTTTTAAAAATGTGCACAACCACATCGAAATAATCAAGTATAATCCAATCTGCAGATTCAAAACCCTCCTTATGTCTCGGATCGGCTTGGGTTGCCTTGTAGATTTCTTTTTCTACGCTATCGGCAATTGCTTTAACCTGTGTGCTAGAATTGGCGCTAGCAATTATAAAATAATCTGCTACTGATGAATGAATATTTTTTAGATCTAACCGCACTATATCTTCTCCTTTTTTTTCTTGTATGCCGTGAACGGCCAACTCAGAAAGGTATGTAGAAAGGGCTACTATTTTCTTTTTTACCATTAAAATGCTTTAATTTTGGAATTACAATATTATAAATTCAACCCTTGCAAAATAACACTTTTTCAACATTATTTGTTGGTCAAAATTTAATCAAATTAAAAGAGGTTGATTCTACCAACAACTTTTTGAAAGAATTGGTGTCAAAATCCGAGCCATTACCAGAAGGGACTGTAATTATGGCAGATAATCAATTTGCAGGTAGAGGCCAACAGAACAGCGTATGGCAAACACTTCCCGGGAAAAACATTAGTGCTAGTATATTTTTAAAGCCGTCTTTTCTGCCGTTGGATAAACAGTTTTTCTTAAACATCGCAGTTTGCTTAGCCGTTAGCGATACTTTGATGCAATTTATTCCTCAAGGAATTAAAATTAAGTGGCCTAACGATATTTACTTTTTGCATAAAAAACTTGGTGGAATTTTAATAGAGAATGCACTGTCAGGTTCACTGATTAAATCATCCATTATTGGCATTGGCTTGAATATCAATCAAGAACAATTTGCTGATGAAATTAGCACGAAAGCTACCTCCGTCATCCAAATTTTACAAAAAGAAGTTCAGTTGGGCGTCATTATGGAGAATTTATTCGTATTTATGGAGAAATACTACTTAATTTTGAGATCAGGAAGATTTAGTATTTTGCATCAGCAGTATTTGGATAGGCTCTATCGCTTAGAAGAGAAAGCCAGTTACATTCAAAATGGAGTGGTTTTTGAAGGAACGATAATAGGCGTTGAAGACACCGGCAAATTGCTGATGGAAATTGAAGGAAACAGGAAAACCTTTAATTTCAAAGAAATAGAATTTACACACACAAAATAAACACACAATGAAAAAAATCACTTTGGCTTTCACAATGGTATTATTTACCGTTGCTGCAGCCTTTGCTCAAATTGAAAAGCCAGTAACATGGTCTTATGCCGCAAAAAAGGTTAGTAAAACGGAAGCGGTATTATATTTAAAGGCAACTATAGATGATAGGTGGCACATTTATTCTCAAAATGTTAAAGATGGAGGTCCGGTGAAAACTACCTTTGCATTTTCACCATCAAAAGATTTTTCATTAATTGGTAAAACAGCTGAACCGAAAGCGATAACTAAATATGAAGATACATTTAAAATGAATGTGAGCTATTTTGAAAAGTCGGTGATTTTTCAACAGAAAATAAAATTAAACAAAACTGCTACTACGGTAAAGGGCAAAGTTGAATTTATGGTTTGTAACGACAGACAATGTTTGCCGCCGGAAGAGGTTGAGTTTAGCATTCCTGTTAAGTAGTTGATAACAAAATATTTATATAACAGTCCCGAAAATATCGGGACTGTTTCTTTTTAAAGTAAAATCTGCGTGCTGCATCGTTCATAAATAAGTCGTTTATAAAATTATTGCTAATTTCACGGCTTCAACACACACAAATGAAAAAATTCCTATTGTTATTTTTGATCGCTACAATGTTTCTGGCATTGCCTGCTATCAAAAGTCATGCAGCCTTGCTGCAAGACACTACTTCCACAAGCTTGCCTGATGATATCGTATTTACAGAGGTAGGCTCTGCACAAGATAGCGCAGCAAATAATATTATTAAAGATACCGTAAAGAAAGATACTGTTGCAACCCATATTAATCAGGCAAAGGTACCTTTAGCTAAAGCTGTCGATGCCGAAAAATTAACGCTTTGGCAAACATTTATTAAAGGATTATTTGGTGGCTTTTTGGCTTTTCTAATGCCTTGTATTTTCCCAATGGTGCCTTTAACCATAAGTTATTTCACCAAAAAGGCTGGCAGTAGAAAAAAAGGGATTGGCCAGGCCATCATTTACGGCATTTCCATTATTGTCATTTATGTAGTTTTTGGGCTGCTAATTACACTCTTATTTGGTTCAGGTAAACTCAATGAGTTGAGTAGTAGCGGTTGGTTTAACTTTGCATTTTTCCTGCTCCTGGTGGTGTTCGCTATATCTTTTTTTGGTGCTTTCGAAATTACACTTCCAAGCTCGTTTGTTAATAAAATTGATCAGAAAGCAGATAACAGCAAAGGTTTAGGAGGCATATTCTTTATGGCCGCTTCCCTAGCTTTAGTCTCATTCTCTTGCACAGGCCCAATTATAGGTACGTTGCTTGTAGAAGCCAGTTCGAAAGGAAATGTTTTAGGTCCTGCGGTAGGTATGTTTGGTTTCGCGTTAGCACTTGCTTTGCCTTTTACCTTATCTGCAATTTTTCCAGGGTTTTTAAAAAGCATGCCAAAATCTGGTGGATGGCTTAATAGTGTAAAAGTTTGTTTAGGGTTTTTGGAGCTAGCTTTGGCTTTAAAGTTTTTGTCTGCCGCAGATCTAGTTTGGCATTGGGAATGGTTTGATCGGGAAGTTTTTCTATCGCTGTGGATTGTTATCTTCATTTTAATGGGAATCTATTTACTTGGTAAGCTAAAATTTTCTCACGACAGTGATTTGCCATATGTTTCTGTTCCGAGGTTGTTTTTAGCTATCCTTTCTTTCTCCTTTGCAGTTTACATTTTGCCAGGTTTATGGGGTGCGCCAGTTAGTACATTAAGTGGTTTAGCACCGCCAATGAACACACAAGATTTTATACTTGGAGGTAATACAATCGTTTCTGCTGCACCATCAGGCTTCCCAAGCAAAGTAAAGTATAGCGATAAATTGCATCCACCTCGTGGATTTAATGCTTTTTTTGATTTAGAGGAAGGACTTGCTTACGCAAAACAAGTTAACAAACCCTTACTAATAGATTTTACTGGCCATGCCTGTGTTAATTGTCGCAGAATGGAAGATCAGGTTTGGATCAATTCCGAAGTTGGCAGGCTAATTAGGGAAGAATTTATACTTATTCAGCTATATGTTGATGAAAGGGCACTTCAAGTTCCGGAGGCTCAGGTTCACTATTCTGAAATTTTACGAAAAAACACCAAAGACTTAGGCGCCTGGAATGCAGATTTTCAGGCAACAAGATATAACTCCAATTCTCAGCCGTTTTATGTTTTAGCTGGGCATGATTTAAATACATTGGTTGCCCCGCAAGGAGCAATCTTCGATGCAAAAGAATATGCACTATATTTGCAAAGTGCCTTAGATATTTTTAAGGGAAAGAAATAAATCAAATGAATAAGATAAAGAACATTGGCGTTTTAACCTCTGGTGGCGATTCGCCAGGCATGAACGCCGCAATAAGAGCTGTAGTAAGGGCTGCAATTTATTACGATATACAAGTAACAGGTTTTATTCGGGGATATGAAGGTCTGATCAACGATGATTTCATTTTAATGGAACGTAAATCTGTTGCAAACATCATTCAACGCGGCGGAACGATTTTAAAAACCGCTCGCAGCGAAGCTTTCAGAACAGCAGAGGGCAGAGCACAGGCTTATCAAAATTTAAAAAATAAAAATATCGATGCCTTAATTGTAATTGGCGGAGATGGAACTTTTACCGGTGCCAATATTTTTTCAAAAGAATTCGATTTTCCAATTGTAGGTTTGCCCGGAACTATAGATAACGACTTGGCTGGAACAGATTTTACCATTGGTTACGATTCTGCAATTAATACGGTTATTGATGCCGTAGACCGGATCAGAGACACGGCAGAATCTCACGACAGGCTTTTTATTGTAGAAGTAATGGGACGTGATTCTGGATTGATTGCCTTAAGAAGCGGAATTGGCGTTGGTGCTGAAGCGATCATGATTCCCGAAGCAAACATGAATGCCGACGATATTTTACATAAACTAGAGCATAGTAGAAAAGATAAGGCATCTAAAATTATCATCGTGGCTGAAGGAGATGATACCGGCGGCGCTTTTAGGGTTGGAGAAATTTTACAGGAAAAATACCCTCATTACGACACTAAAGTTTCGGTACTCGGGCATATCCAAAGGGGCGGAAAGCCGACCTGTATGGATCGCGTTTTAGCCAGCCAGCTCGGCGTAGCTGCTGTTGAGGGTTTAATTAATGGAGAAAATTGCGTGATGGCAGGCCAGGTAAACCGCGAAATTATTTTTACACCTTTCGATCATGCCATTAAGCACATCGATGCAGAAAAAGTAAGCTCAAAGTGGTTAAAACTTATCGATATTCTTTCATTTTAAATCAAAAAAGAGTTGGATCATCCATCGGGCAGTTTATTGAATTTGTAACAGTGAGCTTTTTAATATGCCAGCGGCAGTCATAAAAAGTACTTTAACAAGCTCAAATGGTCAATCGAATAGATGATCCAACCCATTTTTAATTTATATATCTTCCAATATTACCGCTGTACCATTTGCGCTAACCATTAGCATACTGCCACCGCTTCCAACGGTTTCATAGTCTAAATCAATTCCAACAATTGCATTGGCGCCCAAAGCTGCGGCATATTGTTGCATTTCGTTTAACGCAGTGTCTTTTCCTTCCCTCAAAACACGTTCGTAAGAACTAGATCTGCCGCCCACAATGTCGGTGATGCCGGCGAACAAATCTTTAAAAATATTTGCACCAATAATCGTTTCCCCGGTAACTAAACCGACGTATTTTACAATTCTTTTGCCCTCAACCGAAGGCGTGGTAGTTAACAACATAGTTTCAGTTTTTCTTAATTAGAAGCCAGGTTTATTTAATTGTTACATTTTTTTTCGAAAAGCAGAATCCGGTGTTTTTAGGTTAATATAGTCCCGCTTTCACTACAATCTTTTTATTGGAAACAATAAAAAGTATTTTTGTTCAATCGGGTTTATTTTACGCAGGTTTTTGCTCCTATTTTCGCATCATAGCAAAGCACCTAAAAAATAAATTTATGTAATCGCTATAAATTTTGCATCACTCTTTAAAAACAAAGTCATGCAAGTATCTAAACACCTACTCGTCTTCCCTTTTTTGCTTATCTCCCTTTTTGTTAAGTCACAAATGCCAATTTTAAAAACTCAACAGCCTAATAAAGAAAAAGATAATCCCGCTGTAAAACTGAGTAAGATGGATATCGATGTTCAGATTACCGGAAACATTGCAACCACAACCATGACGATGACTTTCCACAACAGTAGCAATCGGATTCTAGAGGGAGAATTAACTTTTCCAATGCCAGAAGGGGTTAGCATCAGTCGTTATGCATTAGATATTAATGGAAAAATGCGTGAGGCCGTTCCTGTAGAAAAGGCAAAGGCCACAGAGGTTTTTGAAAGTATTGAGCGAAGACGTGTAGACCCAGGTTTGTTAGAAAAAGTAGAAGGAAATAACTTCCGAACCAGAATTTATCCTTTGCCGGCAAACGGTAGCAGAACAATTATTGTCGGTTATGAGGAAGAGCTTAAATTTAACAGCGGAAATATGCTCAAATATCATTTACCGCTTGATTACAACGAGCAGATTGCACAGTTTTCTCTAAAAACAACAGTTTACGAAAGCGTTTTGAAACCTGAGTTAGGCGAACAGCCGGATGGAACTTTTGATTTAAAAGCAAATGGAAATACTTATGTGGGCGAAATTAAAAAAACAAATTACCAGCCCAAAAACGGTTTAACCATTAATCTGCCTAAACGAAACGATTTGCCTGAGGTACAAATGCAGAAAGCTTCTGATGGATATTACTTTTTGGTTAATGTTTTCCCTAAAGTGCAAGCACGATCAAGGCAATGGTCAAATCAGATCGGCTTAATTTGGGATATTTCTTTAAGCGGCTTACAACGCGATCTTAAGAAGGAGATTGAGCTTTTGGGCTTGATCATTAATCAAAAACAAAACCTCACCATCCAGTTGGGCTTGCTTAATAATGGTTTCAAACCTGGTGGAACGTTCGTGATTAGTAATGGTAATTGGAGCGAATTAAAAACTAAACTCGAAGCTTTAATTTACGATGGTGGAACAAATTTTAGTGCTGTTAATGCGCAATCGCTTCAGGCAGAAGAATATTTGTTTTTCAGTGATGGTTTATCAACCTTCGGAAAAAACGCCCTAGCATTAAGTAAGCCAGTGCATTGCATTAATACAGCATTGAAGGCAGATTATAGCACTTTGAAATACATCAGCTTAAAAACTGGCGGCCAGTTTGTAAATCTAAATTCAACAACTACCAATGATGCTTTTAAGCAACTAAGTCAAGAAAATTTACAGTTTTTAGGTATCAAGAACGCTGTCAACATTAGGCAAACTTATCCATCAATGCATGTAAATGTAAATGGGCATTTGTCAGTCGCCGGAATCTTAAATGGTTTAAATACTGAATTCGTGCTGCAATTTGGCTATGCAAATACGGTTATTACCGAACAAATTGTTCGCTTGAATGCAACTGAGCATGCTTTAAGCAGTATTGATGTGAGCCGGGTTTGGGCGCAAAAGAAAATCGCAGAAATGGATATTCAGTATGAGGCAAACAAAGACGACATCAGTTTATTAAGTAAACAATTTGGCATTGTTACCAGGAACACCAGTTTAATCGTTTTAGAAAATTTAGATGATTACTTACGTTATGATATTGCACCTCCAGCAGAATTGCGTCAAGCTTATGATGCTGTTTTAAAGCAACGTAGAATTAACCTTCAGGAGCGTAAAGCCAATTTGCTTAATGCAGCAGTGTCGATGACCAAAGATTTAAAAACCTGGTGGAATACTGATTTTTACTATAAAGAGCCTGTTAAAGCGAAAGAACAATACCCAACACCAGTTGATAGAATTGCAGATCATAGCGCATCTGGTTACAATTCGCCAAGACAAACTTCGTCTGCTAGCCCGGCTTCGCCCCCAAGGGTTCAGCCGCCACCGCCTGTTGCCTTCGAGCGGGAAGCCAAGGCAGATGATCGCCAGGCTTTAAATGAAGTTATAGTTGTTGGCAATTCAGCGCAAGCCAAACGAATGGAAACCGCAAGTGCTAGTACAATAGTTAGGAC
>Ga0265780_10008483_pt1 | contig 12477 bp, 20 predicted proteins | sample P1T30metagenome_FD_192432 | JGI IMG/M metagenome (GOLD analysis project Ga0265780, IMG submission 192432) | Plant litter microbial communities from East Loma Ridge, Irvine, California - P1 T30 | ecosystem: Environmental > Terrestrial > Plant litter > Unclassified | place: USA: California...
ATGTCAAGGGCCTAGGGGGGATTGGGGAATAGGTCGATGAAGATGGAGGAGGGAAAGTTGTGTGTGTAAGGTGTCGATTGGGGGTTGTTGCTCTATCGATAAATATTCTACGGAGGATACCTCGAGATGAAGAATTTGAAGCTGCTGATGAAGATCGAGAGAGGGCGGGTCGATTCTGGCCAGGCCTCATTGGAGTTGGCGATAGTAGAGGTATACCCTCCTCCTGCTTCCCAGCTAGCAACTCTGGCTCAAACTCGTATTCTGGCGTCGTAGCATTCCCCCTCACAGCCCTAGCTTGCCCATGTGCCGTGGACCCATTAGGGAGATTCATAGCAGCCCTAGCAGGCGCGTCGAGTAATTGACTAGGTATCGATAATATATGTGGACGCGTATTGACAGAAGTCGTCGACGCGTATTTTGGCGGTATCAGTCCTGTTTCACCAGATAATGGAGCACCAGGGCGTGGTGTGAGAGGTGATCTGGATTCAGAGGTGGAAGGAGTTGATATGAGGGATGTAGCGGAAGTTAGGAGTTGAGGGAGTGTAGATTTCAGCACTGAAAGTCAGAAGTCAAGTCACGTAAGGGCGGGAGCAGACTACTCACTAGTGAATTGGGCGGTTCAAGGTGGTTCGGTGGACGATAGAGAGGAAACTTCATATATTATGGTTGATATATTCTATAAGTTTATAGATAACATGACGAAGTACAAAAGATGGTTGAATGTATGGGAAAATGGTTGTATATGTCGTCACTGTGTGCACAGTAGAATTCGCTGTTTCAGTAGCTGTTGACCTGTTATATCGATGCAGTGAAAGGTCTGATATGCGAAATGCGAAACAAGTTCATATTTCTGATTGTTTAGCAGTCTCGCAGCTTTCTCAGTGCCGTCATGAGTCTGCATAGGTACATATCATTTGCTACCTGACTGATAAGGGGTTTCAATTTACGTTCATTCCCATACCCCTGGCACAAGCAGGAACAACGACAAGGCGGAGATGGCCGCTTGGTAAAATGGGTGGCAATAATCACATTACCCCAGTTACGTCATTACTACAACTATGCTACTCGAGTATCATCCCCGGTCATTACATACCTAGCATTGTCTTCAAGTCTTGTATGTCGGAAATCAACCCAGACGCGCTCACTCCGAAAGCAGGTCCTAGTAGGACTAAGAAATATACTACCACCAAAGGCGAAGATTGGGAGGACCTGGCTACCGAATTCGAAGACGAAATGTCGCTCACTCCTAAAAAGTCGAAAACAGCGGGGGATGCGGATAGTCTGGCTTCATCCATTAGTCGGACTTCATCACCTGTCAAGTCACGCACGACCTCTCGAGTAGCTCCATCCCCTCGTCGCCGCCTGCCTCGTAGGACCGCACCACCTCCATCACCTCGTCCACGGGATAAACCTGTCCCCATCAGTCAATCACCTTCTCCCCTGCGGAAAGCGTTTGGACTCTTCTTTTCGACGGTACGGATAGCTTTTTCGGTATTGGACTGGATAATATCGCCCATCAAACCTTATATTCTCCTTGGCGGGATACTTGTTTCTTTCGCCTACATCGCATATTGCGTTCTCATCTATTACCTCCTACCCCGCTTACCGACTTTCCTACTACGTACAATCGGTATCATCTTACGGCCTCTCGGAGGATTCTCAATCCCTTTGCCCTCGTGGGAAACATTCAATCTATCCGCACCCAGTGATATGGACGTAGGAAGGGGAATAGCCGCGTTGTCGTTACCTCTCTCTGGACTCGCTACCGGATCATGTGCCCTCTTGGGAGTCGGATGTCAAGCATCATTGCTAAGCGAAGAAGGGGAGGTTGCAAAACCATTCTGGGCAGGAAAGAGGAAAGCCGGGAAACCAAAGATTGGGGAAGCTCAAATCGCCTGGGCGCTGACTCAGGAGAGTCGGAGTGCGAGGACAATCTTCGAAAGTATCAGTACGCTTGGAAGTAAGGCGGATGTATTTGAGCACATCGAGTGAGTACATAAGCCTATCTCATTGAGTATCACACGCGCAGAGGCTGATGGTAGAATCTGGAAACATGGGGTTGCTGTCACCGTAGAGTCGAAGCTGGATGATCGGAATGTACTGGGCAAACAGCTCTTTGAGGTAAGTCATCACCCTGCTTGGTTTAGACCGAGACTGATGACCAGCTCGGCGACTCGTCGAAAACTCTACATGATGAAATGAGGAAGATAGACAGTATGACCGTGACTACGTTCGGAAACCTTCATCTTGAAGTGAGCTCCCTTGTTAATCACAAGTCTGAAGCTGATGATAGTATAATGATCTAGCTGGCCAGCTTATGTCGCATCAACTTCTCGACCCTCCTGATCGTGCCGAGACCAGTGTTACTCTAGCTCGTCGATTCGATAACACCCTAGCTCGCCTCGATCCGAAATTGGACGAACTCATCTCTCGAGTCGAGCATGCAGTGTTCATCGCTCAGAACGCTCTCGATCAATCCAAAGCGATAACATACCACTTGACGGAAATCTCGCATGATCTCAATAATGAGATTTCCTCGGTACCAGCCTGGAAAAGGGTTCAAGATCAAGTAGGACACTACATTAACGGAGGTGATGTACCCCGGTCCAAGGTGGTCAAGAGGGACCTGAAATTGGTCAACACGGTGGCGAAGGATATCGAGGCTCTACTGGATAATTTGGTACTTGCTCAATCCGGGTTGAAGGATTACCAGAGCCATACTGCTGGTTTCAAAGCTAGTTTGTACGGTGTCCACCTAGCGGCTGAGAATGGAACTTTGGACTTGGAGACGGAGCTGAGAATACTCGCTCCGCTCATGGATGAGTTTGGAACTTCGTTGGATGAAGCCAAGGAGAAACGATTTGGGAAATTGGAGACTAGGAAGGCACAGATGATTGATCCGAGATAATCGGATTACGATATACCAAGCTGTTGTAGATGATATCATATGCATAGTACAAAAACACGTACGCAGAAGACGTCACCAGTCCTCTGGAGGTAGATCTCTCCACTAGTACCAGAACCTACGGACGTAAGCATAGGCCGACAAAGCCTAACGGCGTCTGAGCAAAAGAAGCCATGAAACATAGTAAAGATAACCTCCACTTTTACCTCCACCGGTTAGTGTTTACCGACTACCCGGCGGTGGATGCGGAGACCCGAAACAGCTGCTATCGTTGGAAATTCACAATCAACCCTTGGAAATATACCACAGGAGTTATCCGTATTCCGTTCATCACGGTATATAACTACCACCCAACAACTGCGATCAGAGAAACCCCACCAGACACATACACTACACCAATGTCCGATTTACCTAAAGGCGTACATTTCACTCTATCCCCTCCTAAGGGGACCGAATCCATAATCTCAACAGAGGCTATCGAATTCCTTGCTGTCCTGCACAGAACGTTTGATGGCAGGAGGAAAGAGCTCTTGAAGAACAGGGAGAAGGTCCAGGAGGATCTCGATAATGTGCGTGTTCTCACTTTCGTCTCTCTTTGTAGCAAGCCTTGGCGAAGACGAGAGCTGGAATGCTGATGATAAGGGCAAAACACTATCTTTCCCCAAAGAGACCGAGGAGATTAGGAATAATACAGCTTGGTCTTGCGCTCCCCCAGCTCCAGGGCTCGAGGATAGGAGGTACGTCTGTCCTTCTCGACAAGGCGATAGGAAATGAGCTGATAAAAAGGGTTGAAATCACCGGTCCCACTGATAGGAAGATGGTTATTAACGCTTTGAACTCTGGAGCCAAGACTTTTATGGCTGATCTTGAGGGTGAGCCTTCTTGCTTCCGGTGTAGTAGAGTGAGGCTAATGATAGATTCTACGTCTCCCACTTGGGCGAACTGCTTGAACGGTCAGAAGAATTTGCATGATGCCATCAGGTGCGTTCCATCGTCTTTGTGTTTGATACAGATTGCTGATAAGCCAGACGAGAAATCGATTTCAACAGTAATGGAAAGGATTACAAGCTTATCGAAAAGCCAGCTGTTCTCCTCGTTCGGTATGTCCCATCATCAACAGCCGGCTTTTGGCCTGTACTGATAACAGACCCCGAGGATGGCATTTAACCGAACCCCGAATGTTGATTGATGGCGAACCAATTTCGGGATCCCTATTCGATTTCGGTCTCTACTTCTTCAACAATGCCGCTGAACTCATCAAGAGGGGATACGGTCCATACTTCTACCTACCTAAAATGGAACATTACTTGGAAGCACGACTCTGGAATGATGTCTTCTCCCTTTCTACTTCGAAATTGGGTTTGAAGCAGGGATGTATTAGGGGAACTGTCTTGATTGAGACGCTACCGGCTGCTTTCCAGATGGAGGAGATTCTCTATGAATTGAAGGAACATTCTAGTGGATTGAATTGTGGACGATGGGATTATATCTTCTCCTTGTGAGTAACCCTCCACCTTACCACTGCACTAGAATACGGCTGATGATCAGTATCAAGAGACAGAGGGGAAACAAGAATGCTGTCCTGCCCGATCGAAGTGATGTCACCATGACTGTACCATTCATGTCGGCCTATGTCCAACTTCTCATCCAGACATGTCACAAGTAAGTCTCGCCCTCTTTCCACATTGTACCATCTCCTACTCCTTGCTTCCTCATCTGCCGGCTCGGACCTCGTCGCTACGCTCGGATACAAAGCTAATGGACAGACGAAAAGTAGCAGCAATGGGAGGAATGTCTGCCCAAATCCCAATCAAGAACGACCCAGCAAAGAACGATACAGCAATGAACAAAGTCCGAGCCGATAAAGAGAGGGAAGTGACAGCAGGACATGATGGAACTTGGGTCGCTCATCCCGCTTTAATCAAGATCGCAATGGATGCATTCGATGAGCATATGAAGGGTCCTAACCAGGTAAGTCTTTGTTCATCGCCATCCCTCGATTCCTCACCTAGAATGAGTAAGATAGTAGAGCTAATGGTAGTACCACGTCAGAAGAGAGGATGTGGTCGTTACGGATAAACAACTTGCAGACCCCAAAGTACCAGGAAAGATCACAGAGCAGGGAGTAAGGGATAATGTATCTGCGTGAGTCTTGCGTTTCTGCTTCCTATCTCAGGGTGGATTTAATTGACCTATAGGGCACTATCATATTGCGCAGCTTGGATCTCTGGTAATGGATGTGTACCGATCAACCACCTAATGGTATGTTTCCTCCATTCTCCGCAGCACACCACCCCTTTACCCTTCTCTCGCTCTCCTTGCTTTGTCTCTCGAGTTGACAAGGAACACGTACTGATAAAACTAGGAAGACGCTGCAACGGCCGAAATCGCCAGAGTCCAATTATGGCAATGGGTCAAATACGCTCAAAAGACCGCCGTAAGTCTCGCCATCCCGTTCTACGCTTGAAGTACAAGAACTAATCAAACAAGGATTCAAACAAATCAATCGACCCATCATACCTGGCCCCGATATTCGAGGAAGAAGGCAAAAAAGTAGCTTCCCTCCCTGGGATTAAAGCTGAACATGTCCAAATCGCCTCTGAATACATGCAGGGACAAGTTAAACAGACATGGCCATCTGAATTCTTGACTAGTGATTTAATGATCCATTTGGAAGGTGTTGGAACTGTTGGTGGGAGTAGGAAATCGGCTTTGTAGGCGACGAGACTGAAGGTTGAGCTCCCTTGTTGAGGATTGTATATTGTCGGTTGTGGAGGGCTCGGGGTAATAATCAGTGGCGGGTGTTTGTAGTTGAAGGATGAAAGTACATATATGAAGCTTGACGCATCTCTGTTCTCCATGACAGGCCTTTTGAATCACAGTTTCTCATCGGGACACTAGTCGACGAATATCGGAAGGGAAACTGCAGTGAATGATTGTTAGTATGACCAGTACATATTAATCATACATACCGACCCTACATACTGACTTATGAGAAAAATCAGACCATCACTACTTTTCCCAAATGTCCGATCTCCATACCATACCCGTGACATCCTACTAAAGTCCATGAGATTGTCCAGGCGCTACCCTAATTGAGGAGATGGAAATTCTGTTGTTGAGATCCAGGATAACAAGTATAAGTCTGTAAAACACCTTGATTATCATACACCGGTTGACTAGAGGGTCCAGACCCAAGTTGTACATCAAGGCATTGATCTATCATCAACACCCTGCAATTGCCTTCCAGATGAACAAAAGGAAGGGAGTTGAAACGTACTATTGGAAGTCTGGATGGTACCCTGATTACCGAATTGTAACCACTGCTGCTGAGCATATCCACCACAAGTCCAGAGTTTGACTACTCCATTGTTAGATGGGTTGGAACCGCCATCCAGGCATAATGAGGGATTTGAGTGAAGTTGGATCTGACCATTTGCTCGTATGGGGGAAGTATCCCAAAGTTGGAATTTAGCATTAGGGGAAGTATTTTCGAAACAATAAGTTCTGATGAATCAGCGACTTATTACAGGATGACGAGTCGAGATCTGAGATGAGGAAGGTCGAGGAGGGAGGAACGTACATTTGGACTAAAGTACCGGAGGTGGCTACTCCGCCTTGGGTGGTTAGACAGAGATCGTCCCTCCCGAATGGATGGATTCGCTTTCCACCACCAGCAGGGGGGTCGGGGTAGATTATTCCTTTGGGCACGTTGGGTAGGACACTGATCTGGGGTGGAGTGATAGTTTTGGGCTTGATGGACCATGCTGCGATTCAGCGAGCAAATAGGCGCTCAACATGCGTTGGAGTGGGAGTGGAAGTAAGCTCTGAAATGGGGATAAGGAGGTAAGGGATTTAAAGGGGTGGCAATTGATATAGAGACTCACCTTGATTGGTATTTCCAGCGGTACATTGATAAGTCTGAGGACCTGTATGTCAATTCAACTCCAGAACGGGCAAGAGAGGGACTCGATTGAAGATTGGAGCTATGCCATGATGCAACGACGAAAGTGGGCGGGAAGAAGGGGGTTAAGAAGGGAAGACAGACTCACCATTATCACCTTCATGCAAACATTGATTACCACCTGTAATTGCAATTCGACCATCAGTGGTCAAATACCAAGTCTGAGCAGCTAGACCGGGGTATGAAGTCCATATCTGTATATCAGTGTCATATCATCTCATCCCTGACGCATCGCCCTCAACCTTTTGGGCAAGCGGCCTATCGGCCTGGGACATACCTTAAGTAAACCATTATTCCCCGGAATACCAGCATCCATGGCAAATCCAGTTCCAGTCAGAATGACACTCCCGCTCCCTGGCGATATATCCCACCCAGCAGCGGTATTACAATCCATCGTAATGAGGGGAGTACCATTCCCGATTTGACCTACTGATACTGCCGCTGCCCCTCCTATTGGTGAGAGACATTTCCCATCTCGAGTGGAAACGATTAATTGATTGTTGGCTTGTTTGATGGGCGAGGCGAAGGTGGGGAGGAGGGAGAGGAGGATGGTAGATAGGTAAGTGGTTATGAGCATTGTGGTATCCTATTATTCGTGAGAGAGAGGAAAAGTGGAAAGGCGGGGAGAAAATGGAAAAGGAATGGGAATGTCAAGGTCTTATAGGCCATCAACACTCGGGCACCTCGGCCATCCCCATCCCTCCTCAGCAAGACACGCCCTCGATACACCTTGCGGTGCGGGTTGAAGGACAGGGAGATGTTGGGTTCACTCCATTATCCTTTCGTTGACCAGCATGGAGGCGGGAAATACAAACACAGATACCGCGGCCGGATATCCTTTGAAGTGGAGCAAGATTAGGTTTCGGTCATCCGGCCTCGCAGTAAAGCTTGGTGGTTTATCCAAACCCGATGTCAGAGGAGGAACCCACGAACAAGCCCGATATGGAGGGACCACGCAGGAAGATCAGTGCATGTGGAAAGCAAGATACTCACAGGCACTTTGCCCAAGATCCATATCGAGATAGACCCCGCTTAATCTTTCCCGAACAGGCTTCCTTGTCCTTGTGAAGCAAAAAGCTGGACAAGTTGGTGTCTTTGGACCTCTTCCCCTCATTTTAGCCTCGCCCTCATTCCTGTTTCCGAACCGAGCGGATCGGGTCGACCCATGGGCGGAGCGGAGTGAGATAGTTGACGGTATTATGGATCTGAATAGTACGGGATTTGCAGTAACCGAGCAATACGAGTACACGCTGTCGAGTGGAACGCCTGTCAGCAATATTGATTCAGCTCTGAGCATTGCGCCCCAACGTACAGTTACGCCGTTAGTCAGGTCTGATGAGCACAGATCGTTTATAGTCATTACATACAATATCATCCCAATGTGAAGTTCAGCCACCACTATCCCTGGGAAACCAAGCATAGCATTTCCATCTCCTCTCCTACTCTCCATCAAGCATAATAGCTAGGAATTCTTGTTCGTTGATAGCTCCATCTTGATCAAGGTCGAATTCCTCGATCATTGCTTTTCTGGACATCAGCTCAGGTCGAGGGCTAAGGGAGAACGATCGTATGCACCGACCAAAACCATGAGGTTGGTTCCAGGACCCCGGAAGGTGAAAAGCAAGGAGAGAGCGGTACCGGGCGAAGCGAGAAGAAGGAAAAGAAATGAGACTCACAATTCCTCCTCACCCAGATTCTCTCCTAGTTCCTTAGCTACCCTCCTCAAATCCCTTAAGTTGATCACTCCTGTTCCATCTACGTCAAATAATTTGAAAGCGCGGCGTAGGTCTGTTAAAGGGTCTCGAGAGAGGAGTTTTTCCGTCACTGGTGATTAGCTATATTACTTGAGTGGATATTTCCCACTCGTTTCTCTTCCTTCCCTGACTCGGTCCTGCCTGAGTAGTCCTGTCCATCTTCAGATCTTGTGTATGCCTATCTCGCATATTCCGGCTGACAGCGCGACGACCGTGCCCCTCCCGAATATCCTTCACGACCCGCTCACGACCCAGCGACTCACTGATTTTCTGAAACGCATCCCAATCCATCAATCCATCTCCTTGCCGATCATTGTCTCTCATCATCTTGACCACCTCAGCTTTCTTCATATCGAATCCAAGCGCCCTCAGGGCAACTTTCAACTCATGGTAATCAATAGCTCCATCTTTATCCGTATCGAATAATTCGAATGCCTCCTTGATCTCCTGACGTTGATCTTCCGTTAATGATGGTCCATTATTACGTGCGGGTAGAGTCGAGGTGGATGGGGTCGGACGACGTTGTTTTTTGGGTAGGGCGTATAATGACATTTTGGATGTATGGATAGTAGATGGACGCGACGCGACTGTCTTGTTCTTCATGTTTGTGATTATGTAATCATTCCATCAAGTCTGATCCTACTCCTCTATCAATCAACCAACTGGCACTGCTCAGTATGCATATCAAGCAACTTGTGCGCCATGCAACTGATATGCTTACTACGCTTACAGCTCAATGCTGACCTCACGTCAAATCGCCAAAGAACTGATATCTCGGAAACAGCAAAACACAGATACGAGCATCACAACCTCATCATACGAAATGATAGATCCGGTAGATCCCGATATATTAGACGACGCTCCTCGGCGGCACTTCTGGGGTCTCAACTTGAGAAGAAAGGGGAATATCCATGATGTGCAAGATATCGGAGATGGGAGGAGAGTGGTCAGTGAACCATTGCCAGCTGGATTACGGAGGATGGCTGTTTTAAGGAGGTTTGGATTCGGGCGACATGAACAGGATTTAGAGGAGGAAGGGGATTTGACTATATCAACCGAGACTGTATGCTAAGCTGTCTATGATTAGATAGAGCTGATTTCAGGACGTTTCCTTGGAACACGAGGGGATTGAGGTGGTATGTCCAACCGCACTGTCAAGCTGATATCAGACACCGCCGAGATCCCGTAGTGTCAGCCGATCAACCGACTCTGGACCTTCTTTCATCTCTTTTGCATCCACCTCTCTATCGATAGAAGACTCTCCCGTTCCCAGGCCAAAGCAGCGGGAACGATCACACCTCTCAACCCCTTCACCGATATTCGCTAGTCCCGCTATGCAACTCGCCCCCATCCTCAATTCACCTATGACCACTCCGACTCGAGGGGAAGCTATACGAGCAGTAACCACCGAAGCTAGGTTTGCCGATACCTCGAAGTCAACCGAGGGGGATAGCGTCGAATTACCTAGTATGATCGATACCAGCTCCAGCTTTGGAGGGATCTTGAGAGCTCGACATGGTCGAGTGCCACATAATACGCCTGTGCAAAACGTCCGGTTCCTCGATAGTCCACGGACCGAGTACCTTCGACGAAAGGCTCAAGAGCGATTGCAGGGACCTATCGATGATAGGCGGACTCCTGAACCACTCCCTCGAGCACTGATTACGCAGTCTAGTCGATGGACTAGGTTAGGGGAGATATTGCACTTGATCGAAAATGAGGACCGCCTCCAATCAGAAGTAACAGCTCATGTCGAGCCATCGACACCGCCGTTGGTCCGATCCGCGCGATCATCTAAATACTCGGCTGCCAGTTCTCCAATCAGCTTCGCTCGATTCGACCCACCAGATCCAATCTGCTCAACTCCTTTACCCAAACGTCGATCCACACCCATATCCCCCTCGACCGACCAATCGACACCTGGACCAATGCCGAGCCCTCTATCCGATTCGAGTCGGAGTGTAGAAGTATCATCAACCTGGGCAACCCGTTTTGCGGATGAAGATGGGATTGTAGAGGTATGCTCTGCATTGGAAGCTTTGTGGGAATATGGTTCATCTAGTGAGGAAGGAGTACTCAGTGATGATTCTGAGGGGAAGAGTACTGAATATTTGCAAGAGAGAAGGGGTTCGGCAGACTTGTTGCCTTTGAAGTTCAAGGGGCATTCTAGGGATGTTGCTGAGGGTGAGCACTCCGCACGAGCAAGCTGATAAGAAGAGCCGTTTCCTTTTGCTTCCAGCCTGCGCTTTTGATTGATTGCATAAGCGAGGGTGACTTGAGGTTGCTTGTATATACTGTCAGCCATGTATATTTGTCTTCTGTCTGCTATGCTATTGCAACTGCCGATCAGTGAATGCGGGGTAACTCTTGTTTCCCACGGTTTAGCCGATCAGTTAACGCGCCCTGTTTTACCTAAGAGTTAAGAGTACACCGCCACTGGGAAAGAAGAGTGTCTGAAACATCTTTGATCACTTTATTCCTAACCCTGTATAACAGGTCTGTATCTTCTCATTAAGGTGGTATTAGCCAGACCTACCTCTGTCTGTAGCATCACATCATCGCATCAATCGCATTAGGAAACGACTAACGACACGTACCACACCTTCATTCCTTGATCAAAGGAACTTTCACACCGCCCCGTTTTTCCGCCCGATCTCCATTACCACTACTATTCAATCAATTCATTGCTCGACAATCATTCGAGATGGAACGCAAAGACTCAATGTTCAAAGATGAACATACACCCCTCGATAATCATCAACTCGATCACGATGGAGGTGATTTCAATTTCCGCACGAACCCCGTCGTAGCTACTACCGAAGTAGTCAAGACTACACGCGCTAGACGATGGTGGATCGCTTTAACGTGGCTGTTTACTTGGTGGATTCCCTCTTTCCTTCTTATTCATTTAGGGAAGATGAAGAGGGCGGATATAAGACAGGCATGGAGAGAGAAGGTTGCGATTTTCCTCATGATCTTTACATTATGTGGGATCGTTATTTTCTACATCATCATCTTTGGAAGGTTGCTTTGCCCAAATTCAGCCAAGGCTTGGAATACATCAGAGCTGGCAACCCATCAGGGGGAGGATGATTATTATGCAGCAATCAGAGGGAAAGTTTACGATGTAAGTCCCCTCGATCCCACTTTGATACAAATGCTGATGACAGTTTACGACATTTTACAAAGGACAACACTCGGACATACAAGCATACCCAACTTCATCCGATATAATGCTACAATTCGCAGGTCAAGATCTAACGAATTACTTCCCACCACCCATGACACTCGCCTGTCCAGGATTAGTGACCAACGACCAACTCTCGCTCATGTACGCCAATTTCACCCCTCAAGTCGCCTATGCCGTTCACACCTCTGGAGCACTCCAGGCGACCCCGGGGACGAAGTTGAATAATGCGGATTGGTACACGAACGATTTACAGGCTTCTTTAGAGCCAAGGTTAAAGGGGGATTTCGTGTATACAAAAGCGCAGGTATCTGATCTTGCAGACAACTCCGGAAAGTAAGCTATTTCATCACAATGATTCGAGGTCAAGCTGATGGAAGGCAATGGGCGATCTACAAGAATAAAGTCTACGATTTATCCGATTACCTGTATACTGTTCAATACTACTCTTCAAGCTCTGGTACCGATCTACCCAATTACTCGTTCTTGAATGACGACGTTACTGGTTTATTCCAGCAGTCGGCGGGACAGGACATCACCAAGCAAATGGATACCGCCCTTTCCAAGTTGTCATCCGAAGACGCTGCGAACCAGCTTACATGCTTGGACAATGCTTTCTATGTTGGAGAGACGGATTTCAGGTTGACGGCGAAATGTACCGTTCAAA
>Ga0265780_10008484_pt1 | contig 12476 bp, 17 predicted proteins | sample P1T30metagenome_FD_192432 | JGI IMG/M metagenome (GOLD analysis project Ga0265780, IMG submission 192432) | Plant litter microbial communities from East Loma Ridge, Irvine, California - P1 T30 | ecosystem: Environmental > Terrestrial > Plant litter > Unclassified | place: USA: California...
TGGTTTCACGCACGACCGGCATCCCGCTCTCCAAACTCAACTCGGGCGAGAGTGAGAAGCTTATACACATGGAAGACACCCTACGGCAATACGTCAAGGGCCAAGACGAAGCATTGAAGTCCGTTGCGAACGCCATTCGTCTGCAGAGAGCTGGCTTGTCCGGCGAGAACCGACCCATCGCTTCTTTCATGATGTTGGGACCGACAGGTGTAGGAAAGACCGAGGTTTGCAAGAGGTTGGCGGAGTATCTGTTCAGCACTCCTCAGGCCGTCATTCGATTCGACATGAGCGAGTTCAGTGAGAAGCACACGGTTTCCCGCCTCATTGGTTCACCTGCAGGCTATGTTGGATACGAGGACGCTGGTCAGCTTACCGAAGCTGTCCGACGGAAGCCCTACGCGGTTCTCCTGTTCGATGAATGGGAGAAGGCTCACAAGGATATTTCGACGCTTCTGCTGCAGGTACTTGACGAAGGCTTCCTCACCGACGCCCAAGGACACAAGGTCGACTTCCGCAACACCATCATCGTCATGACATCGAACCTGGGTGCTGATATCATCGTTGGTGACGACGTGCTGGACTCGGCTGGAAAGGAATCTAGTGAAATCTCTCCCGCAGTACGCAGCGCTGTGATGGATGTTGTGTCCGCCACATATCCACCGGAGTTCCTCAACCGTCTAGACGAATTCATCATCTTCCGCCGTCTGTCACGCGAAGCGCTCAGGGATATTGTGGACATCCGTCTCAAGGAACTGCAGCAGCGACTGGACGATCGCAGGATCGTGCTAGAATGTCCGGATGAGGCCAAGCAATGGCTATGCGACAGGGGATACGACCCGAAGTTCGGTGCTCGACCGCTAAACAGGCTTATTGCACGTGAGATCGGCAATGGCCTGGCGGATAGAATAATCCGTGGAGAGATTCGCAGCGAAGACACGGCCAAGGTCGCCATCAACGCGGACGGCACCGGTCTCACCGTTGCTGCCGCATGAAAAAGTATGACTAACGACGATATGACTGTATAACAGACTGTAAACTGTACTATTGCATGTACATAATGTAGCATCAACGGCGTTTGTAGGTAGAATATTTCCTCTCTGTAGATTGCACCAATGCACGAGATTCTCTTCTTTGATCCAGTATCCCGCGGCAGGCACGCGTCGCGTAAGCTGCCATGCGCGACTTCCTCTTTCATCTCAACCCACACAACTTAGTATTCTCTCACCTCAGCGACACTCAGCCCCATCAAAGTCATCGTTCTCGATCCCCGCGATGGCGCGCAACTCTTCATACCGGAATCGGGGTAGTCGTAGCAGTGCTACCTCGCGCGGAAATCGTAGTAGTCAGAACCACCGCACACCCACCTCCACTAGCAACTCGCATGCATCGTCCACGCGCTCTGCTTCAAGCGTGCCTGCAGGGCCGAGCAGATCGCGTAGAGACGTTGATCGAGGACCATTTCCGGATACTTCAGTGGGCACACCTTCCGAGAGTCGCAATGCCGAAGAAAACGACGACACATTGATCGAGGTCATCATGGCCGTTGATATGACACCACGGGGTACAGTAGGATGTTGCTATTACGTCGCAAGGGACGAGAAGCTGTACTTCATGGAAGATATACAGTGCGGCGACGTTGATGTCATCGATTCCCGTGGGTTCTTCTAATCTCGATATCTAGACCCCATGTTGACCAGGGCGCAGTGAGAACATTCATCGAGCCCACAGTGATCCTGGTGTCGACAAAGATTGACGACAAAGTCATCGAACGGTTCGATCCAGAAGCCAGGAGCGACTGCGCAAGCAGCGACAACGACCAGTTTCGTCTACCATTCCTGCTAGAAGTGAGACCGCCCAATGAGTTCTCATACGATGCCGCAAAGAACAAGCTTGTCAGCCTTCGCCTGGGTGACGAGAGTGGGACTCGTGTCAGCTTCAACATACCTGGAGAACTTGCGTCAATGAACCATATGGATGAGGAGGGGACGTTAGGCCAGCAAGGACAACTGCTCCGGCTCGCAGGGTGGATTGACCTTGACAGCCGTTCAACGGTATTCTCGCGCTTCTCGTGGAAGATGCGTCGCTAATACTGCACAGGTCGGCTGCGCTGGGGCACTTGTATCGTATCTTCAACGCCGACGCGCTGCGGCATACCTGCCTGGCGATCGCTCAGCATATCTCATGTTCCGTATCACAACACTGGAGATGTTCAGTCTTCGAGAGACGATGTTCATCAACGCGGATACGCTCCACTCGTTACAGATCATGGGCGCCGAATCGCATCCGCACTCGCATAACAAAGGGCCGACCAAAGCCAGCTCCGGCGAAAAGGAAGGGCTCTCCGTGTATGGGCTATTCCACCATCTCGCTCGAACACCACAAGGAAGGTTCTTGCTTCGGCAACAGTTCCTGCGCCCGAGTCTCAATATCGATAACATCAACGAGAGGCTGAGCACGATAGCGGTCTTCGTTCGTCCAGATAACGACCCCGCTCTACAAGCACTCGTGCAGAATTTGAAGAACATCAGCAACATGCGTGCCATGATGGTCAACCTGAGAAAAGGCGTGGGCGGCTCAACGAAAGCAGGCGGCGGCTTCTCCAAGAGCATATGGACATCGATCAGAGCGGTACGTTTCGCAAAACGCCATTTAACGTTATCTGACTGATCGTCTTAGTTTGCATTCCATGCGCTCAAAATCAAAGACACATTGCAGGATGTTCTCGGCGGTGAAACATTAGCTATCAGGAACAAGGTACTTACAATCACTAGCCTGGTTATCACCACAAGGCTATGCCAATGGCCTTTGGCGGTTCATAGGATTGCGATGTTGACATTTGCAGGTGTTCGAGAAATTTGAAGGCTACCACCTGGCCCAGATCGGAAGGAAGATCAGTGAGACTATTGACTTGGCTAGTTCGGCAGAAGAAGGCCGGACTGTCATCATGCCAGGTGTTGACGACGAGCTGGACCAGATGAAAAGGACTCTAGACAGTCTTGACGACTTTCTCAACCGAGTAGCGCGGAAGCTGTCTGAGAAGATGCCCTCTGACATCCGTACGTCACTCTGTTCCTGTCTATACCAGTTTCTGCTACCTTGGGGTTACATCGATTCAAACGCTGACTCGATTAGGCGCCACTCTCAACGTCATCTACTTCCCGCAAATCGGATTCCTCTGCACCACTCCCGTCAATGAGCTGAGTGGTGATGCCGTCTATGAAGGCACCTTCGACAGTCCATGGGAGAAAATGTTTGCCACTGAAGAGCAGGTCTACTTCAAGAACAGCGAAACTCGTGAGATGGATGATCACTTCGGTGACGTGTACGGCATCATCTCGGATCGCGAGATTGAGATCAGCCATGAGCTCGCTCAGTATCTGCTGCAATATGAAGAGCTGCTGACATCTTGTTCGGACGTATGCGGAGAGCTTGATAGCCTTCTTGCATTAGCACAAGGTGCGAAGATTTACAAGCTGTGTCGCCCTCGCATGACACATGACAATGTCATACGTATCAAGGGAGGCCGGTGAGTCTACTGATTGTGAGGCGGCATGCAACCACTGACTTCAGTCTAGCCATATCCTGCAAGAGCTCACAGTATCATCCTTCGTTGCGAACGACACGACTCTGAAAGGCGGGGAAGGCGATGGAGCTTCTGAGGAAGACGCCGATGATAGCTATGGTACCGGTACCCAACCGATAACGAGCTCTGCAAGTCGCCATACCTATGCGCATAAAGATAGCGCAAGCATGCTTGTATTGACTGGTCCCAACTACTCAGGCAAAAGCGTGTACCTGAAGCAGGTCGCGCTCATCGTATACATGGCCCATGTCGGATGTTTCGTCCCAGCAGATAGCGCAAAGATTGGGTTGACGGACAAGATTCTTTCCAGAGTCACGACACGCGAGACGGTGTCTCGTGTTCAAAGCGCTTTCATGATAGACCTTCAGCAGATTTCACTCGCGCTGAGTTTGGCGACGCGCCGCAGCTTGCTCATCATCGATGAGTTCGGCAAGGGGACAGAGTCCAGCGATGGCGCTGGTCTGGCATGCGCAGTCATGGAATATCTGTTGAGTCTGGGCTCGGAGCGACCAAAGGTCATTGGTGCTACGCATTTCCATGGTATATTAGCTTCATATATGCTTGGATCAGCCACTAATACGACCAGAAATCTTTGAGATGAACCTGCTTAAGCCGAGGCCTGCTCTTGCGTTCGGGCACATGGAAGTGCGCATCGATGCCGAAGCGTCGGAAGTCAACGAGCAGATAACCTATCTCTACAAGTGAGTTCAACAAGATGCTAAGAGTCGGAACATACTGACAGCATTCAGCTTTCGCGAAGGTCGAAGTACCTCAAGCTTCGGTACATGGTGAGTTGGTAGCTCTCGCCGCTGCTAGCAATCATTAACACCAACACAGCTGTGCCGCCATGAACGGTGTACCTCCCGAGATCATCCAGCGCGCAGAAAATCTCATCCTCCTTTCTGTCCGCGGCGAAGACCTGGTAGCTGCATGTTGCCGGATGCCGGAAGATGAAGCTGCGGAACTTGAAGAAGCGGTATGTACTTGCGAGTGGCTACAATCGTCAACTTATACGGAAGCAGGAGCAGATCGCGAGAGACTTCCTCGAGGCCGATGTCTACCAAGACCCGAAGACCACCTTGGCGGATATACTGACTGTATCCACGACCACAGATTCGCGCAGTTAGTAGTGGTGGGGCTGATCTGGATGTGGGGGATGTGGGGCACGTACAACACAGTGGTGTGGAATAGATGAACAACAACAGCTCGTATGAACTCAATGCTTTACTATATCATACAGAATGTATTAGGATAGCCGAACCAAGCGCAAATTAATCATTCCATCATGCAGCATACCAAAAGACTACCAAGATCACCGTGCCAGACCTTGCAAATGCCCATCCAAACAAAAAGCCCATCGCTCCAATCCGGTTGACCATAATACCCCAGGCAACCCCCGATACGCCAGCGCCATCATCGAAACAAACAATATAAACGATCAACCCCAGACACGACCGACGCCCTACACCCAGACTAAGAACTCCACCATCCATTCCCGCGCCATCCCTGGTGCGCCGATTAACATTACCACATCCATCCATCGTCCATCTACCGCCTGACCTCAAAATCCCGAAACGTAACCTTCTGATCCGTAACATCGCTCCCACTATCACAGCCATCCCTCGGACTAACACTCGGCGTCGCATTCCCATCCGTCAACGCAAAAATGCCCATGACCGTGCCCGTGAAATCCCTCGCACTCAACATCCTCGTATCCACGACATCAACCTGATTCCACCGCCTATCTCTTTCTGGATCCCGGAACTCGAGGGCATACCGCTCTTCTGCGGCTATAATGCGGAGGTCGACGGCGGTGGAAGAGCGGGAAACGGGTTCGGGGTAGGAGGCAGTGTATTCGTAGTCTTTGGATGCGTCGACGAAGTGGACGTGGATGAGGCGGGTGGAGAGGCAGACGGAGATGCTGGCGTGGCGGAGGGGGTCTTTGTAGATGGTCAGGCCGCCGATGGCGTTGGAGTGCGTGGCTTCGTTGTCGAGGAGGACGGTGGCTGTTGCGATGGTTGTTATGCTTCGCTGGCGGCGGGCGAGTAGGGCTAGGGGTGCTGATGCGGCGGAGAGGCTCGAGGTCGTGGGTGTGAGGGTTATTGAGGAAGCTTTCTTGTAGGGTCGTTGTAGAGGCTTGTGCAGGTATACGTCGTCGATGTGAGGTTTCAGTTGGCGGACGTTCTTGAGCAACTGCGCCGCGGCGAAACCCATCTGCACTGTGCGCGGTGTGCTGAAAGACATCTGCGGTTGCTCTATCGTTGGCCATTCATCCTGCGGCCATTCGACTGTTGTGAGAAAGGTCTCGCGACCCATCGGTGCTGACTCCTGGTCTCCTCGTACTCCTATAACCGCAGCCCACCATTCCCCATTCACGTCTTGGAAGATCTCGCCGTGGCCGATATTCTGCACATACTCGTTTGTGCCATCTGCTGTCAGTACAGGATTGTGCGGACATTGCTCATACGGGCCCCATATGTCTTTTGAGCGTGCTATTGATAGCATATGGTGTGCAAACGTTCTGCCTTGTGCTACAAGTAAGTAGTACCAGCCATCTTTCTTGTAGATGTGGGGCCCTTCGGCGTCGCCATCTGGAAAGGCACCCAAGATTTCTCGGGTCTCAGATAAGGGTTGTCCGGTATTCACATCGATCTCAAATTGCTTGACCGTGCAGCTAGGCTCCCTCATGCGGTTCATCATCCATGAGCCTTGAATGTAGGCGCGATTATCGTCATCGAAATAAAGAGAAGGGTAGATGCCGTAGAACTCAAAGGGTATCGCATCGCTCCAAACATCGGACCAGATGTCTCTTGTATGAATTAAGAAGTTGTCTGTTCGCCAGTTGTTGCTTTCGGGGTAGCAGTTTGTACAGACGATGTAAAAGACGCCGTTGTGATAACGGATTGTGGGTGCGAATAGGCCTCCGGATGCTACCATGACATTGCCGTCATTGAGCGGCATGGCGGTTGTGACAGCATTGCTCAAGTCGAGTTGTGAGGATCTATTGATTGCGTTTCCTAGAACGCTTCAGCCGATGCTCACATCTTTGCAGTATGCGCACAGAAACGAACCAATGTGTTTCCAGTCTTGCAGATTTGTTGATGCATATATCGGAATACCTGGGAACAGATGAAAAGAAGAAGTTGCGAGATAGTAGATTCCGTTCACAAGGACGACAGATGGATCAGGAGCGAAGCCAGGTATGATGGGATTCCGGAACATGCTTCAGGCTTTCAGTGTGCACAGTGAGACAGCGAGACAGCGATCGAGAGGTTTGCAAAGTTCGGAGGATGACGCGACGTGGACTGAGTCGCGTCGAGCGGTTCCGATCGGAGAAAATTACCAATTGCGGGCTTGATAGCAAAGTGGATTCGGTGTTCGGTGTCGGGTTGGATTGCTACTGCCTTAAGTTGGAATCCCACTCTGTCGTGCTGTATTACTCCATGGAGAAATCTGCGTCCCGTGTTTTGCGCCTCTGTTTCACCACGGAGAAATATGGAGCGCTATACCAAAAGCGTAACGGAGTCGCTCGCTCCACCGCCCATTCGGCTGTAATCCGCGAGCCACAATCCCCGGCAGTTGACAAATCGTGAGTAGCGCATATGCATGATTCGGGGGTCGCCATTTCGCCGTGGAGGAATTCTAGGCTACCTCGAACGCTGATGCGGGTGCAGACGAGTGGGTGGCTCCGCGACGCGAGCATAAGTATTGCGACTGCAACGACGTTTCCATGTAGCTCCAGCGCATTATTCAGGTTGCGAGCGATTTTCTTTTCTGGCTTTTCGTTACCACACTGATGATGCTCAATATTGGAGGGGTCGGATGAGGAGACTGCCCACGACAAAAGCGCACCAATACGGACCAGGGATCACAAACGTTATCATGAAAGCCTAGGTCTTCGCGATCTTGGGCACCGAAAGCGAACGTTGGCTTGGTTGATGTGTCTTCGGGTTTCTCTCGGATCAGTGGGTCGACCATTTCGGAACGGATGTTTTCTCATCTTCCCGCTTCCGATTAACTATGGTTTCGAGCTTGCTTTGGTCGGCAGCATCATCCCTATTCCCGCATCCTTGGATCATTCGAATCGAACGACAGCTAACGGCGCCGTTGAGACAAGCGCATGCGATCGGCAAGTACCTTATGCTGCGATAAGTGTCGGTATGTTCATGGCTGCATTCGACGATGAGTGTATCGCAGACAAAATTGGTCGTCACGAGGTAGCCATTCTTGGTCGTTCGCATTGTATTGCTGGAATCTTCGTCCAGGGTCTCGACAGCTACAGTTTGCTGCTTTCATGCGAAAAGCTCATCGGCGCACTGGATACGGCTTTGGAGAGTCGCTCGCTTCCGTATGTGTCGCGGAAACCATGTCCGACAATCTGCGGGGTATGTGTTTGACTTGGTGGTGGGTTAATTGGCCTTGTTTCGTAGGTTGGGCGACAACACTACTCCTGCCAGGATGCCATGATCGTTGCCGGCCAATGGTCTTGCGTACACGCCGGTTATGGTGAACCATACATTAGACGTGACTGGGGATGTCGCGTGCCCGCCCTTGCTCAACTACCGCTCCCAGTGCTGATGGCCATCATAGGCACGTTACACCTTCCCGAGTCTCATGTATAGCTGATTCTTCACGGACAGCATGCGAAAGCCATGATGGCTCTTTGTAAGTTCAACGGGCGAGATTACGAATTTGTACCATTGCACAAGAAGTGGCAGTACAAGAGGAGGGCGTAATACGATCCGAGGGCGCGTCGTATATCGAACGCTTCGAAAGCGTGAATTTGCGCTGTACACTGATAGTACGTCTTGAGTAAACTGTCGAGTAGTCTAGAAGCCGCGATTATAGTTGAGCTCCTCGGAAACGCGAGAATCCAGTCTCGATAGCACATCCAAGAGGGTGAGGAACAATGACTTCGCACGCTCCTTCAGGGATGTGTTATCGGTCTCTTGTACAATGTTGAGTAGAGTCGCTCCCATGCGTCGAATCATTTGCACCTGCGATGCTGTCAGTGATACTGCTTGGATGAACATAAAGTAAACTTACGCAAGGTTCTCCATTAACTTGAAGGGACTCGAAGGATGCTTCTGATAGTATGCGGACCATGTCACTAGCGACATCGATCTTTCTCAACGCAATCCCGTATGCCCGGCCAGGAACGCCTAGGTGCTCAGCCACTCCACCATCGTAGAATCTCTGGAGCAGCACTAGCTTCAGACAGTAGTAGGTGACACATAGATTTACTCTTTGGATATCAAAGGCCCGTTGAATCCTGGCCATGGTTGCTGGATCAGATGTATTCGTGGTGTCCGGCACCTTCACATCAAATCGGAAGTGATCGATCATGCCGATGAACTCGAGGTAGTCAGTGATGACTATCGTGTGTTGAGGGCCAACCAACGCAGAGCCATCCGTAATGCCTTCGTTCCAAACATCCAGAGTGTCGAACTTGATGATTATGTCGGATGCTTTCGTCCATAGGTCTTGGCAAAGATCAAATCCCTGGCTGACCATGCTCTCTATATCGAGAGCGTTTGGAGTGGTCGAGTAGTCCAGCAAAGGCGCGTCGGATGACGGACGGCGCCAGTACGATGTGGTTATTTTAGCCCCTACACAAAGGCGATGAAGCGATATTGGACGACTGATTAGGATGGATGCGGACCTGTCGACAGCATGGATCTGCCAGAAGATGTTCTTCAACAGATGTTCCTCCACTGGGTCAAGATTCTCGAATGTAGATTCTTCGTAGAGCCGCATTTCTTGTGTCAGGCGTATAGCTTCCCCTAGTATGTGCCAGGATAACCGCGTCTTTCCCATAGCACGCAAGGCGTTGGCATGGTAGAATCTCGTCACCAAAGCGGTATAGTCGGGCTGCTCGATATCTTCAAGATTTATGTCAAGTCAGCCAAAGTCTTCGTTTAGAACGTTGAGAACGTTTCACAAACCGTAATCTTGATGTAGCTTCAGCGTCTCGCGTGAGGCTGTAAGAAATTGACGTCCAATCTCTTCCCGCATCGGGAAAACGGACGCAGGTAGCATGAGAGCCGTGCACGCACAAATCGCTGTCAGGAGTGTGCGGTTACGTAATGACACAACATCTCCAGAATCGAGACATGGTGATTGCGATGCTGATGAGGGACTGAGAACGCCGTGGGCTCCATCACCTTCCAAGAGGGGGACCATGGCGCGAATGGACGGTTCGTGAACAGTGGGTGCTATAGGAAAGAGGTAATGCATGTACAAGGTGATCAACTGATCCGCAATGATATGGGGTGCAAGCCCCGTCTGTAGTTGCACGTGAGGTGAGGACTGTGAGCGTCTCGCCGCATTCGAAGAAGCGCCTCTTGACGTGATTGTCGGGGTTTGCGCTTGAATTGCGGTATTGCTAGAGCGGATATCGCGTTGATGCGCCTGGCCACCTGCAGCTGACATGGATCCATGATCATTAATTCTGAAGGTCGGTTGCGTGGTCGCATCTCGTTTGCGCTTTGGTCCTCTCTTCTGAGGTGCTATCGTATACACACACTCCAATCGAGAGATATGGCAATTTGAACATGGTGTAGATATCGCATCGCACTGACGGCGTTAGCGAAGTTCCTAGAAGTACTTTCTTTCCGTTGCATTTGCGTTCAATGTCTCACCCTGACTTTGCGACGTTTGCAGGCATCGCAGGCTCTTTTCGTGACAGGTGCGTTCGACCTGGTGGTGTCATCAGGCACGTTCACATCACCATATGGAGCGTCTGGAAGTTCGTCAAGAGATGTCATCGGATGTGTTGTCGCTCCGGAAGACTATAAGTCGCGGGCTGGATGGTCGCAGGGGTAAATCTCCGTGGAGAAATGAGGATGGGGAAATTCAAGATCTTCCGGGGTCGGCGAAACTCCGACGGTATACCACATTGAGCGATAGTGCATCCACCCCTGCACATGACGTCGCGACGCTGTTCATGCATCGCGACTTGCTGAAGTCCTTTTGCTGTCGCGGACGTCGTCAAGCATGAGTAAAAAGCGATAAGAGACGAATTGAGATCAATCCAGTGAAGCCGTACGGGACGCTAGTTCCACATTCCTCTCTTCCAAGGTTCCTTACGCCCAGCCTCCCGAGCAGCGCAAAATGCCATCCCACGGTGCTCGTGCTGGCGCGATGCAATCTCTGCATCGATCTCCTAAATGAAGAGTAGGGCTGATGGAATGACTCTACGGAGTGTATGTAGAATGGTTTGATCTGATCTGTAGGTATTGAGGGTTTCGTAAAGGTCAAAGCAGAAGTTGCTAAAAGACCTTGGGAAGAACGTCTTGATGCTGCTGCTGACCTAGCTTTTTCTTATTTTACTTTAATCATCATAGATTACGACAGTGAATAAACGATATCGAGTCCAATCAGGTTTCAGCAATGACATAACGAGGACGACGTAGGTAAGGTAAAGCTGAAGGTAGTTCAGCTGTCGTTGAGCCAATCATCATCGACCAGTGACTTACCGAAGATCTCGACGCTGACATATGGAAGGGCCTCTAGGTCTGCAATTGTTTCCAGATACTATGCAAAGTTGCAATAGTTGCGAATACTTACAAACATTGCGAACAATGACTACCCCGTGGATAGATGGCACCATCTTATCACTGCACGTGGTCTGTTCAACACCGAGCGCGCCCACCTCCACACCCAGAGACGACGTTCCAGAGACGATGAAGCAAGATGAAGGATCTTCCAGCAGGAAATGTGTCTTTTTCGACTTGCTTCGAAACAACCACGACGTGACTGTTACTGTTTTTCGAGTCACTTGTTCATGAAGCTATCCTTTCGGGACGAGGCCGCATAAATTGCGACGCTATCAACCGTTGTGCATCGAGTCTGTGCCTTACGATACCCATACTATACTCCTTGCTCAAGGAGGCAGGTCGAGGCAAATGAAATGGTACTGCTGGAGGGTCAAACCTCGTGTTGGGTAGCCGTTAGACTTTAAGCAATATTGACGCTTGTTAGATCCTACTTTCCCGAAGGAATGTGGTACGCGTACCCGTGCCGCAAGTTGATGTGCCGACCACAGAGCAAACCAGGGGGACGACTGGATGAAGAGTCGTATTTGTCGGTGGCGTGAAAAGGAGGGGCAACAGCGCGCGATGAGTACGTGCAGTGGATGATGAAACATGATGTTAAAGTACGGTCGCCAGAACAGCATTCCTTCCGACGAACAACAGGCCAGTGAACGGTAGCATCGAATGGAACGTGTTCCACCCAAGACGTTTCCAGATAGTATCATCGGCTGTGTGCTGGTCTCTTCGCTCCCCGATTACGACGCCACAGAACCCAATCTCGAGCCTCTTTTGTTGATACCAGTGCTCCCCATGCCCTTGTCCGGGTTGAGGTCTGGATTTCGACAGCCGGTCGTGTTGGATAGGATCATGCGCTCATAGCCGCACTGCAGGTCGCTTAATAGTGACATGCTCTAGCCTCAGAATCTTGCCGTCACCGTACAGGGTGAGCCTTCTCCTCAGGGAGGTAGTGCGTGTTTCAGCCTTCAGTATGAATGCAGTTGAACATGCAAAGCGATTTGAAGTCGGGGTCCGCCGGGTTTCCGCGCTACACAACCTATCTCGGTATTGCATGCTTGGGAAGTGTTCCTGAACAGAAGTGGGTATTTCGCATATGGTAAGAGGCACTGTAGATTGCGATGCCTTCCAGGTCGTTCGGCGCATATCTGCCATTGAGATAGGGGAAGAGTGATGGTGACGGCTAATGCCCGGCACGCTATGCTGGTTTGATCGCTAGCGCGGGCGGCTAGTGGCGTGCCGTTCCCGAACCTGCCCAGGTGCCAGGTGGAGTTCACACACTTTCACCCACGTCTGCGCCCCAACACAGCTCAATACCTGTCGCTATGCAGGCTCTGGCCCCC
>Ga0265780_10008485_pt1 | contig 12475 bp, 10 predicted proteins | sample P1T30metagenome_FD_192432 | JGI IMG/M metagenome (GOLD analysis project Ga0265780, IMG submission 192432) | Plant litter microbial communities from East Loma Ridge, Irvine, California - P1 T30 | ecosystem: Environmental > Terrestrial > Plant litter > Unclassified | place: USA: California...
CCGCCCGCTTTTCTGGTTGGTTGTAGCTGGGCTGAATGCTTGAGAAGAGGCTGTGAGGTCGAGTGCTTTGCGGGTTTGTGTCGCGGGGTGCACAGGGCGGTGGTGGGATTCGTGTCGTTGCTATTCAGTGGGCAAAGTCGACTTGCTTGGGAAAGAGAGGGGGGTATGGATAATAAAGTGTAGCTGGCAGGATTGCGAATGGACGGTGAAATACATGGAGGAATAATGAGATGCACTGCCTTGAAAATGATGAGGCGGCGGGATTTTGTTGAGCTTGGTTTTTGTGCTGTGCGATGGAATAATGGCGGTTCAGGTACATGGTTGCTAATTTGATAACAATGGCTTGGAAATGTGACATAGGAATGGTGCAAGTTCTAAGAAACTCAATACAATGGCAAAGGAAAAAGGAGGGGTATCACTACCTCCCATAACGGGAGGGGAAAGTGTGCCGCCCAGTAAAGTTACATGTCCGCATCCATCACGTCAAGGTCCGTGGATGCTAGACCCTATCCCATCATCCCTCATAACCCATCCCATCCACCGCATCAGTCATCCTTCTCATCTCCACCCCCATCCTCCTTCTCCACCGTCTCCATCTCCACACTCCCCTCCACCCTCCCCTTCCCATCCCGCCTCGTAAGCCTATACTTGCCGCCCTCCCACAAATCCTTAAACGTCAATTCCTTCGTGCGTCCCAAGCTCTCGATATCTCCAATGCGCTCGAGCGTGGCCTCCAGGAACTCTTCAAAGCCAGGCTCGGAGCACAATTCGTTGAAGGCGCGCTGCATGGGCACGCTGTCGGCGCGGACCATGGCGCGCGAGTCGATGCTGAAGATGGACAAGTCGTGGTGCTGGCGGATGAAGTCGGAGCGCGTCATGATGAAGCGCGCGCGGTGCAGGGGGATTTCGGGCAGGATGTGGCCGGTTGAGGGGTCGTAGGTTGCGTCCATTTCGAGGGAGGATTTGTAGAGCGCGTTGGCGAGGACCATTGCTGTGGACTAGAAGAGTTAGACAGCCAAGCGATGGAAGGGGGGAGAGGGTTTACGAACAGCATATTTCTGCTGGTCCATGACGTCGTCGTCCATTTCCTCGCCGAGGATCGCGCAGTTGTTCAGGAACCAGATCTTCTCCATGTCGCAGATGTGGTCGCATTTTTGCAGCATGTCTTCGGACTTGGCGACGCGGTTGAGGAATGTCAGACGGCCTCCTATCTTGTCGTACACTTCTGCTAGGATGGAATCGCTGGGCTTTTCTTTCCAGTACTTCATGCGATAGTTGCGGAGTGCTTGCATGGCGGGCTTTTTCTTGAGATCTTTAATCTGATGTACTTCCATGCGTGTTGCGTGGTGCTTCAGGCGTTCAAAGACCCAGTATTTGTCGGAATTGATGATGATGGTGGCTAAGTTAGAGGCTGCCCATTGTTCCGCGCGTTGCTGGATGAGCTCGATCAAATCGCGTCCGTCTTCGTCGTCCCGGATGAGATGCGCCTGGTTGATGATGAGAATAAGTGGACGTCCGACCTTTTGTCTTCTTCTTAGTGCCACCTTCTCCAGCTTGTTGAGGGCGCGCTCAATATCCAATATTGCACCAGCATCACGTGGGCCACGTATCGAGAAGAGTGATCCAATGTTGTCCTCGTGATATTCAAAGTCCAAGCAGCGACCGAGGCGGACACGAAACACTTCGAGATCAGCGTGAGCTTCCATCATAGAGCAGCCTTCACCGTTAATCTTCGCCATTGCGTCAATGAGCATGGAGCTCTTGCCGGTCCCTTTTTCGCCCAGCAACAAATGGTAGCGCCCTTTGAGCTGGCCTTTGACGATTTGATCAATCTTCTCTTGCTCATCACGTATGATCCATCGTTCGCCATCTTCCTTATCGGCAGGGGTACGGGTCACTTCATGTCGTGTGGTCTCTCGGGGCACTTCTTTTCCACTCGCGGCGAGGTCTAGAACAGGGTCGCCTTCCCTAAAAGCGTTTTCCATCTTCTCGAGGACGTTCCACTTGTAGTACTTTGTGTACCCGATGCCCACACAGGCTAGGATGAAGATGCTGGCACCGGTAGTTGCAGCGGCTTCAAACATCTTCCAAGCCGTACTCCTCCAAGCTTCCTTCTTCGCTTCACGTCGCTCCTCCTCTTCCTGTGCACTTTCCGTAGCATCGTCAATTGGATTTGGCGCATCATTTCCAGGAGTTGGTGGGCCTGACTGGCCACTCAGAGCGCGCGCAAACAATGGCTGGCATGCGGTCGCTCTTCCAGGACCAGCCTGCTGGATCTGCTGGAAGAAGGCGCGCGGTTGCTGGTGTTGAAACGCGACATGGGCCCGCGCGATCTGTGTCCTCAAAATAGGTCGTAGCATTAACATTATTACCGTTGCGGCACCTCCCGGGATACGTGTCGCGTGTGCGCACGTGTCCAGCTAGCACATGAGGTACAATTGAGGTACAGAGGTGCGGAAAGAAAAGAGAGAAAAATGAGCGACAGTGAGCGACAGAATGAGATGAAAGTGAGAAGAGGTGATGCAACAGGTGCTATTATTGACTGGTGTTGTGGAGAAGATAGGGATGCACGAGCTTGGCGCACCATGGCCCCGTAGCTTCTATCGATGGAGGCAGTGAGGTTGCTGCAACTTCGCGACCCCGCGCCGACTACATAATGCAGACTATTCTGGTCGCGACTATGCTCAGCCTCGTAGTTTTTCAGCAAAGGTAATGGCAAGTAGCACAGACCCAGCGATTGGGTTCTGACTGCAGATAGCCTCGTAGCGAATGATGGGGGCCGTTATGTGCCCGGGGTCTTTTCGGCGAGACAGGGCCGGACTAGCTTCCTATCGGCTGGATGCGGAGAAGAGTCTCACGAGTTTTGCAAAAATTATCGACGTATTGATGCACGGAGGCATATTTCTCTTTACACCTCCAACGTGTGCCATTGTACATTAATGCGCCTTTCTGTTACATTCCCTACGTCACCTAGACCCGTTCCTTTATTTTGCAGCCACTCTTTACTGGAATTGTAGTTGTGCCCGCCGAAGTTCGCAACCATGGCGGCATCCAGCAATGACGCTTCCAAATCTGGTGAGCTCTCCACACCACACGCGACAGGAAATATCCACACAACGCCCGACTTTCCTGTTCATGCAGCTCAGTGCAGCTATGGCTAACGTGAATTTTACCGCAGAGGTAGCCCAGACTGCCAGTAAAGAGCAGGATGTCAAAGGCGAGGTCGAGGCGACTGAGGAGAACGGTGCGAATGGCCAGCTGCCAGACAGTAAGTATATTGAGTACCTGACATGCGTGCAGTGAGCTGATAATACGCAGACATTTTCCAAATCAAGATCAAGCTGCCCCATGAGCCATTCGAGATCCCCATGACGGTCCGCACACACTTCCGCAATGTCTCGACATAAAGCTAACAGTGGTAGATATCGACGGCCGAGCAGGTACAGGATCTCCGCCAGTCCATCATCGAGATGCCCAACACCTTCCAGTACTCCTGCTTCCACCTCGAGCACAAGGGACAGCGCATCAACGACTTCGTCGACCTGTCCGAGGTCCCAGAGCTTGGCCCGGATTCAGTTCTTGAGGTCAAGGAGGACCCATACAACGAGAAGGAGGCCCGATTACATGTCATCCGTGTGCGAGAGCTCATTGGCGCTGCTGGCGACCGCACTGATGCGCTGCACGGTATCATGGCTGGTCTTTCGCTGCACGACACCGTGGGGTTGGACCAGTCAGGGAAGCCCAAGGAGGACGGCCCTGAGCAATCACCGCTGGCAGACTACGACTTCAAGTCTTCGGGAGCAATCAAGAACTTGCTGCCCCCGCCACAGGAGCCCGCGCCGAAGTGCATAAAGTCGATTGCTCTGTCCGCGTGGAACCCACCGCCGTACCATCTGCGGACGAAAGGCCACCTCCTGTACCTTGTCGCCATGACCAACGAGAACGAGCAGCACCACATCACCAGCCATGTCACAGGTTTCTATGTCAACAAATCGTCCAACGCCAGCTTTGACCCCGCGCCGCGACAGGGACCTAAAGCCCTGCACGCTCACTCTCTGCTCACTCTGCTGGAGAAACTCTCGCCTTCTTTTGAAGCGTCGTTCCAGCAGTTGCTTGAGCACAACGCGAAGAAGGAGCTCCTCACCATCTTCCAGCTCTCAAATGCGATCCCAGCGAACCCGTGGTTGGTACCACCGCCAACCTCCTCCCTCACCACACACCAGCCGGACCTTGCGCGGACGCAGGAGAGCTACCTCATCTCGGGCGTCGAGAACACCGACACTCTCCGCGACTGGAATGAAGAGTTCCAGTCAACGCGAGAAATGCCCAAGGAGGCCGTCCACGACCGTGTCTTCCGCGAGCGTCTTACCTCGAAGCTCTTTGCGGACTACAACGATGCTGCGACTCGCGGTGCCATGCTTGTAGCTCGTGGAGAGATTGCGCCCCTGAACCCCACCGAGGCCAAGGATGCGCAGATCTTCGTCTACAACAACATCTTCTACTCTTTCGGTGCCGACGGCGTTGGCACTTTCGGCACCGAGGGCGGTGACGAGGCTGCTCGCGTAGCTGTGGGCAAGGATGTTATCGGTGTACGAGCAGTCAATAACCTCGACATCCCCAACCTCTTCACTTCCGGAACCGTCGTTGTAGACTTCCTCGGAAAGCGCATCGTCGGTCAGAGTATCGTACCGGGTATCTTCAAGCAGCGAGATCCCGGAGAGCATCAGATCGACTACGGCGCGGTTGAGGGCAAGGAGATTGTTGCAGACGACAAGTCGTTCGTGCCTCTCTTCGAGCAGCTGTCCAAGGCGCTACGCGTCAAGAAGCATCCCGTATGGGACAAGGACAATGTGCGCCACGAGCTTGAGGGAAGTGTGGAGACCAAGGGTCTTATTGGTACCGATGGTCGACGATACGCACTCGACCTGTACCGCCTCACGCCGCTGGATGTCGCCTGGATCGAGGAACACTGGAGCGAGCCCAGCAAGGACGAAGACGCAAAGCCGAGCGAGAAGAACTACCCACATCGCATGGCAACACTGCGCCCCGAACTTGTCGAGTCTTATGGCAGGCTGAAGCTGCGGGAGTACGTCAAGAACGAGATTGACAAGAAGGCCAACAAGCCTGCAGCGCCCGCCAAAAAGGAAGAGAAGGAAGAGGAGAGCTCGTCTGAGGAAGAATCGGACGAGTCGGAAGAGGATTCAGACGAAGACTCTGACTCGTCGGAAGAAGACTCTGACGAAGAAGAGGAGAAGGCCACCAAGAAGGAGAAGGCGAAAGCAGCAAAGAAGGCCGCAAAGGACGCTGCCAAGGCACAGAAAGAGGCCGCGAAGGCACAGAAGAAGGCCGATGCTGGAAAAGAGGTTGATGAGAAGAAGGCAGAGGGTGAGCCCGAGCAAGACCGTGTTGACATTTCCGGCTTCTCGTTCGCACTCAACCCTGACGTCTTCTCTGGACAGACACCACAGTCAGACGAGGACAAGGCAGAATGGGCCAAGGATGAGGCCGAGGTTCGCGCTGCCTGTGACCACCTCCTGACTGAGGTGATCCCCCGCATGATCACTGAGCTCAAGGATGGCGAGGTCGGATTCCCAATGGATGGCCAGTCATTGAGCTCCCTTCTGCACAAGCGTGGTGTGAACATCCGCTACCTGGGCAAGATCGCTGAGCTGTCTGACAAGCCCGACCCCCGCCTCCAGGCCCTGAAGCGTCTCATCGTGCAGGAGATGATCGCCCGTGGTTTTAAGCACTTTGCCAACTCGAAGTTGCGCAATGTGTCGGCTCCCTTCTCCGCGGCTTGTGTCGCACACTTGCTGAACTGCCTCTTGGGCGCTGGTGCAAACGCCAAGCCTGTTGCTGAGTGTGACGAGGAGATCAAGCAGATGATCTCGACGCCCGAGGACGACTTCAGCTTCGAGAAGCTCACTCCTGAGAGCCTCAAGAAGGAAGTCATTGCCCAGATTGCGCTGCGATACCGCTACGATCTGGGTGAGTCGTGGGTCGAGTCCGGCAAGGAGCTCCAGCTGCTGCGCGAGGTCTCCCTCAAGCTCGGTCTCCAGCTGCAGACCAGACAGTATGGCTTCACCAAGGAGACGCTCACCAATGGAGCTGCTGCCCCAACCCCAGTGGCACCACAGACCAATGGCACCTCCACTTCGAGCAAGAAGAAGAAGAACAAGACGATCACACCGCCACGTGCGGACAGCCCAGCGGTCAGCCTGCCATCGCAGACCTTCCACGCTGATGACATCCTCAACATCGTCCCTGTCATCAAGGAGGCTTCACCCAAGAGCTTGCTCGCTGAGGAGGCTCTTGAGGCTGGCCGCATGTCCGTGGCCCAGGACCAGAAGGAGCTTGGTCAGGAACTCTTGCTTGAGTCTCTGCAGCTCCACGAGCAGATCTACGGTGTTCTGCACCCAGAAGTTGCTCGTGCTTACCATACCTTGTCAAACCTGCTGTTCAACCTGGACGACAAGGCGTCGGCTCTCGAGCTGGCGCACAAGGCTGTCATCGTCTCTGAGCGTACTCTTGGTGTCGATCACGCCGACACTGTCCTGGCATACCTGAACCTTGGACTCTTTGAGCACGCCTCGGGTAACACCAAGGCTGCCCTTGTCTACGTTCGCCATGCACTTGAGCTGTGGAAGATTATCTACGGTGCAGACCACCCCGACTCAATCACCACGCTCAACAACGCCGCGGTCATGCTGCAGGCGATGAAGCAGTACCACGAGTCGCGCATCTGGTTTGAGGCATCCCTGGCCATCTGCGAGGACGTGTCGGGCAAGACCTCGATCAATACTGCGACTCTGCTCTTCCAAACTGCACAGGCCCTTGCCCTGGACAAGGACATGCGTGGTGCTGTCAACCGCATGCGCGAGTCGTACAACATCTTCAAGGACGTTCTCGGCGCTGAAGACCGCAACACCAAGGAGGCTGAGAGCTGGCTCGAGCAGCTCACACAGAGCGCCGTCAGCCAGGCGAAGCAGCTCAACGACCTCGCCAAGGGTCGCATCCGACGCATCCAGCTCACCGGCAGGAACCCTCTCCGTCCTGCTGCAGCCACACCGTCCGTGAGCGATGCCGCCGCCGCAGCAGGTGGCCAGCGAACTGGTACCGGCCGTGTCGACCAGCGCAAGATCGAAGATCTCCTCAAGTACATTGAGGGCGAGTCATCAAAGACACCTACCAAGAAGCGCACCCAAAACCCGCGCAAGAGGACACAAAAGCCGTGATCTTAAGACATGATCATTCGATAAGTGCTTCGCTCCCATCATATGCGCGGTGTGCGCAACCGCATTACGGCCTGCATGATTCTCATCTCCATTTTTGCATCGCTTGCTCTGTTTTACGGCGTCGGGCTACTGTGATTGTCGTGTACCAAATGTCAGATATTCTTGGTCGGTATAGAAAAAGGCGGATGGAAGGTGTCTTTGGATGGACGACTGGAGGAAAATAGATATATGGACGACGCATGACTGTATATGTACAAAATACCACGGCAAAATGTCTCATCTCTTCAACATGTCTTAGCAGCCTGGGGCAATGCAGCTTGAAAGAAGCAACACTTCATAGGCATTTCAAATGAACAGTTGGTGTCACTAGTGATGCAATGGTGAACGATGGTCCGTGCACTGATGGTTGCTGGGGGCTAAACGATTTTGCTTGCTCGCGCGCTTATGACGATGTTAATAACAAGCGTCACGCCCTTAAACCACACATCAACCCACGCGAGGCGCGCATCCTCTCCAGATCTGCGATCACTTCACCGACACTCCAAACTCCCCCACATCAACTGCGACCACAGAATATCTCGCGATGTCGGCCACACAACTAATTGACCGCACGGAGCCGGTTGTCGTTCCGCGCGCGCACACGACTGTGACCACCAAGTCGCGCCTGCCATGGTTTCTACGCGTCCCGATTCTCGTGGTTCTGAACAGCGGTATCCGATCTATGCTCTGGACCGCTGCAATGAACTACTTGACACCTGAGCTGGGGGTTGTCAGCAAGGAGCCTAGCGATGAGGACTTCTGGTCGCTGTACTCGCCCGCGGCGCGTCTCGCTATGAATACTGCGACGATTGCCATGAATTGGTTTTTCGACTACGACTGTAAGTCCTGCGACGAGCTGAGCGATGGGGATGAAGGCTAACATGTGGCAGTCCAAGACGTTGCGGCGCTCACTACTCTCACCAACGCGCCCTACGCGTACCTCCTCGCGACGTACTTTGGCGTCTCTTACCTTACTGTCATCGCGCAAGTTGTCATTGAGGTCCTCGCCATCTCGGTCCCTACGTATCTCTTGCGCTCGCGCTCCGCCGCCCACAGGGCCAACGTCCCGCTGCGCAACCGCTTCCTGCTCAACAGCATGCAGGTGCAGTTCTCCAACGCGCTTCTGGCTGTGGGCGTGTACATTACCGTTCTCTGGGCCGGCCTGAAGACAAACTACCTCAATCTCTTTCTCATCAATTACTTCGTCGTCCCCACGCTGGAATCCGCGCACCTTGAGACGCCCGTCAGCCTGTTCTTCAAGATCTTCTTTGTGGGTGTTGCAGCGAAGGAATTCCTGCTCAACCCGTCCATCGCTGCACAGCCTTTGTCGGGCACTGCGACGCCTGCTGAGGAATTCTTCAACCCTGTGACTGCTACGCTCGACGAGACTATCAAGGCAAACATCCTCCCGGCTGATAAGAGGAAGAAGACGCTCTTCCAGCAGACTGTCATCCTCAATGCCTTTGTCTTCGCAAGCACCCTGCAACGGTGTATGACTCTCAAGGGCACGGAATTCAAGGGCGCAATAGGCTACAGCGCGCTCTGGGTTGCCGCAAATACCGTCCTTTCGATCTGGTACTCGTGGGTCGGCGACACCAGCGCCGACTACGAGCCTTTGTAGATGGCTCACGGGAGCTGGGGTAGTTGATGCGATTCTTTCCGCGCGTCCAAGAAGCGCGAATCATTTTTGGTGGTGATAGTGGAGGAAAGGGCCGATCTTTTTGAAGCCGACTAAGATACCAATTCGAATTTATTTCATAGCAACATTCAGTCTCGCTCGTAGCAAATTGGAAAACCTAATAATCTTCAACACACTGAACTAAGACGTGTTAAGACTGCCTGGACAGCTTGGCCGGCGACAAGCAAAAGACAAGACCGAAGTCTTCATGGATGATTCTGAGCTTATGTGAACACTCGCGAGCTGCAGAAGGATTCATGTGGCATGCACTACACTGCGCGAATACGAGCCGCCTGCGGTTACATGGCTGCCCGCACTGTGGAGCCCCCATCACCTCACGCAATCAGGAGCGGAAAAAGCTGCCTCGAAGCGAATCCCAACGCCAACCTCTGACCTATCACGCCCACCCCTTCACTCGTCGCAAGTGGATCCCTCGCTATGCGGCTCAAAAAGTCCGACTCCCTCAACACGCACCCCCTCGTGTTGCAGAATAAGCTAGATATAATCCATGCAGCGCGACTACCACAATAGTCTAAAAAATTAAGAAAACAGCTTAATAAAAGTATAGATAGATCCAGGACTATCCAAGGCCGCATACCACATTTGCACACGACGCCTTGGAGCTGTTATATCCGGCTTTTTCTGCAACGTGAGAGACACACCTGCCGGCGCACCTAACCGCGAGAGTGCATTCCACACGAGCCGTCAACGCGCGCCGTCTCCGCATTACCACAACGGGTAAATGCGCTTGTCGATCCGTCCTGCGAAAATTTCCATGTGTGCCTGGGGTGTGCAGATGGGCGTGCGCGCCGGATGGGGAACGGAGCGAGCGAGCGAGCGAGCTGGGTAGGGTAGGGTAGGGTAGGGTAGGGTGGTTATATAAAGTGCATCGCGAGCCCAGTGCCGCGCTTCTTGCGCCCGACTTCTAGTTGCGAGACATGGATACCAAAGACAGCGAAGCGACGGTGAGCGCGGCAGGCCAGTCGCCCGAGCGGCGCGCGCAAGTTGAGAAGAGTTTGAAGCGCAAGTTGGATGCGCGATGTTCGCTTTTCGTGCTGATTTACATTATGAATTATTTGGATCGGTAAGCATGTATCCCTCTTGTGCTACCTATGGTAGTTCTCGGATGGTGGAGATGGGGTTGGCGGGGTTTATGTGCGTGTGCTAATGTGTAAATTGGATAGGAATAACATCGCAGCTGCTCGACTCGGTGGATTGCAGGAAGATCTCGGCATTAATAACACGCAGTATGCGACGTGTTTGAGTATTCTTTATGTGGGATATGTGAGTTTTGATTTGCGATGGGAGTATAGTGATCAAGACATCCTAACACCTCACAGATCCTGATGCAAATCCCGTCTAATATGATAATCAACCGGATCCCCCGGCCCTCGGCCTACATCGCCGTGGTCATGCTGGTCTGGGGCATGATCTCGACGCTATCTGGCAACACGAACAATTTCGCTGGCATGGTGGCCGTGCGGTTCTTTATTGGCTTCGTCGAAGCGGCGTTTTTGCCGGGTGCGCTGCTTATCTTGAGCAAGTGGTATACGAGGAAGGAATTGACGCTGCGGAATGCGATTCTGTTCTGCGGGAATTTGATTTCGAATGCGTTTAGTTCGTTGGTTGGGGCTGCGGTTTTGGGGAATATGGAGGGCACGTTGGGTGAGTCTTCCATCTTCCCTTCATTCGATATTGAAGACCCTACCGCGTTTGGGAGGTTATTCAATTGTGTGATGCGATGAGAAACCCCCTAACCGCGTGACGGGAAGATTTACTAATAGGTATGCATAGGCCACCGCGCCTGGAGATGGCTCTATTGGATCGAGGGTGGCTTGACAATGCTCATCGCCATCGCCGCCGTCTTCATCCTGCCCGACCTGCCCCACAACTCCCGGGGCTTCACAGCTGAGGAGCGCGCCGTCGCCGTCCTACGTATGACCGAAGACGTGGGCGAGGCCGACGAAGACAGCGCCGAGGAATCCCCCTGGGCCGGCCTCATCATGGCTGTCAAAGACGTGAAGATATACATCATGATGCTGACCTTCACCGCGTACGTCGTGGGACTGAGTTTCAACGCCTTCTTCCCCTCGCTCACGCGCACGCTGGGCTTCGGATACATCACCACGCTCCTGATGTCCGCGCCGCCGTGGGCATTCGCATGCGCAGTGAGTCTTGTCAACGCGTGGCACGCAGACCGCACGCAAGAGCGCTTCTGGCACATTGTTGGGCCGATTATGTTTGGCATGGTGGGGTTTGTGATTTCCATGAGCACGCTCAATACGGCGGCGCGGTACGTGGCGCTGTTCATGCAGGCGTCGTCGTACGCGGGGTTTATTGTGTTTTACTCGTGGATTTCGAGCTCGTTTCCCAGGCCGCCGGCGAAGAGGGCGGTGGCGATTGCGATGATTAATGCGTTTAGTCAACTTGGGAGTAAGTTTAGCATCGCAAAGTGTTTGGTATGGCAGCTGACAAGTCGTAGATATTGCGGGATCGTACGTGTGGAACATGTCGGACAGTGGATACCGCAACAGCTACGGCGTTGTTACGGCTATGTTTGGCGTTACGATTGCTGGCTGCTTCATCTTCAGGGTCGTTCTTGTTAGGTTGAACAAGAGGCTGGATGACGGCACGGATGCATGGGTCGTCAGGAACGATGTCGCAGAGCAGACTGCTAGGGTTGAAGGCATCACTGCGGAGGAGGCCAAGGGCGGCATGAAGGATTTCAGATATCTTGTGTAGGAGGTCAAAACAGTCCAACAGAAGAGGTCTTCAGGTTCTCCAACCAATCTTCATCGTCCATCCCTAAACGCAACTATATCAACGTATCTCCAAAAATGCCACAACAATTTGCATTTCACACCACGGCACCCCTGCCGCTCCCGCCCGCTCCCAGCTTCCCCACACTTCGGTCCCAAATCCCCCGCGCCGTTCGGCATGCACTCGTCCGACCCAGCTCCCCTCCATTAGCGTATCCCGAGCTCCCAGACGACAAGCGTGACTTCACTACACCAACGTCCCAACATCATCCCAACATTCCACCATGTCATCATCCACGAACCAAGGCCCCCGGCGCATCGGCCAATGGCTGTACCTCAACCCAGCCCGCATCGACGAATACAAAAAATGCCACGCCGCAGTCTGGCCGGAAGTCCTGGCGCAAATCAAGGATTCGAATGTTAAAGACTGTACCGCTTCCTTTCCCTTCAAATCACATCATGCATAAGCCTACCTTCCTTTTCACGCCTGTCTCCCATGCTCGCATTTGGTGTATTCCATCTCACACACGTGAATCCACAGACTCAATCTTCCTCTCCCTAACCCCGCGCCCCACGCTCTTCGCGTCGTTCAAATACGTGGGCAATGCGTTCGACGAGGACATGGCGCGCATGGCGGCGAATACAAAGGTCCAGGAGTGGTGGCGCATGACGGATGGGATGCAGGAGAGTCCCGTCGAGGGGGCCGTGGGGAGTGCGAGTGGACCGGGGTGGTGGGGACAGACGGAGGAGGTGTTTTATGTTGA
>Ga0265780_10008487_pt1 | contig 12473 bp, 11 predicted proteins | sample P1T30metagenome_FD_192432 | JGI IMG/M metagenome (GOLD analysis project Ga0265780, IMG submission 192432) | Plant litter microbial communities from East Loma Ridge, Irvine, California - P1 T30 | ecosystem: Environmental > Terrestrial > Plant litter > Unclassified | place: USA: California...
ACAAATTGCAATCCTCCATACCGAAGCCATCAACTTTCTCTCGGCGCGATTTTTCTTGGGGCAACTGCTCAATATGTTCCCATGTCAATACACATGGAAGAGATCTCTAGTGAGCAAAGGTCCAGTGAGATGAAATTTTGGTACTTGAAGCCGAGTAGCAGTGCGATGTGACTTGAGTGACACTCATCAGCTAAAAGAGTGTCTTTAACATTGAAGATACAAGACAAAATGATATTTGCTTTCGCGCAACTGTAGCCGTTTGAAGGTGTTGCTTTGACTAAGTAGGTGCGAGCGACAATGATCAAGTACTCAAAGCGCATCAAAATAGCATCGTAAAATGTGTTCCGTATGGCTTTGAAGTGCTGTGGTTGCTTCGGTGCACATTGTATGCCCAGCTTTCACATGCGTGAATTGGCTGTTTGGACCCTTGGACGATTTTTTCGAGATCGACGTAGCAACCAGAGCCCTGGCCCTGCAGGTTGTGTTTCGGTGCCTTGGTAGTGGGCGACTATTTTGCAGAAGCATGGAAAACCTGAAAACATGGCATTGCTAAGCTTTGCTTCTTCTGCTTCCACGGAATGTTGGGATGGGCAAGGTTGCGTCATGAGAATTGAGGGGCGAATGCCTGGCTTTCACATGTGAAACAGCAGCCAAATTTGGGCCGCAATAAAGACAGGCACGAGAGCAGCAACTGGCAAGAGCATTCAGCTCAGCGGGCAGTAGTCAAGCGATGAGGTAGAGCAGTGTAAAATGCGATACACAAACGTATAGATGACGGTGAGTGATGGAACGTGCTGGAGTGAGTTGTTGAAGTGCGGCGGCTTGCAGCAGCTTGCTTGCTGGTCTAGGCTTATATGACGTGTGCGCAGCACGCGACAGTAGTGTCTCGCACCTGTCTAAACAGTAAAAACATCATCGCACCCAAACTTTCTCACTCAACGCCCCTCAACGCCCGCCCACAACCTGCACGTCGTTCAGGAATTGCACCTCGTCTCTCTCTCAAACCAAATCCTTACACACTCAGCACCGTCCACCATGTCGGAGGCACCGCGCGTCGACCTTCCGGTCTTCCCAGATCTCGACACCTCTGCTCCTTCTAACGGCACATCAATTCAATCCTCCACTCAGCCGCAGACGAACGGCAGCACGAATGGTAACCTTGCCCAGAGCGCACAGAAGGCAGGAAACAGCATCCTGGAGAGTGAGGTATGTGGCACAAGAGCGCCTCCACACTTTGCCGAGACGCAAACTAACGCCATACATCACAGTCTTATCTGCACCTTGCACACCTTACGTTCTCCCTCCTAACAGCCTTCCAGCATCACAGCACGCCATGAACTCTATCGCAAGTCACCCCTCGGTGCAGAGCGCAAAGGACACAGTCGTGAATGGTGAGGTAAGTGCTGTATCTGCTTCTGTGGCACTCTGGAGGATAGCTAACATGGGTTTCGCAATAGATTTCCGATTCCGCACATTTGACCCAATACTAAACTGCATAGGCCCCATCGGACAGAACGTCTCAGCAGAGGCCGGCAAGACCCGCAACGAGTTTGCTGATCTCGCGAACTCTCGCCAAATTCCCGACCACAAGGCAGCCACTGGCCAGAACCTGACACGTACGCACATCAGATCGAGATACTACTACTCAAACTAACGGCAGCAGACTACCATAGCATGTTCTATCGGTTGTTGAGCTGGAAGAACCCTCGTGCGACCGGAATCGCCTTTGGCGCTACCATCGCCTTCATCTTCGCCGCTCGATACCTCAATATCATCCGCTACGGTCTGAAGCTCCTCTACCTCACACTCGGTGCCACTGCGACTGCGGAGGTTGCTGGACAGGTCGCTTTCGGCCGTGGTCTGACGTCGCAGTTCCGCCCACGTCAATACTTCACCATCCCCAAGGCATCTCTGGAGCGCCTGCTTGACGATGTCGAGCAGCTTATCAACTTCTTCGTCATCGAGTCTCAGCGCATAGTCTTCGCAGAGAACGTGTATGCCACTGTTGCGGTAAGTTCAATAATTTTGCTATCTAACATTCGAGAGAATCTATTGACAGCGTGCTAATTTTTACTCAAAGGCCTTCTTCGCTTCCTTGATCTCCTACTTCCTCATCAAGTTCGTCCCTCTCTGGGGCTTGACTCTGATCGCTACCCTCGTCACCTACCTTGCTCCCCTCGTCTACATCCAGAACAAGGAGGCTATTGATGCCCAGCTCGAGAAGGGCCGACAGATCGCCAGCCAGCAGGCTACACAGATCAAGAGCCTTGCCAACCAGCAGGCCGGAAACGCTGCCAAGACCGTTCAGGGCTACACCCAGCAGGCCACGGCCAAGGCCCAGGAGACCATCAACCAGTACCGTGGGCGTTCCCCGTCGCCAGAGGTCGTCAAAAAGGAGGACTTCCCCGCTGCTCCCAAGCACGATATCGCCCCCAAGACCTCCGCTGATCACCCCGTGGCAGCGCCACCCCAGCCCGCCATGTAGAGCTTCCGGGCCAAAAAGGCGTAAACAGCAGCAAAAACTCGTTTGCGTGGTCCTGTCGATTCTCGAGGTGCTCACCATGGTTTGAGCTCTCTGCGGCTTCACGAATTTCCTGTTCGGACTCATTACGATACTCATGTAGCTTCAGATTGGACGCGTTCTGTGCACGAGCACCATCTATTCCCTAAAAGCTCCCCGTTGAGCGTCCTTGTCAGCGTAACTGTATTGTTTTCTCACGTTCGTAGTTTGGCGGAGCCTGGTGCGACCGGTCAGTCATACATGGGTCATGGTTCGACAGGCATGGCAACGGCGTAGGCGTCACACATGGCCTATGGATAGCTTCAATTACCTTCATTTTCACGACTACAGTGGTCTTGCATGTTTGAATGGCTGATATGTGATTGCATAACCACAGCAGAGCTGTTCGTGCTCGGCCGCGTAGCCGTCTCACAATACGGACATGTATTGGTTACCGGTCAACAGCCCGAAACTGTGGCACTGCAATCATGATATGCGATACCCAACAGTCGTGCCGCAGCGCCAACAGTTTCAAGTAGCACTCGTTCTGACGGGCTGTATTCCGAGAGTCCATAGCGACAAAGAGGTGAATGTACATCTAATCATTTTGTATTCAGATACTTTGTTCACCTTGCAATATCTTGCTGTGAACTTCTCATGTTCTTGTCTGAATCCAGATGAGACGGAGCCAATTATAGCCCGGCGCTAAGCCCAACAGGGTTGCAACAAGGCAACCATTCACGCTACATACGTCAAGGCTCCGCCCAGCACAGCCCCATGTTTCCGTGCCTCCTTTGCCGCTTCACTGAACGCCGTGCTGACTTGACCTCTGTCACGACACTTGTTGTCCCGACGAGCCCATTCTTCTACACCCACTTCTCTCTTTCTCTTTTATTTTCGACAACAACAACTTTAACTTTAACTTCACCCCTTGACTACGCAAATTACGCCAACATGATCGTCGATATCGCCCGTCGGGGCTTGTCGCACCCTAATGCCGTGGCCTACGTGAAGCGCTCTTTCGAGACGTACCCTGATAACAAGGACGGGCCGGATGTGCCTGCTTGGGGCATCGTGCTGGTCTATGTGACCTTCATGGTTGGCATCGTCGGTATCAGCCTGGTAAGTCTCACTCCGCGGTGGCGAACCTCACAATAACTGCACTGCAACAACACAGCACACCACCTCTCAGACCAACCAGCTAACCCGTCCACCAGGTATCCTACATGCTCAACGAAGTCATCACCGCCCTCTGCATGATCGAGTCCCCCACCGCCGCCATAACCGTCTCCCCCTCCACCACCGAACCCGCTTCCAAACACGAAAAAGAAAGCCTCCTCGAGACCGGCCCCACAATCACGCTCGTCAACAAGCAGCCCATCACATCCTCCATCCGCGGCACAATCACCCACCTCGTCGCCCACGCCGGCCGCTGGTCGCGCTTCCGCGGCCTACGCATCCATTTCCTCCACAGCATGTTATTCTCGCTCACATCGACGTTTTTGTCCGCTGCGCTGCCCCACTTCCCGGGACAAATGGTCGTCGTGGCTGCGCTGAGTGGCGCGGCGGTCGCGAATGTACATGCGGCGTGGACACACAAGGTCGTTAGCATGCCGTCTTCTCAATCTTTCCTCCAGCGCATACCCTCCAAGTCCGACTGGAAGATCCTCGCCGGCCCTGCTGCGATCCAAGCTGCGATGCCGTATATCAGCATCTACCTCACATGCGCGGCGGGCATGATGCTGGGCCTGCATAAGCTGGACAGCGAGAAAGTGCGCGAGTACAATGGCGCGCAGAGCGCGAGCTTGATTGTTCGTGGTATCTTGTTGTTCGTCTTTGCGGTCTCGTGTACGTTGTTCTTGTGTCTTCCTGCTATTGTTACGCTCGTGCGTATCGAAGCGTCGCTCGTGTCGGAGGACACGGATACTATCGTACCATTCGATCGCAGCTTTGGCGGCAAGGTTGTTAGCCAGATGATGGGCGGGTCTGGCAAGGTCGGCTTCGTGGAGGCGTGGCGCAGCTTTAACTGGGAGGCGCGTCGTCGGCTTATCAAGCTGTTTGTCAAGTCGTTTTTCATTGTCGCGGGCTTGGCGTTTGTTATGGTTCACGTTCTGCTCGCGGAGGTTTTTGTTGTTATGGGGCCTGCTATGGGCGAGTTCTTGCGTCGCGCGCAGGCTGAGGCTGGGGGGATGTAAGTGAGGGGATCTCGATGTGAGTGGTCAGCATTGTTGGCTTCCCGTTCTGGATAGTAGTTGGACAGTTGTACATGGGCGTCCGGGAGTCTTGATCTGGAAACGTATCAGACTGTTATTTATTCACTGGCAAATCTGCCGCCATTCTTTTTCACTTAGTGTATACACAAACAAAAAAAAGGCGAGCCTTCTCTACATGGCGTCTATACATCACTCTACATCCGCGAAATAGTGATGTCTTCGCACGTAAAAATGACCAAAACCGCGGTATATTTCTTCCAATGCCATTTAAACATGAGTCTCTCAAGCCAGCTAAAACCGGACATTTGAGATTATAACGCCTCTGCCATGCCATGCCATACTACGTTACGCTACGCTATACTATGCTACCAAGAAAAAGCCATGCCGCTTGGGTATATACACCTCTAAAACTCCCAACGTGCCCACTCGAAAATGAAATGCCTGAGCGCGAGCTCCCTCCTTCTACTTTCTGTCCCCGTTCATGTATCAGTGCTCACTGAGCGTGATGTTCGGATCCGAGCTATTGAGCGCTGAAATGGCGGCAAGACTGCCTACATTCTCAGGAAGCTCGCTGATGGTAGACTGTGCAAAATCCTTCTCGTACGTCGTGCCCATTGTCGCTCCGGCTGTAGTAGCATCTTGCTCCGCCGCCACCGCCGCCAGTTTCTTCTCCTCTTCTAATTTCAGCTTCGCACTGTCCTGTCCGGTGATTACACCTTTCAAGATGACTTCCAGATCCGCGAGTCGGACCGGCTTGATGAGGAACAAGTTGATGCCGCTCGAATTAGCTTCCTGCTGGATCTCAGAGTCCGCAACACCCGTCAGAGCGATGATAGTGACTTTCGGCAAGTTGTTGCGGATCTCGTGGGCGCGAATCTGACGCGTTGCTTCGAGTCCGTCGAGCACCGGCATGTTGATGTCCATTAGAACAACGTCGATACGTGTGAAATCTTCGGCCGCCTGTGATCGGAGTGTGTCTGATGAAGTTAGTGTCTGAGCCGCTTTGTAAGCGTCGACTGCTTCCAGGCCGTTGGTAGCAAGGACGTGCCGGTGACCTAGCTTGTCAACGAATGTGCGCAGAAGACGGAGATTGATTGGATTGTCGTCGACAGCGAGGCAGTTGAGCGCGCGGGTCGGCTTCGAGTATATCGACTTCTTAAGCGATGTGGCCGCGACCGACCGGATCTCAGGAGCGCTACTCGTTGAAGGAAGCGGTGGACGGGGCATGTCAAAGGTATCAGGACTCCGAGGCGAGTTGTTCTCCTTGAGGCTAAGCTGCGAAATATTTGGGAGCGCAGAATCTGTTGACGTCGATTGCTCCAAGGCACGATTGGCATGTCGGTCAAGGCAAGATGACAGCGCATTTGCCATCTTGTGGGGTCCGACGGGCTGGCTGATACATTCGAAGATGATGCCTGGCACAGTGACGGCGGTTGTAGACTGTGCTGATGCTGCACCTTGACACACGACAATGACAGGCGCCGTGGATGCTTTCTCTGGGTCCTTACTGTGGCGGGCGCGCAGCCACTTTGCGCAGGTTTGTGTTGCAACGACAAGGTCCGGTAACTCGTTATTGTCGCTTCTCTCCATGGCAAACCAGTCCGTACAGAGATTATCGAGGGCCTTCAACGACAGCTTGGTTGCTGTCTTGCCTTTGAGACTCTTCACGAAGTATTCTTCCTCTTCATCGAACCCCACGAATCGAACCTTTAGGCCCTTGGTGCGCTTAGCTACCTCTCGTAACTGTTTCACCTTCTCCTGCTCGGAGCCAGCGGCGCAGAGTGTTGGAGATATCGTGGAATCTTTCAGTGGGCATGTGACGCTGAACTTCGTTCCCTTTTCAAATCGTCAGCCTATGTCAAATCTAACAATCATGCACAACTTACTCGGCCCTTTTCGCTTCTGACCTCTACCTCGCCTCCTAACGACTCAACAATCTGCTTGACGATAGACAGCCCGAGGCCAGTGCCTTGACTGAGAGGATTTTCTTGCGTAAACGAGTGGAAAAGTCTGTTATTGACATAATCTTCTGACATGCCGATGCCTGAATCGGTGACTGTGAAGCGGAACTCGCAGCACTCGTCGGTTGCGATCCGCTTGGGCTTGACCTCGAGCTTCACTTTAATGAACCCAGCGGGTGTATACTTAAGACTGTTCCCGAATAGATTCATGATCACACGACGCCAGGCGCCTGGCTGAGTGCGGAAAACGTAGTTGTCGCTGGGGTTGATGTCGAGAATGACCGATATGGGTGTCTTGTCAGAATCTGCCGTCACGACTTCGTAGCTTTGAGCCGAAGTCCTCTGGTAGGTATATCCCGCAAAGACGCTCTCCACTACATCCTCAGTCAAAACGCTCATGTCCACATCGTTGATAAGAGTCATGATGTCGTTGGTATGAGCCTGCCCGGGGCTGATCATGTTCATGTGCTTCGAGCTCTTGGTCCGCACATTCTTTCGCCTGTTCGACGAGCCTCGGGTCAGATTGTTGATCTTCGCGAAGTCCAGTACCTGTGGAGTTAGCATGGCTGTAGGTATTCAGCCGAACGTTTGGGCTCTTACATGATTGATCGTCTCTAGCAATGTTTTCCCACATGTTTCGATGGTAGCTACATGTGAGGTTTGCTGATTGTCGATGTCAGAGTCCTTGAGCAGATCAGTCATACCGAGGATGCCGTGTAAAGGCGACCTCAGCTCATGCGAGATGGACGAGATGAAGTCTGCTTTGGCAGAGTCTGCCAGCTTCATATCGAGTCGTGCGACCTCTGCCATGGCCGAATTGCTGAAAGCAGCCAAGTAGCTCAGATCTTGCTCGTTGGTGAAGACGCGCGTTGGATCGGAGCTCCATATGAATGCGCTGGCAAACCATCGATCACGATGCGCATCCCATAGAGGATAAAGAGCTAGGCTACGAGCCTTTGGAAATACACTCCGCAGATAGTTTTCATCGTCCATACTACGCATCGATTCCGACTTTCGCGAGATTGTGAAAGGAAAGCCATCTGAAACCTCCATGTCACCACCGCCGGAGGGCGAATTGACGGGGGCGTCAAGAGACTCGTCATCCAGATTGAAAATTTGTCCGTGTGGGTAGATTCGCAAAAGATGGCGTAATATGCTTTCAGACATGTGAATTTCTGGTCCAATCGGCGGCTCGGGCTCATGATCAGCCTTGGTCACAGCTGTTCCCAGAACGACACATGGCTTGTCAGGCTCAGGTAGCTGTTCAGAAAGGAAGTCGTCGTCCACAAGGCCACCGAACGTGCTGATCTTCGCGTCAAAGAATATTGCACCTTCAGCTTCGGTGGCATCGACGATCATGTCTGCCGCACGGCCGAACGCGGACTTGATTTCTGGGGCGACTGTAGTATTCTGCTCGTTGACTGTCGATGTAGATGCTTTGGTCACCACTTCGGGCCGAACCTCAGGAGCTATCTCGGTTGCTGGAGTTATGGCAGTGCTGGCAGGCTGGACGCTCGAGGGCGAGGTAGCGATTGGGCTCGTAACGCTGGGCAGGCTGGACGTAGCACTGTTGTTTTGCGTCCGAGTATGCTGTTCATGCACAACACTCGAGAAGCCGTTAGGACCTGGACCTGCTCGCTGTGGTGGTACAGCGCCCGGTACGCCCAACGGCGTTACCTGGTCGATGACAGAATCCCACGGGTCGCTCCACCAGTCCTCAAGACTGCTCTTTCCCTCGGCGAAAGACCCCAGACTCTTGACCATGATTTTGGCCCTGCGTTGGTCTTCCGTTGCCCGTAGCATCGCTAGATGACGCATGATTGTGCCGGCCATATCTTTGAGAAACTCTAGCTCATGAGCCTTGAGACCGCCCTCGCGCGGCTTGTCGTCCAACACACAGTAGGTTCCAATGCTGAGTCCACCTGGACTTCGAATTGGGACACCGGCGTAGAATCGTGAATGTGGCGGTCCCGCGACGAACGGGTAGTCCTTGAAGCGATCATCTGCCTTTAAATCGTTGACAACCAACGATGGGTGATTCTCGAACGCCTCCAACGGCAGACACGCATTCTGCCATGGCAAATTGACGGTGTAGTTGCAGAGACTTTGCTCTTTAGGGAAGACGACGCTGCCCCAGCACAGATTGTCTTCCGGGAGCTCAGCCTTGCCCGTGTGTATGCACAACGTCTTGGTGGCCTCCGCTATCAGATAGCAGCTCCTGCGGTCAAAGAACGAGATGAGACACCGTCGCGCATTCAGGCGGAGCGCGCCCAGTTGCGCAAAAGCGGACAGTGCTTTGTCATCGGACACTCGTGGAGTGTTATCCTCGGCGGGTGCAGAAGAAGCAAGCGGTGGCTGCGAAGGTTCATGGGCGGCCGACGGCGAGGGTTGACGGCTCAGTAGATTGTTGTCTAACTGGGAGCGTTGAGGATAGTACCTGCGCAAGCATATTGAGCGCCGTTCAGAGAGGCTTGTGATTACACCGCAGGTTGCACGTACAGATAGAACTCTCGCTCGCGGTTTGCTGCGACATCCATCTTCTTGCGTCCCCGCGCAACAGGCCGTGAGGGTGCAGCATCGAGACGGTCGGCCATGGCGTCCAACTATATCAACAAACTAGTTGGTAACTTAGCGGCAGGAGAGTACTACTACCACCGTAGCAGTAGGACCATGCCGTGCGTGGCGTGCGATAGTTTACAGAGGCTGAGGCGCGCTTGAAAACGAGTGAACGGGCGGCGTGTTCGAGATCTCTCGAGACTGTCGTGGCGACGATGTTTGGCCAATCGACGAAGATTCGAATCTAGCGCCCGCTGTCCACCACAGGATATCTCAGGGTCCAGGTCTAGGCTTTGGTAGAGCAACGACCCGGGGGAGGACACAGTAAGGCGCGATGTGCAGATGGTGAAAGCTGGAATGTGGGCTTGTTGTATGGTCGCAATCCCAGTTGAGAGGCCTCTCTTTCGAACCTACAACTGTTATCTGCACACCAGCGGGTCCTTTGGGCGTCTGCAGATCATCGCCCGGTACGCACATGTGCGATGGCAGGAACAAGCGCGGTGTGTTCCGCAACGTTCAGATCGCGCATGCAGTACCCCACATTAATAGCGCCACACTAAGCGAGAGATGCCCCTCACGTGAAGCGCGTCGCTATCTACCACCCTATCACCTAATCGTCAAGACTACGGAAGCAGTAAAACACTGTCCCTCAAGCACTTTCTCACACAGCTACGCAGAGCGCAGCCAAGCTCGTGGAACTGCTCAATCCTCGCCTGTGGCAGTTACAGTTCTCATAGCAAATCTTCTGAGTCGACCAAATCTGGTGAGCTTTGAGCTGTCAAGCATCAAGCCTTCACGATAGAAGTCTTCGGGCCGACAACCAATAAAACCCACGTCGCTCAGGAAACACGATTGGCACCGGTGATCGAGAGATACATACTAAAGTCCTCACAAGCATGGGTCGCATGCTCACCTTGGCGACATGCTCGCTGAACCAACATGCCCTTGACTTCATCGGCAACCGTAAACGTATCGTCGAGAGCATCAAGATCGCAAAGTCACGAGGAGCAACATTCCGATGCGGACCAGAGCTGGAGATCACGGGCTACGGCTGCTTGGACCACTTTTTGGAGTCGGACATATATCTGCATGCCTGGGAGAACTTTGCCCTCATCATGCAAGATGAGAGTTTGCATGGCATCATCATCGATATCGGCATGCCAATCATGCACCGCAACAATAGGTTCAACTGCCGGGTCATCATACTCGACGGCAAGATACTGCTGATACGGGCGAAGCTGTGGTTGGCCAACGATGGGAACTATAGAGAGATGCGGCACTTCATACCGTGGCTGAGACCTGGGCATGTCGAGGAGTACTATCTTCCACAAATGATCCAGAAGCTTCAGGGATCAACGAAAGTTCCAATTGGAGACGCTGTCATCAGCACGGCAGACTCGTGCCTAGGTTTTGAGACGTGCGAGGAGCTCTTCACTCCTGACTCTCCACACAATGCTATGGGGCTGAACGGAGTTGAAATCTTCTCAAACTCTTCAGGGAGCCACCATTCACTACGCAAGTTGGAGACACGCATTGCTCTCATTCAAGAAGCAACAAGAAAGAGTGGTGGAATCTATCTATATAGCAACCAACAGGGCTGCGATGGCGATAGACTGTACTATGATGGTTGTGCCATGATACTCTGCAACGGCGAGATTCTCGCCCAGGGAAGTCAATTTTCACTCAATGACGTGGAAGTCATCACAGCAACAGTCGACATCGAAGAAGTCCGCGCCTACCGATTCGCACCCTCTCGAGGCATCCAGTCCCTATCAGCCCTTACATACCAGCGCATCGAGACCCCGTTCGGCCTGGGCAGTATGGACAACGACTTCAACCTGGATATCATCCCCACCAAGCCCCAGTCCCTCCGCACCCACACCCCAGAAGAAGAGATCACTCTATCAGCAGCGTGCTTCATGTGGGACTACCTCCGCCGTTCCGGTGCAGCAGGCTATCTCATCCCTCTCTCCGGCGGCCTCGACTCCTGCTCCACTGCAACCCTCGTCTTCTCCATGTGCAGAGAAGTAATGAAAGCCCTCTCGCAAGACAACGCGCAAGTCAAATCCGACGTCCAACGTATCGGCGGCGCATACGGCCCGCAAGACTGGTTACCAGAGAGCGCCCAAGACCTGTGCAACCGCATCCTGCACACCGTCTACATGGGCATGGCCAAACAAAGCTCCACCGAAACCCGCAGCCGCGCAAAAGACCTCGCCGCCGCCATCGGCTCCTACCACGTCGATATGAACATCGACGCCATGTTCTCCGCCTTCAAAGACACATTCACCACCTCCACAGGCTTCGAGCCCAACTTCAAATCCGCAGGCGGCACCGACACCGAAGACCTCGCACTGCAAAACATACAAGCACGCTCCCGCCTCGTCACAGCATACACATACGCACAGCTCCTCCCCACAGTGCGCAAGCGCCCGGGCGGCGGCGGTCTCTTAGTCCTAGGCTCCGGAAACGTCGACGAGTGTCTCTTCGGCTACCTGACGAAATACGACTGCTCCTCCGCCGACATCAATCCCATCGGCGGCGTCAGCAAAACGGACTTACGCCGCATGCTCGCCTGGGCGCAAACAGAGTTCCCCCTCCCCATCCTCCAATCCTTCCTCGACGCCACCCCCACCGCCGAACTACGCCCCATCTCCACCGATCAACCCGCCCAATCCGACGAAGAAGACATGCAACTAACCTACATCGAGCTCTCCGTCCTCGGCAAGCTACGCAAAGAATCCAAGCTCGGTCCGTACGGCACATTCCAGCGCCTGCTGCACGTCTGGACAGACTTGACGCCGCGCGAGGTAGCGGTCAAGGTCAAGCATTTCTTCCACAAGTGGGCGGTGAATAGGCATAAGATGACGGTTATGACGCCTGCGTTGCATATGGAGAGTTATAGTCCGGATGATAATCGGTTTGATTTGAGGCCGTTTTTGTATCCGGCTTTTTATCAGAGTTGGAGTTATGGGAAGATTGATGAGGTGGTGGAGAGGTTGGAGGGGAAGGAGAGGGAGAAGGTGAAGGGGAGGGGGAAGGGTCATTTGCCTATGTTGCCACTTACGTGAGTGGTATGTTGATCGTGGGTGGCGGGATAGGAATTCAACGTTATCATGACTTGCATTTGCTGTAGAAAGGATGGCGAGATAGTCATGACTGAGTAGTATACTGAAGTGTGCCATTACAATACAATTACTACCAACCACATCCAAATAATGCACAATCGCTCTCGGGTATGTT
>Ga0265780_10008490_pt1 | contig 12471 bp, 10 predicted proteins | sample P1T30metagenome_FD_192432 | JGI IMG/M metagenome (GOLD analysis project Ga0265780, IMG submission 192432) | Plant litter microbial communities from East Loma Ridge, Irvine, California - P1 T30 | ecosystem: Environmental > Terrestrial > Plant litter > Unclassified | place: USA: California...
CGTCGTTCACGTCCAGCGGACGGCGCTCGCCGCCATCGACCACGTGGATCTGCGGCGCGGCCACAGCGGCGCCACCAAGCGCGGCCTTGGCGGCCTTGCGCTCTTCCATGCGCTTGGCGCGGTACAGCACGTATTCGCGCGCGACGTCATGCTCGCCCGAGCGCATCAGCGACAGTTCGACCTGGTCCTGCACGTCTTCGATATGGAAGGTGCCGCCGTTCGGCTGGCGGCGCACCAGGGCGGCCGCCACGTTGCCGGTCAGCTGCTCGACCAGCTCGCGGATGCGCGCCGACACGGCGCCCTGGCCGCCGGCGACGGCGAGGAAGGCCTTGGTCATCGCGACCGAGATCTTGTGCGGCTCGAAGGCGACCACGGCGCCGTTGCGGCGGATCACGCGGTAGTCGCCGCGGGCGACGATTTCCGCGGGCGTGGCGCCGGCGCTTGGTGCGCCCGGCGCGACGTGCGGATTGATCGAAATGTCTTGTGCTGTTTGCATGGGGCCTCCAGTGAGCAGCGGTTACCTGCCGGCGTTTGTCTTGAATCGGACCCGGTGGTCCGACAAAATTTTGAGCAAAGCGATGCCCCGCCAGCCGGACCGCCGCGTCGGCGGACCGCTCGCTGGCACCAGATACGCAGGGTTGGAAAATCGCTTGATGAATCAGTGTGTTGCAGCGAAAGCTTCAAGTCGAATGTGATTCTGCTTGAGTCTAGTTGCCTTCAGCCTACTACCACTACATCTAGTGTTTGAACTTGAGATGAGACTAATTGTAGTGCCTGACCTAGGTCACGGCAAGTGAATACCTTCGCAATTTTTTCTGTTTTTTTTGGTGCGCGGGGTTGACAACGAGGTTCTGCCTAAACGGTGGGCGGTATGCGGTGACCGTGTTCAATTACCGTGCTCAACACTTCATCAGTGCGATGCACGACGCATTAAAAGCGTACATTTTTGTGGCGGCAAAACTGAACGGGCTCTGCCTTTCGTAGGGTGGTCGGCTTCGCCGACCACCCTACATATAGACGTGTTCAAGCGCCGCCGTTCGAATAACGATTGGCCGCAATCAAGCGCCATCGTCCGGGGCGACGATTTCCAGCTTCTGCATCTGATAGCGCAGTTGGCGCACGCTGATGCCGAGCAGGGCAGCGGCCTGGGTGCGGTTGAAGTTGGTCTGCTGCAGCGCGCGGCCGATGATGTCGCGCTCGACCTGGCTCAGGTATTCGGGCAGGTTACTGGGCAAGCCGTTCCCGCTAAGCGGGCTCGCGACCGGTTGGCCGGCGGCGACCGGCGGCGCAGCGGGTTCCGGGGCCGGCGCAGGTGCGGCGGACGGCACAGGCGCGGGCGCCGCTGCGAGCGTCGGCGCCGCCTCCCGCGCCCCCGCCCCCGGCCGCGCCGCCTTCAGCGACAAATCCCCGACCTCGATCACGCCATCGTCGGCAAACGCCAGCGCCCGCTCCAGCACATTCTCCAGCTCGCGGATATTCCCCGGGAAGGAATAAGCGCGCAGCGCATCCAGCACGCCCGGCCCCAGCTGCGCCTGCCCCGGCCCGGCCAGGCGCGCCAGGATCGCGTCGGTCAGCGGCGCCAGGTCGGCGATACGCTCGCGCAGCGGCGGCAGCGACAGTTCGATCACGTTCAGGCGATAGAACAAGTCTTGCCTGAAGCGGCCCTGCTCGACGCAGTGCGCCAGGTCCTGGTGGGTGGCGCTGATGATGCGCACGTCGACCGCTTCTTCATTGGTCGCGCCGATCTTGCGCACGCGCCGTTCCTGGATCGCGCGCAGCAGCTTGACCTGCATCGGCAGCGGCAGGTCCGCCACTTCGTCGAGCATCAGGGTGCCGCCGCTGGCGGCCTGGAAGAAGCCATCACGGTCGTCGGCGGCGCCGGTGAAGGCGCCCTTGCGGTAGCCGAAGAACTCGGCCTCCATCAGGGTTTCCGGAATCGCGCCGCAGTTCACGGCCACGAACGGTTTACCGGCGCGCGAACTCTGGGCGTGGATCTCGCGCGCCGCCAGTTCCTTGCCGCTGCCGGATTCGCCGGTGATCGAGATCGGCGCGTTCGAGCGCGCCAGGCGGCCGATCTGGGCGCGCAGCGAGGCCATCGCGGGCGAGCTGCCGATCATGCGCGAGCCGGGCGCGGCGCCGTCCTGTTGCGGCGCAGGGGTTTCGGACAGTTTCAGGGCCGAGCGCACCATCAGGCGCAGCGCATCCAGCGCCACCGGCTTCGAGATGTAATCGAAGGCGCCGGCTTTCAGCGCCACCACCGCGTTCTCGGCGCTGCCGTAGGCGGTGATGACGGCCACCGGCGTGCCCTTGTGCGAGGCCGCGATATCGCGCACCAGTTCCAGCCCGAGGCCGTCGGGCAGGCGCATGTCGGTCAGGACCAGGGCGTAATCGTGTTCTTCCACCAGGGCCCGCGCCTGGCGCAGGGTGGCGGCGCTGTCGACGTCCAGGCCCATCTTGAGCAGGGTGATCTCGAGCAGTTCGCGCAGGTCGGCTTCGTCGTCGAGCACCAGGATGCGGGGTGCGGTCATGGCTTCTTCATCTATCTATAAGGGGTTCACGCCGGCTGCGCGAAGCTGATCACGAAGCGTCCGCTGGCCTTGCGCGGCCCCATCGCCGCCGGGTCGAAGCGGTACTCGTAATCGAGATTCGCCTCGTTGTTCAGGCACAGCTCGCGCGCCAGGTAGAGTCCCAGGCCGGTGCCCTTGCTCGAGGTCGTATAGAACGGCTCGAACAGGTGGGAACGCACTTCCGGCGTGATGCCCGGCCCGTCGTCCTGCACGTGCAGCTCGATGCGGCCGGCCGCGTCGCGCGCCGGGAAGATGCGGATGCTGCCCGGTAGACGGCTGGCGTAGCGGATCGCATTGCCCAGCAAATTCAGCAGCACTTCGTGCAGGTGCAGCGGGTCGAAGCGCACCGCGCTGCTGCCCGCGTCGCCCAGCCAGACTATATCATCGGCCAGTCCATGGGTTTCGCAGAATTCGGCTTTCAGCTCGGCCAGGAAAGCGCCGAGCAGCAGCGGTTCGCCATTCGGCTGCACCTTGCGCGACAGCTGCAGGATGTCCTCGACCATGCGGTTCACGCGCGCCACGTTGTCGCCGACGATCTTTAACAGACGCACTTCGGCCGGCCCGTGCAGGTCTTCGGCCAGCAGCGCGGTGGCGTGGCCGATCGCCGACAGCGGGTTGCGTACCTCGTGCGCGATGCTGGCGGTCAGCCGTCCCATCGACGCCAGTTTCAGTTGCTGCGCCTGGTTTTCGATGGCGCTCACGTCCTGCATGAACACCACGCTGCGTCCCAGCGCCTCGCCGGCGGTGTCGACCCGCGCGAAGCGCAATTTGAGGTGCACCGGCTGGTCGCGCCGGCCGCGCAGGGGGCCGGCGCTTTCGTGGTAGGGCTTGACGGTGACGAACACGGCGTCCTCGCCGGGCGCCTGCAGCCAGCCGGCGAAAGCCTGGGCCAGCGGTTCCAGGCCCGGGCCTTCGCCCAGCCGGAAGCCCAGCTCCTTGTCCGCCAGGCCCAGCATGCGGCGCGCCGCCGGGTTGCCGGTAAAGACCGCGCCGTCGTCGCCCACCACCAGGATGCCGTCGCCGACGTCGGCAATCACAATCCCGTTGATCAGCTGCTGGATGCGCAGGTCGGCGCCGCGCTGCGCCGCCAGCTCTTCCTGCTTGAGCAGGCGCGCCGCCAGGCGGTTCACCAGCAGCACGCCGGCGAAGAAGGCGGCGCCGTACAGGCCGGCCTGCATCAGCGGCGGCTGGCGGTCCAGCATGAACACCTGCCAGGTGCTTTCGGCCAGCAGGAACAGGGTCGCCACCGCGCTCGAAAACAGCGCCAGCAGCAGCGGCGCGAGAATCGCGGCGCCGCCCAGCGGGAACAGGTACAGGATCGCCAGGCCGCTGCGCATGCCGCCGGCGGCCAGGTACAGCAGCGAGATCACGGCCAGGTCGACCGCGACCTGGGCCCCCAGCTGCAGCACGAAGCGGCGCCGCCAGCGCCCCCCGATGGCGGCGAAGCCGAGCGCCGCGGCCAGGTAGAACAGGCAGGCATCCATGCTGGAGGTAGCGCCAACCGACTCGCCGCCGAGGTCGACACCGAGGTAGAGCAGCAGCACCAGCGCGATGACGATGCGGGTGATGTTGAAGGTCTGCAGCGTGCGCCACAGCGTGGTGCGCGCTTCGCGCGAGAGCGTCGGCCGGGACCGCATCTGGCCGGCGGCTACTGCGGCGGCAGGCGCACGTGGCCCGGCGAGCAGTAATCGAGGCCGTCGGCGTGCACCGCTTCCGAGGCCGGGAAATGCAGGCCGCAGTGGGCGCAGCGGGTCATGGATTCGATTTCGCGCACGGGTTCACGCGGCGCCTGCGTGTCTGGCGGCGCCTGGCGGCGCTGGATCGCCTTGATCTTGGCGCGCACCGCCATCACGATCAGCGCGATCAGGGCGATCCAGAACAGGGCGCGGCTCATGCGGCGCCCCGGTGCAGCACCACTTCGAGCACGAAGCGGCTGCCGACGTAGGCCAGCGCCAGCGTGGCGAAGCCCGCCAGCGTGAAGCGCAGCGCGGTCTTGCCGCGCCAGCCTTGCCAGCGGCGCCCGGCCAGCAGCGCCGCGAACAGCAGCCAGGACAGCAGCGCGAACACGCTCTTGTGGTCCAGGCGCAGGGCGCGGCCGAACAGCTGTTCGGAGAACACCACGCCCGACAGCACGGTGAGGCTGAGCAGGATGAAGCCGATCCAGATCACGCGGAACAGCAGCTTTTCCATGGTCAGCAAGGCGGGCAGCTGGTCGAGCGCGCCGGCCAGCCAGCCATCGCTGTTGCCGCCGCGCGCATGCAGGCGCGCTTCCTGCAGCGCCATCAGCACCGCATGGAAGGCGGCGATCGTCAGCGTGCTGTAGGCCAGTACGGCCACCGCCACATGCCAGCCAAAGGCGGGCGACTGGCCATCCAGCACCAGGAGGCTGCCCGGGAACACCACCGGCAGCGCCGCCGCCACGCAGGCGAAGGGCATCACCAGGCGGCGCATGCCGTCCAGCGCGAAGTTGCGGTTTTCCAGCCAGTAGGCGGCCACCGACACCCACAGGGCGCTGGATAACATGATGGCGAAGCCGACCCGCAGCCGGCCCGGCGCCAGCACGTCGAGCCCGAGCGCGGCGCCATGCACCGCCCAGGCCGCGGCCGTGACCCCGGAGATGACGGCGCCCCGGCGCGACGGCAGCAGGGCGCACACCGCGTACAGGAGGGCCGCGGTGAGGAAGAGGGAATTCTGCATACTGGAAGTCTACACCATCGGGATTCGATGGTGGCTGGGGCTAGCGGGTCAATCCACCACCGCCACCCGCATCTCCTCCGCATGATGCCTTTGCTGCTCCTCCATCACCAGCACCCCCAGTTCGCGCTTGAGCGCATTGAACTCCGGCGCCGCCGGATCGCGCAGCCGCGGCAAGTCCACCAGCAGGTCGCGCTTGACGGTACCCGGCCGGTAGGTCATGACGACGATCCGGTCCGCCAGGTACACGGCTTCCTCGATGCTGTGGGTGACGAAGATGATGGTCTTTTTCAGCTCCGCCCAGATCCGCAGCAACTCGTCCTGCAGGTTGCGCCGGGTGAGCGCGTCCAGCGCGCCGAAGGGTTCGTCCATCAGCATGATCGGCGAATCGAGCGCCAGCACGCGGGCGATGGCGACGCGCTGGCGCATGCCTCCCGACAGGTCCTTGGGAAAGCGCTGGCGGAAGTCGCCAAGGGACAGCATCGCCAGCAAGCCCCCTACCCGCTCGCGGATCTCGCCCTTGGACATGCCCTTGATGTGCAGCCCGAAGGCGATGTTGTCCTCGACCGTCATCCAGGGGAACAGCGCATATTCCTGGAACACCATGCCGCGGTCCGGCCCGGGCGCGGCTACCCGCTTGCCGTCCACAAGGATTGAGCCGCTGCTCGGCAGCGAGAAGCCAGCGATCGCATTCAGCAAGGTCGACTTGCCGCAGCCGGAGGGTCCGAGCAGGCAGGTGAACTGCCCGTGCGGGATGTCGAGGCGGATGTCCCGCAACGCGGTGACCACCCGTCCGCCGCCGGAAAAGGCCTTGTTGACGCCGTCGACCACGATGTGCGCTGGGTTCATGTCAGTGCTCCAGGCCGCGGTGCCAGCGCAGCAGGTGGTTGTTGAGGCGGTTGACGGCGGCGTCGATCGCCAGGCCGAGCATGCCGATGGTGATCATCCCGGCGATGATCTTGTCCGACCAGAAGTACTCGCGCGCCTCCAGGATGCGGAAGCCCAGGCCGTTGTTCACCGCGATCATCTCGGACACGATCACCACGATGAAGGCGGTGCCGATCCCGATCCGCACGCCCGACAAAATGTAGGGCACGGCGGCCGGCAGGATCACGCGCAGGAACATGGTGGCCGGCCCCGCGCCCAGGTTGCGCGCGGCGCGCAAGTAAATACCGTCGACCTGGCGCACGCCGGCGATGATGTTCATCAGGACCGGGAAGAAGGCGCCCAGCGCGATCAGGAACACGGCCGGCGGATTGCCCAGCCCGAACCACAGGATCGCCAGCGGGATATAGGCGATCGGCGGAATCGGCCGCAGGATCTGCACCAGGGGATTCAGCCACGCATACACGGTGCGGCTCGCGCCCATCGCCAGCCCAAGCGGCAGCGCCAGGCCGGCGCCAATGCCGAAGCCCAGCACCACCCGCAACATGCTGGCGCCGATGTCGGCCGGCAGCTCGCCCGACAGGGCCCAGGCCAGCCAGCCGCCGCCGGTGTACTCGGCATACGGCGCCAGCGGCAGCAGGTACTCGACCCACTTGCGCCCGACGTCCAGCGGCGCCGGCAGCACCTGCGGATGGACCCAGCCGTTCAGCGCCACCCACTGCCACAGCGCGATCGCCAGCACCGGGATCACCATACCGGCCGCGATGCCGGGCCAGCGCGCGTGCGCGCGGCTGCGCCGCTCGGGCCGCCGGATGCGTACCGGGTGTTGCATGCCCGCCTGCGCCGCTGCTTGCCCCACTGCCTGCGCCATCGCCAATGCTGCAAGATCGCCCGTATCCAGGCTGTCCACCGTTTCCATGTCGTCTCCTTCAGCGCACGCCCAGCGTTTTCATGGCGGCATCCAGCAAGTCGGTCCGCACCCACTCCTTCGCCACCGGCGGCCGGCTCAATCGTCCGACGCCGGTCCTGACCATGATGTCGGTGGTCACCTGGATGTGCTCGGGCGTGATCGCATACGAATAGGGAGAATTGCGGATCGCGTCCTGGAAGTCCTGGCCGGACAGCTGGTTCTTGAACAGCGCCTCGCGCACGTATTTCTCGGCCACGCCCGGATGGTCGATGAAGGTGCGGGTGGCGTCGACGAAGCAGCGCATGAATTTCTCGGCCACCGGACGGCGTTCGCGGTAGAACTTCTCGGTCATGACCATGGTGCGCACCGGCTCGCCGATTGCGGTGTCGTAGGGTTTCATCACCTCCACGCCAAAGCCGCGGTTGATCGCTTGCGAGGACTGCGGCTCGGACTGCATCATGGCGTCGATCTGCTTGCCGAGCAGGGCCTGGTTCAGGTCCGGATAGGAGAGATACACCAGCTGCACGTCCTTGCCGGGCGCCGCGTCGGCCTTGAGGCCATGCTTGGCCAGCTGCGCCATCAAGAGCACTTCCTGGATCGCCCCGCGCGTGACGCCGACCCGCTTGCCCTTCAACTGGGCGACATTGCGGATTCCCGATTCGGGCCGCGCCACCAGGCGCGCACCGCCGCGCGCGAAGCCCGCCACTACCACCACCTGAGCGCCGCCGGCGCGGCCCGAGATCGCCGCCTCGGAGGCGGTGGCGCCGACGTCCAGTTCGCCGGCGATGATCGCCTGCATCACGTCCAGCCCCTTGGCGAACACCTTTTCCTCGACCCGGATGCCGCACTTCGGCGCGATTTCCTTGATGTAGGCCACGGCGCCGAAATGCGCCAGCTTGAGATTTCCCAAGCGCACCACGTCCTGGGCGCTGGCGCCACCCGCTGCCAGCAGCGCGGTCGCGATGAGGATGCTGCCGAATACCTTGGTCATGCCTTGTCTCCCGGTGGATGCGGTGCAAGGAAACGGCACTGCACCATAGACCATGCTGACGGGAAATGACCTGTTAGCACCTGAGGCCAGTCAAGTTCAGCCAGGTTTTCAAGTGATCGAACACACCACGGGTGCTGAAAAAATATGCTATGTGCCCGACTCAGCCAGACCGGGACAGCCGCTGCAAGGTAAAATGGCGGTTTCCGTAGGGTGGTCGGCTCCGCCGACCGCGCGTTCAAACAGTGCGTGAGCAGCATACGCATCATCCATGCATCAGGGAGTTGAACGCGCGGACGGCATAGCCGTCCACCCTACATTCTGTCTATATAGGTAGAACATGCTAGATAACCTTACCCAACGCCTAGCCAAGGTCGTCAAGACCATGCGCGGCGAGGCGCGCCTTACCGAGGCGAACACCGCCGAGATGCTGCGCGAAGTGCGCATGGCCCTGCTGGAGGCCGACGTGGCGCTGCCGGCGGTGCGCGAATTCATCGCCAAAGTCAAAGAGAAAGCCCTCGGCGAAGAAGTCATCGGCTCGCTCAGCCCCGGCCAGGCCCTGGTCGGCGTGGTGCAGCGCGAGCTGGCCGCCCTGATGGGCGCCGACCTCGGTCCGGAAGCGTCGCAGCTTTCGTTTGCCCAGCAGCCGCCGGCGATCATCCTGATGGCAGGCCTGCAGGGTGTCGGTAAAACCACCACCACCGGCAAGCTGGCCAAGTATTTAAAGGAGCAAAAGAAGAAGAAGGTCCTGACCGTCTCCGCCGACGTCTACCGCCCCGCCGCGATCGCGCAGCTGGAGTCCGTCACGAAGCAGGTCGGCGCCGACTTCTTCCCGAGCACCGCCTCGGACAAGCCGGTCGACATCGCGCGCAACGCGCTCGACTGGGCCAGGAAGCACTACCACGACGTCCTGATCATCGACACCGCCGGCCGCCTCGGTATCGACGAAGCGATGATGCAGGAGATCGCCGCGGTGCACGCCGCCGTGAATCCGGTCGAGACCCTGTTCGTGGTCGACGCCATGCTGGGCCAGGATGCGATCAACACCGCCAAGGCCTTCAACGATGCGCTGCCGCTGACCGGCGTGGTGCTGACCAAGCTCGATGGCGACTCGCGCGGCGGCGCCGCACTCTCCGTGCGCCACGTCACCGGCAAGCCGATCAAGTTCGCTGGCGTCTCCGAAAAACTGGACGGCCTGGAAGCCTTCGATCCGACCCGCATGGCCAACCGCGTGCTGGGCATGGGCGACATCCTGGCGCTGGTCGAAGAAGCGCGCAAGGGTGTCGACGCCGAAGCCGCGACCGAGCTGGCCAACAAGATCAAAGGCGGCGGCAAGTTCGACATGAACGACTTCAAGGCGCAGCTGACCCAGATGAAAAAAATGGGCGGCATGTCCGGTCTGCTCGATAAACTGCCGGCGCAGTTCCAGCAGGCGGCATCCGGCGCCAACATGGACCAGGCCGAAAAGCAGGTGCGGCGCATGGTCGGCATCATCGATTCGATGACGCCGTTCGAGCGCGCCAAGCCGGAACTGATCAAGGCCAACCGCAAGCGCCGCATCGCGGCCGGCGCCGGCGTGCAGGTGCAGGAAGTGAACCGCATGCTGAACCAGTTCGAGCAGATGCAGACCATGATGAAGAAACTCAAAGGCGGCGGCCTGATGAAAATGATGCGCGGGATGAAGGGCATGATGCCCGGCCTGCGCTGATCGCATCACGCTTTCCGCTTTATCGAAGAAACCGCGCGGGCACGGGCTCCGCGCGGTTTTTTTATGTCTGGAAGGCCGGAATATTCATGCAATCCGCCGCGAGTGTGCGATACCTCGCATTTTAGGGCTTATAAGAATGAAAAATTTTCGAAAAAGACTTGCATGAACACTAAAAGGCCACCAATATAAGCCCGTGCGTAAATAGCGCAATTTCCCCGTGATCGTTTTAGGAGGCTCGAAGATGGCAACAGCCAAAAAATCCACCGCAGCGCCAGCAGCCAAGAAAGAAGCCGCCGCCAAGCCGGCAGCAGCGGCCAAGCCTGCAGCGAAGAAGGCAGCAGCTCCAGCAAAAGCGGCAGCCAAGCCGGCAGCGAAACCTGCGGCCAAGCCCGCAGCGGCCCGCAAGCCGAATGCCGCTTTCATGAAAGAGATGACCCCGTCGGGCGAACTGGCAGCAGTGGTGGGCAACAAGCCGCTGCCACGTACCGAAGTGACCAAGAAGGTCTGGGACTACATCAAGAAAGAAAACCTGCAAGACCCGGCAAACCGCCGCATGATCAACGCCGACGACAAGCTGAAAGCGGTCTTTGGCGGCAAGGCCCAGGTGTCGATGTTCGAAATGACCAAGCTGATTTCGGACCACCTGAAGTAAGCACTGGCCGGCTGTCCAGTAGCCTTGTAAATGAAAAGCCCCGTCGATGGACGGGGCTTTTTGTTTTGGGGTGGTGGTATAAAACCTAGCTAGTCACCGTCATCATTTTCTTCGTTAGCAGACGATCCGTCATTCCGGCGAAGGCCGGAATCCAATTTTGTATGGATCCCACAAAGGCATGTGTTCTCACTAAACGACGGAATTGGATCCCGGCCTGCGCCGGGATGACGTTAATGCGAGTGTCGCCGGATCGTGCAATGCGATTCCGACCAAGCCGCCTACATTAAAGCCCCGCCGCCGCCTTCATCAGGTGAAACACCTGCGTATTCTCCATCGTCCCCTTGAACGGCGCCGATCCCGCCCCGGCCGCATACAGCTTCACATCGCCGCCGCCGTGCGACTCGTACACCGTGCGCACGCCGGCTTCCTGCTGGTAGTCGTCGCCCAGCGCGGTGGCGCTGTCGATGTCGGCGCGCACGTCCGGGCGCACCTTGCCGTTGCCGAAGACCAGGGCCGTGAAGGTCTTGCCGTCGGCGTCCTTCTTCGGCAGGCCGGTGGCGTAGTCATGGACGATGTCGAGCACCTTGCTGCCGCGCTTCGGATAGCCGTTCAGGACCATCGTGTGGTCGTGGTCGGCGGTGACGACGATCAGGGTGTTTTCCAGGCCCGGATCGATCTGGCGCATACGGTCGAGGGATGCCTGGATCGCCTCGTCGAAAGCCACCGTGTCGGCCAGCGCATGTTTCGCGTTGTTGTCGTGCAGGGCGTGGTCGATCTTGCCGCCTTCGACCATCAGGAAGAAGCCGTCCGGATCTTTCGACAGCAGCTCGATCGCCTTCAGGGCCATGTCGGTGAGGGTCGGCTGTTCCGGACGGCGCGCCAGCGAATAATCGAGGTGGGTGTCGGCGCTGAACAGGCCGACGAATTTGCGGCCCGGACGCGCCGACATCATGTCGGCCCGGGTAGCGCCGACCTCGTAGCCCTGGGCCGCGAATTCGGCCACCAGGTCGCGGCCGTCGGCGCGGCCCTTCGGATTGCGCGTCTTGTCGTAGGGCGTGAAGTGGTGCCGCCCGCCGCCCATCAGGACGTCGACGCCGTCTTTCAATGCGACGTTATAGCCTTGACCACCCGGCACGATCTGGCGCGCGATGGTGTAGGCCGCGTCGCGGTGGCAGACGTGCGAGAAGGTCGACGCCGGGGTGGCGTGGGTCAGTTCGGTGGTGGTCACCGCGCCGACCGCACGGCCAGCAGCCTTGGCCAGTTCCAGGATGGTCGGCGCGACATGGCCGTTGTTCTCGCCGCACAGGTCGATCGTGCGGTTGCCGTTGGCGTCCCGGTTCGGGTCGATGGCGCGCGCATCCTTCATCGAGATGCCGTCCTGGTTGATCTTCACGCCGGTCATGTAGGCGCCCATCGACGGTGCGCTGTCGGTGGTCTGGAAGTCGTTCGAATAGGTCTTGATGCGCGCGGTGCGGTCCAGGCGCTCGAAGTTCAGCAGGCCCGCTTCGCCGTGCTTGAAGATGCGCGCGGCGGCGATGGTGGTCGGGCCCATGCCGTCGCCGAGGAAGAAGATGATGTTCTTCGCTTGCGGCGCGGCGGCCGCGCTGCTAGTGGCCAAAGCGGCGGCCAGCAGGATCGAAAGTCGTTTGTTCATGGTGCTCTCCTCACAGGCCGGCGGCGTTCTTGATCAGGTCGAAGACCCGGGTATTGTCGATGGTCCCGCGGAACAGTTCCGCGTTGGCGCCGGCGGCGCCCAGGAAGACGTCCGAGCCGCCGTGGGTCTCGGCGCCGGTGCGGGTGCGCACCACGGCTTCCTGGTGGTAGTCGTCGCGCGTCACGATCTCGTCGGTGAGCGCCGGCGTCGTGCCGCGGTTGGCGTTGACGCGGTTCTCGCCGGTGCCGAAACCGATGATGGTGAAGGGACGGCCCTCGCGGTCCAGCTTCGGGCTGCCGTCGAGGTTGCGCACCAGGCCCAGCACGCCCGGATTGGTCGGGGTGGTCTTGCCGGTGCGGACCGTGTAGCCGTTCAGCAGCAGGGTGTGGTCGTGGTCGGCGGTGGAGACGATC
>Ga0265780_10008491_pt1 | contig 12471 bp, 13 predicted proteins | sample P1T30metagenome_FD_192432 | JGI IMG/M metagenome (GOLD analysis project Ga0265780, IMG submission 192432) | Plant litter microbial communities from East Loma Ridge, Irvine, California - P1 T30 | ecosystem: Environmental > Terrestrial > Plant litter > Unclassified | place: USA: California...
GTTTTTTAATAACGATTCCCGCAACAGCCACTGTCGTCTACGGTCCGGCTCAAGCAGAAACACCTATCGATTTCTACCGGGGCGACGCGCACAAAATTGACGAACTAGTTGCAACACGACTTACGGAGATTGAAAAAGAGCGGGAGTACCTGACTGCCGAGGACAAAGCCAAGTTGACGCTCTTCGGACACGTACGGGACGGCGCAATCAGGGGGCAGAAAATCGTGATCGGGTCGAAGAATCAAGTGGGATACGCGGTGCATTCCTACGTGCCAATCGGCGACGATCTGTTTGTACAATATCTCTCCAGCCTCCTCCCGGACGAAGATCCATTTGAACTCATGAACTCCGTTGCCAGACAATTGCAGTCCCGACCGGAAAATGTTATCCCGATCGAACCCGGGGCCTGTATCGAGGGAGGGCTGGTTGCTAAGGAAATGACGTACGAGCAGATTGCTATCGGTATACGGCTTAAAGAATATCCCGATGTTCATATGTCGATCGAAATCCACAGAAACGTAGGCCGCTTGGCGGAGAGCAGCAGCCTCGAGCTCCTGTTAAAAGAAGGCGATGAGGCCGCCAGGGAGGCCGGCGCAGGATTTTTGTTCGACCGCATCAAGATATTCAGGCACGGCGCGCGCGCATTGGGAGACTGGAAGGGATTTGAACACGCATCGCGAATTCCGGCACACAAAAAAAACACCGACTCACATGAATTCTTCTATCAGTCGCTTGGGGCAATTCAAGACGCTTTGCTGCCCAAGCTTGAAATTACGCTCGACACTGGCGTCAAGGGCGACAGCAAGGCAAGCGTCGTACCAAGCATCACCGACGACGAGGCGCTGGCGATTTGGGACAAGCTGATCACGACCATCCGTGTGCGCCAGCCTGGCGACGCCACACCGGTAAAGACCCCAATGCCGTTGGCGACCCTGTCAAAAACGGGTGAACGCTGCGCGGAGACGGGCTGGTGGGAGTGTATGGAAAGCACGCCGGTCAAAGGTGACCCGCGCCGCTTGTTCATGGCAGGCGAACCCTTTCCGCCGGTAGTAAAGGTGGCCGAGCCGACCGCTTGGCAGAAACTCACCGGGACGCGCCAGGAATATCCGATCCCGACAACATGGAAGCTGGTCGATTATGCCGAACATCATTCGCCTCAATGATCCCACCAGCCACGGTGGCAAGGTCGCAAGCGTAAGCGCAACCCACTTCACGGTCGGTGGCGTGGCCGTCGCGCGCGTGGGCGACACCTGCACCTGTCCGGTCCATGGCCCCGGCACGATTGTCGAGGGAAGTGCCCATCACACGATAGGCGGCGTCAGCGTCGCCTATCAGGGGCACAAAACTAGCTGCGGCGCGGCACTGATCGCGACCGCCAAAGCATTTTCCTGCCCCTGACGATTACTTCTTCTGGCGCACGCGCTGCTGCTGCTTTTCGTGCGTTTTGACGCGGTTCTGCTTTTGCTCGTACAGCGTGACGGCGTCCTTGTCGGCCTGCTCGACAGTGCGCAATTCTTCGCGGTCGTCGTGGACGGTGAAGAAATCGGCGGCCTGGGCATCGACCACCAGCTTGATGGCGGCGGCGTCGTCGAGGTCGTAGCGTTCGGTGAGGATGGTGGTGACTTCGTCGAGGTAGGCTTCGTACGTCAGGGTGCTGGTCTTGTCGGTGCTCATGGTCTTGCTTTCCAGATAAAACAAAAAGGCCCGCAACCGCGGTTGCAAGCCTTTGGTAAAAAGTGATCGCGTCCTGCAGGGACGGCGCTGCATGGATCGGTGCCAGAGGATACCATGGAAGGCCGTCCCCTTCCATCGAAAGCCTCCCATGATCAAACTCAGCGTCATGTATCCGCACGTTCCGGGCGCCCATTTCGACCACGATTATTACCGCGACTCGCACATGCCAATGATCAAGCAGCGCATGGGCGAACACCTGCTCTATTACAGCATCGAAAAAGGCCTGAGCGGCGTGGAACCGGAGAGCGCCCCGACCTACGTGGCGGTGTGCCATTTGTACTGCGCGTCGATCGATGCGCTGATGGCGGGCGTGGGTCCGCACGCCGGGGAGTTTGGCGCGGATGTCGTCAACTTTACCGACCTGGTGTCGGTGCAGCAGATCAGCGAAGTGGTGGTCGAACGCAGTGCGCAATAACTACCGGCAAAAAAACAGCCCGGCGAACCGGGCTGATCTTGTCAATGCGTGCGGGGCGCAGCGATTATTGCTTGACGCCTTCGGCCTGGATGCGCAGCGTGACTGGCATGTTGAAGCCGTACGCCTTGCCATAGTCGATACCGAAATCGGCGCGGTTGAAGGTTGCCAGCGCGTCGGTGCCGCAGACTTCCTTCTTCAGCATCGGGTTGGTAAAGCACTTGTACGACACGATCTTCAGGTTGACCGGCTTGGTCACGCCGTGCAGCGTGAGTTCGCCGATGACTTCGGTCGGCGTGGTGCCGTTGAACTTGACCGAGGTGCCCTTGTAGGTGGCGGTCGGGAACTTGGCGGCGTCGAAGAACTTGTCGCCTTTCAGTTCGGCGTCGAGCGCGTCATTGCCGATGGCGGCAGAGGTCATGTCGATCGTGACGTTCAGCGTGCCTTTTTTGGCCGCCGTGTCGATCGTGAAGCTGCCGCTGCTCTTGTTGAATTTGCCGCGCCATACCGAGACGCCACCGAAGTGGTCGGTCTCGAAACTTGGGTAGGTGTGGGTTGGGTCCAGCATGTAGGTGGACTCGGCGGCTTGCGCGGCCATCGATACGGTGGCGCTCAGCAGTGCTGCGATCAACAGTGTGGTTTTCATGGATTTCCTTTGGGGGGTGAACTTGCCTTGCAGTCTAGCAAGAAAATCTCCCTCTGGCCCCTGCCTTCGGTGAGAATCACTGTCTCACCGATGGCACAATGTCGACCAATCCGGCTGATTCAGAACGCGATCGACGTTCCCAGGCCAACCACGAACGCGTTATCGTTCTGCCTTTGCCCGCCCGGATGCGCGATGTAGTGCAGGTTCGGGCGGATGACGACCCAACGGCGGCAACCAGCGGTCATCCCCTCTCCCGTTTATTTTCCCGGCGCGGTGGCGCCGTCCGGGAGGGCGAACGCGACCATCTCGTCACCCATTTTGGTACCGAGCGAGCCGTGGCCGCCAGCCATGACGACGACGTACTGCTTGCCGGTTTTATCCGATACGTAACTCATCGGATTGGCCTGACCGCCTGCCGGCAGCCGCGCTTTCCAGACGACTTTGCCGTTACGCACGTCATAAGCGCGGATGTAGTAGTCCAGCGTGCTGGACAGGAAGGCGACGCCGCCGCCGGTCGTCACCATGCCGCCCAGGCTGGGCACGCCCAGCGGCAGGGGAATGGGTACCGGGCCACTGTCGCGCGTGGTGCCGTTCTTGTGCATCCAGACTTTTTTCATCGTCTTCAGGTCGACCGCGGCAACGTAGCCCCATGGCGGCGCCTGGCACGGGAAGCCCAGCGGCGACAGGAACGGCTTGATTTCCACCGCGAACGGCGTACCGGTCTGCGGCTGCAGCCCCATCTCGGTGCCGGAGCCGCCCTTGACGTCGGCCTGGGAGCGTGGCACGAGGCGTTCGAGGAAGCCCATGTAGTCGGGGTTGACGATCATCAGCTGGCGTACCGGGTCGATGGCCGCGCCGCCCCACTCGAAGATGCCGAGCGGGCCGGGCGAAATGACGGCGCCCCGGCCCGCCGTCTGCGGGGTGAACGGCCCTTCATACCGGCGTTCCTTGAAGATGATCCGGCAGGCCAGCTGGTCGAACGGCGTCGTGCCCCACATATCGGTTTCGCTGATATTTTTCTCGGGCAGGAACGTCAGCATCGAAAACGGCTGCGTGGGAGAAACGTGGTCGCCGGCCGCAACATTGCCCTGCGGAACAGGTTTTTCGGGCGCCGGCACCACCAGCGCGCCGGTGCGCCGGTCGATCACGTAGATGTCGCCGCGCTTGGTGGTGGCCACCACCGACGGCACGCGGCCGTTCGGGGTGTCGATGTCGACCAGGGTCGGCTGGCCGCCGATGTCCATGTCCCAGATATCGTGGTGCACGGTCTGGTAGACCCACCGCAGTTTCCCGGTGGCCAGTTCGAGCGCGACAATGGCGCTGTTGAAGCGTTCGCCGTTCTGGTTGCGCCGGCCGCCCCAGGTATCCGGGGTTTCATTGCCCATCGGGATGTAGACCATGCCGAGTTTCTCGTCGATGCTGGACACGCCCCAGGAGTTGGGTGAGTTGTTGACATAGCTCTGGCCAGTGCCGATGGGATCGGTCTCGTTCGGCCGGGCCGCGTCCCAGTTCCACAGCAGCTTGCCCGTCACGGGATCGAAACCGCGGATCACGCCGGACGGCTCGTTGATGGAATCGTTGTCGGTGACGCTCGCGGCCATGACCAGCATGTGCTGCGACACGGCCGGCGGCGAAGTCGGCATCAGGAAGCCGCGGGTCTTCACTGCCATGCCGTGCAGCAGGCCGACGACGCCATTTTCGCCGAAGGATTTGCACGGCTCGCCCGTATCGGCATTCAGGGCGATCAGCGTGGCGTCCATGGTGGGCGCGAAGATGCGGCGCGGACATTCCATGTCGGCGGCAGCCGCGGCCGCCGGCGCAGGTGCCGCCGGTGCAGCGGGGCCGGCAGCGGCCAGAGACGGCGCGTTCACGTCCCAGTATGAAACGCCACGGCAGATCATGTGCTGGTACGTCTTGGCATCGCGATTGATTTTCGGGTCGTGGCGCCAGATTTCCTTGCCCGTATCCGGATTCAGCGCGACCACGATATTGTGCGGCGTGCACAGGTAAAGCATGCCGTTGACCTTGATCGGCGTGACTTCGTTGGCGATCTCAAGCGGGTCGTTGGGCCCCTTGAAGTCGCCCGTATGGTAGCTCCAGACCTGCTTCAGCTGGGACGCGTTGCCGGGCGTGATCTGGGCCGCGGGCGCGTAGCGGTCGCCGTAGCCGGACCGGCCGTAGGCGGCCCAGTCGTTCGCCGCGACACCAGCGGCGTCATGCGGCCCGGTGGCGGCCAGGTTCTCTGCCGGCACCTCGCCGTGCAGGTCGTGGTAGTCCTGGAAGACTGAAATGAGGCCGACCAGCGCCGTTACCGCCACCGATGCGAACAGCGCCGCCCTGCCCTTGTCGACCGCGGGCGCCGGGCCGAGACGGCGATTCACGAACGGCAACAGCAGCCAGATACCGGCGGCAAACCAGATGTCCAGGCGCGGAAGCAATTGCCACCAGTCCAGGCGGACTTCCACAATGGACCACACCAGCGTGCCCAGCAGCAGCGCGGCGACCAGGCCCAATGCGGCACGGCGGCGGATGAACACCAGCACTCCCGCAACCGCCAGGCCCACACCCGCCACCACATAGTAGAAGGAACCGCCCAGCGAAACGAGGTAAATGCCGCCCCCGATGAGGGCCAGACCGAGCAGGACGAAGACAGCTCCGGTGATTTTGAGCAGCGGGCCGGACCTGGCGGCGCTGGCGGGCTGGGACGATGTAGTCATGGGAGATCCTGGCGATATGGAAAGTAATTGGCGTCAGACACAATTGCATTTAGTAAACCGAATGGTTTATTATTTAATGTATCATATTCACCCAATGCAGCGCACACGCTGTGTAAAAACCACAGGATTACAATGAAACCAGCCAGCGCAGCTACAAAGCGCCGTAGAGCCGGCCGGCCCGTGGTCACCACGCCGGACCAGTTGCTCGAGCGCCTGGTGCAAGCCGCGATTGCGCTGCTGCGCGAGCAAGGCGCCGATGCCGATCTCAGTGTCGCGCAAATCGCGGCGCGCGCCAAGGTATCCAAACGTACGGTGTACACCGTTGTGCAGGGCAAGGAAGAGTTGCTTGCACACGTGATACGGCGCGACGTGGAGGCGGTTGCCGCCAGGCTCGATGCGCCGGTCGCGTCGGTGCAGGAAGCGCAGGCCATGCTTGCGCGCTTTCTCGCAGAGTGGGCCGACCTTGCCTGCGGCCCTGTCGCGGTCGGCATTTTCGTGATGGCCATTTGCGAGCGCAGCCGTTTCCCAGCGATCGGCGCAACGTACCAGCGCGCGCGGGCCGAACACGGGCTGGACAAGCTGGCGGCGTGGCTAGCACACATGGATGAGCAGAAATTCCTGGCGGTGGCGCAGCCGCGGCTCACGGCCGAATTCATCCTCGCGATGCTCGCGTCGGAGCGCCAGCGCACCCTTGCGCTGGGGCTGGACGCACCCCAGCCGGCAGCGGAACTGGCCCTGCGGATCACAGCGATCATGGGTTTTTTATCGCTGGGGCATTTTCCCTAGGCAAGCCTTGCACGGTCCTCCTGCAGCGCACGCTGGCCTTTGACAGGGGCGGCTATACAAAATATTATCGATAGCACTACCGCGATACATTTTTGTACATACACTTCCTCTCGTTCAAAGGACAGCATGCCTTCATCGTTCCGCCCTTCCTCTGCCGGCTTCTCGCGCCGCGACCTGCTCATCGCGACACTCGCAGCCGGCGCCGCCGCCGCCCTGCCAGCGCTGGCGCACGCCGCCGCGGCACCCACTCAGGCCGACGCGCAATTCGCCAAACTGCTGGCCGACTTCGCCGATGAAATCCTGGTGCTGGTGCCCAGTACCGCCACCAGCCTGGGCAAGGACAGCGGCCCGCGCAGCGCCCTGAAAGCGCAGCTGGAAGATTATTCGCCTGCCGGCGACGTGAAATGGGCGCAGCAGGTGCATGCGATGGAAAAACGCCTGCTGGCGCTCGACCGCAAGCGCCTGTCGGCCCAAGTGCAGGTGCGGTACGACACGGTGCTGTACTCGACCCGGGCCGGCATCGCCGGCGAGCGCTTCGCTTTCGGCGGCGCGGCGAGCGGATTTTTCGGCGGCACCTCACCGTATCCGGTCACCCAGCAAAGTGGCGCGCTGGTGGGCGTGCCCGAGTTCCTCGACAGCCAGCACCAGATCGCCGATGCGGCCGACGCCGAGGCCTACCTGTCGCGCCTGGCCGCGCTGGCACGCGCGCTCGATCAGGAAAGCGCGCGCATCACGGAGCAGGCCGCGCACGGCGTGATCCCGCCGAACTTCATCGCCGCCACCGTGCTGGGGCAATTGAAAGACTTCCGCGCGACGCCGGCCGCCGACCAGAAACTCGTGACCTCGGTGGCCACGCGCACCAAAAAGCTCGGCATCGCCGGCGACTGGGAAGCGCGCGCGTTGAAGCTGGTGACCGACGCCGTCTACCCCGCGCTCGACCGCCAGATCGCCGCCTTCAGCGCGGCCACCGCCAAAGCGACCGATGTCGCCGGCGTGCACAAGCTGCCGGACGGCGCCGCCTATTACACGTGGGCACTGAACCTGGGCACCACCACCAATTACAGTGCCAAGGAAATCCACGCGGTGGGCATGGCGCAGGTCAGGCAGATCCAGGCCCGCATCGACACCATCCTGCGCGCGCAGGGCATGGCCGACGGCACGGTGGGCCAGCGCATCGCCGCGCTGTCGCGCGACCCGAAGATGCTGTACCCGAACACCGATGCCGGCCGCGCCGCCATCATCGCCTTCTGCAACGACCGCGTCGACGCGATCCGCGCCATCATGCGGAAGATCTCGCACCTGGGCCTGAAGGCGCCGCTGGAAATCAAGCGCGTGCCGACCGACATCGAAGCCGGCGCGCCGCTCGGCTACATGAACTTCGCCTCGCTCGACGGCAAGCGCCCGGCCATTTATTACATCAACCTGAAATCGACGTCGTACTGGCCGCGCTCCGGCCTGTCCACGCTGACCGCGCACGAAGGCATCCCGGGCCACGCCTGGCAAGGCGCCTACATCGCCGAGCACCAGGCCGAACTGCCGCTGATCGCTTCGCTGACCGGCTACAACGCGTTCATCGAGGGCTGGGCGCTGTACGCCGAGCAGCTGGTCGACGAATTCGGCCTGTATGCCAAGGACCCGTTCAGCCAGGTCGGCTATCTGCAGGGCCAGCTGTTTCGCGCCTGCCGCCTCGTGGTCGACACCGGCCTGCATGCGCTGGCATGGCCGCGCCAGCAAGCGATCCAGTTTTTGGTCGATAACGCTGGCAGCGTCGTCGCCAGCGCCACCAGCGAGGTCGACCGCTACATCGTCTCGCCCGGCCAGGCATGCGGCTACAAGATGGGCCACAACGAAATCCTCAAGCAGCGTGAGCGGGCCAAGTCTGCGCTGGGTGCGAAGTTCGACCTGGCCGGATTCAACGATGCGCTGGTAAAAAGTGCCGGCGTGCCGCTGACGGTGCTGCCGACCGTGGTGGACCGGTTCATTGCGGCCAGCCGCAGCTGAACCGTCCTGGCAGGTGAATCGGCGGTCTGGACGCGCAATACGCCGCTCCATCGCATGTCGGTGGCGCCGGCGCGGCGGTGACAGCAGGATGAAGACGGGTTTTTATTCAACGTCGTCATCCTGGGAGTCCCATGTCACTGCCTGCCCCTGCCATCGCGCTTGCCGCCACCCTCGTCCTCGCCCCGTTCGCGAGCAGCGCCGCCGCTTCGAATGCCACCTCCTCCGCCGCCATCGATGCCGAACTGGCCCGCCAGTTCCCGCCCAGACTGCCCGGCGCTGCGGTGCTGGTGGTCAAGGATGGCGTTACTTTGCTGAACAAGGGTTACGGGCTGGCGAACGTCGAACTCGGCGTCCCGATGCGCCCCGGCCACGCGTTTTATGCCGCTTCGGTGGGCAAGCAATTCACCGCCGCGGCCATCCTGAAGCTGGCCGAGGAAGGCAAGCTGGCGCTGGACGCACCGATCCGCCCGTTTTTTCCGTCCATTCCGCCGGCGTGGAATGGCATCACCGTCGCCCACCTGCTGCACCACACCTCCGGCATCGCTAATATCTACACCGACGCGGCATTCCGCCAGCACGCCTTCGAGGACCACACGCCAGCCCAGTTGCTGGCCCAGGCCATCGCGATGCCGCTGCTGGGGCCGCCCGGCAGCGCCTTTGCCTATTCGTCGGCGAATTACACGCTGCTCGCCATGATCATCGAACAGGTGACGGGTGAACAATACGATGCCTACCTGGCGCGCCGGTTCTTCAAGCCGCTCGGCATGGCGCACACGACCTATATTCGCGACGACAGCCTGATCGAGGGCGTGGTCACGCCGTACGAACCGGGTCCGCGCCTGGCCGCGCGCTGGAGCCGGACATTGCTGTTCGGCGGCGGCAGTTTTGCGTCGACGAATGCCGACCTGGCGCGCTGGACCGCCGCGCTGCAGGGCGGCAAGGTACTCGGCGCGGCCAGCTTGACGGCAATGAACACGCCGCTGACGCTGAGCAATGGCAAGCGGGCGCCCTACGGTTATGGCGTGCGCCCGCACACGCTGGGTGGCGAGCTGTACGTGCGCAGCAGCGGCGACATCCAGGGTTTTCATGCCGAGGTGGTGTACTGGCCGCGGCAGAAGGTATTTGTTTCCATCCTCAGCAACAGCGATGAGGCGGCCCCGTACCGACTGATGCCGGTCGCCCGGCGCATTGCGCGGCTCGCCGCCGGCAAGCCGCTGCACGCCGTCGGTGAAGTGTCCGTTCCGGAAACGCGATTGCAGCAACTGGCGGGCGTCTACGCCAACGGCGACGACCGCTATGCCTACCAGGTGAAAGATGGGCGGCTGCAGGTGCAGTACCCGGCTGGCGCGAAGTGGGCCACGCTGCGGGCCCTGTCGCCGACCGCGTTTTATTACGAGGACAACAGCGACTTCCGCATCCGCTTCACGACCGGCCCGGACGGGCGCCAGCGCTCGCAATGGTTCGACACCGACCCGCTCGATGACGACACCGATCCCGTGTTCGAGAAGCTGTAAGTCGCGCCACGCCGACGCGAAAGAGCGCTTGCCATCCTGCCACTGATGGCTATATGATTCGTATATTAGTCACATACGAATCATATACGGAGGACGCCATGGGTATCGTCAACATCGACGAGGAACTGCACGACCAGATCCGCCGCGCCAGCGTGGTGGGCTGCCGCTCGATCAACGCGCAGGCCGGGTTCTGGATCAAGATCGGTATGCTCAGCGAGATGAACCCGACGCTCACGTTCAACGAGATCGTCGCGCGGGAATTGCAGGCCGCTGGCGTCGTCCCGCCTGCCCTGCGGGTCGCCTGAACATGACCAAGCGACCGGAAGAAATCGCCCTGATGGCCGAGTCGGGCCAATTGCTCGCCAGCGTGTTCAGCCACCTGGACGGGTTCGACCTGATCGGCATGTCGACGATGGACGTCAACGACCTGGTCGACCGTTACATCGTCGAGACCCTGGCCGCGCGTCCCGCCAGCAAGGGCCAGTACGGCTATGCGTATGCGCTCAACGCTTCGCGCAACAGCGTGGTCTGCCACGGCGTGCCGTCCGCAACCGAACGCCTGCAGGACGGCGATATCGTCAACTTCGATATCACGCTCGAGAAGAATGGCTATATTGCCGACTCCAGCAAAACGTACCTCGTCGGCGCCGTGGCGGCAGCTGCGCAGCGGCTGGTGCGGGTGACGTACGAGGCGATGTGGAAAGGCATCAAGGCGGTCCGTCCGGGCAACCGGCTGGGCGACGTGGGCCACGCCATCGAACTGCACGCGCGCCGCAACGGCTACACGGTCGTGCGGGAATATTGCGGCCACGGCATCGGCCGCGACATGCACGAGCCGCCGCAGGTGCTCCATTGGGGCAAAGCCCGCACTGGCCTGATACTGCGCGAAGGCATGGTGTTCACCATCGAGCCCATGCTCAACGCGGGCCGCGACGCCGTCCGCACCGAGGACGATGGCTGGACCGTCGTGACCTGCGACGGCGCACTGTCGGCCCAGTTCGAGCACACGGTGGCCGTCACCCGCAAGGGCGTGCAGGTACTGACCCTGCGGCCGGGCGAACAGATGCCGGCCTTTTAGCGTTCTTCCTCGCCCGCCAGCAGGTACGCCGCCATATCGGCGGCATCCTGCTCCGACACGCCCAGTTCCGGCATCGCCGACAACGGTTTCACGTGTTGCGTCGCGCGCAGCCAGTACGCGAGGTTGGCGGGCGTATTGGGCAGGTAGCCGGCGATGTACCGGCGCCGTGCGTAGTCTTCCAGCTTCGGGCCCACCTGTACCTGGGCGCCAATGATCCCTGGAATGATGTGGCAGGACTGGCAGGCATACTGGGGCATGGCGGTCTTGCCGCGCTTGACGCTGGTCTGGATCTGGCGTTCCACGGCGGCCGAGGCTGTCGCATTGTCGCGTTCGGCCACGGCCCGCAAGGCCGCATAATCCTGCGGCGACATGTCCGGCAGCCGCGCCACCAGCGCGGTCACCGCCCACATGTCGCCGGCGCCAAGCCGGTAGCGCCAGGCCGGCATGCCGCTCATCTTGATGCCGTTGCTGACGATCCAGTATACCTCTTCCGGCTTCCACTTCCGCATCATGTGCACCAGCGGCCCCGGCAGCGGCTGCATCGACAGCCCGATGGCATGGGGCGCGACGCCGGGTGCGCCGTGGCACTGGACGCAGTGGTCGCGGTACACCAGCATGCCGCGCCGCACCAGCGTATCGGTGAATGGCGGCGGGTGGATGTCCTGGGCCTGGCGCCGCACCGAATAGCGCATCACCAGCTCCATCACCTTGTACGACACCTTCCAGTGCTGGCTGATGGCGCCGACGTCATACCAGCCGGCCCGGATCACGCCGGCGCCCACGATGCCCGCCGCAACCGCGCAGACGGCCAGCGTGACGAAGACGGTTTTGAATGTGCGCATCGTCCGGTTGCCTACTGGCCGTCAAGATAAGCGGCCATGGCGCGTGCATCGGCCGGGCTGACGCCAAGGTCGGGCATGGCCGTCCCGGGACTGATGCGGCGCGGCGCCGCGATCCAGCGCGCCATGGCCTCCCGGTTGTTCGGCAGGATGCCGGCGATATAGCTGTTTTTGGCGACCTCCTCGAGCGGCGGCCCGGCCGCGCCCGCTTGTGCCTGCAAGCCCTGGATGCTGTGACAGGCCACGCAGCCGTAGGACGCCAGCAAGGCCTTGCCGCGCGCGCGTTCGGCAGAACCGTCTCGCGCGCAACCGCACAGCAGCATCACCGTCAATGTGCACCAGGCGAGCTTCATGGGGCGGCTTTCTGCGCCGGCATGCGCAGCCAGCCCGCGCACAGCACCAGTCCGGCGATCACATACGCCAGCCCGCCCGGCACCCACATGATGAGTCCGCCCAGCTGCTGGTCTTCCAGCGGCGACAGGCCGTATTGCGTGGCGCCGAGTCCGTAGGCCGGATACCAGACGTGCTGGGACATGGCGAACAGCGCGCCCAGTGCGCTGGTATGCAGCATCGTCGTGAACAGGTAGGCGATGGCTGCCCCCGGGCTGCGCGCCGGCGTGCTCTTGCCCAGCACCGCCCACCAGAACAGCAAGGCGGGAAACAGGAAGCCCGCATGCTGCAGCGCGTGCACGCCCGGATGGAGCAGCGCAGCCTGGAACAGGAATGGCACGTGCCACAGCCACA
>Ga0265780_10008492_pt1 | contig 12470 bp, 5 predicted proteins | sample P1T30metagenome_FD_192432 | JGI IMG/M metagenome (GOLD analysis project Ga0265780, IMG submission 192432) | Plant litter microbial communities from East Loma Ridge, Irvine, California - P1 T30 | ecosystem: Environmental > Terrestrial > Plant litter > Unclassified | place: USA: California...
GGCTCGGGCACGGGCTCCGGCTCGGGCTCCGGCTCGGGCACGACGGGCGGCGGCCAGGACGAGAGGTCTCCCGCCGTCGGTGGGACCGGGCCCCGGTCCGCCTGCGGCGTCGGCGCCACGGCCACCTCCGGACGGTGGTCCTGGGGCCCGGGCGCCGCGTCGTCCCCGGCGCGCTCGCGCACCCACCAGGGCTCGGCGCCGGGCGCGGGCACGTGCTGTGGCGGTCGCTGCTGCCAGGGGGGAGGGACGACGCCGGGGGCCCCGGCGCCTCCGTCGGACCGTGCGCCCCGCGCGGCCTCGGCCGAGCGCTGCGCCGCGACGTCGGCCGACGTGACCGCGCGCCCGCACTCACCGCAGAACATGGCGCCAGCGGGCAGCGGGCTGGCACAGGTCGGGCAGGTCATCACGGTCAGTCCTCAGCGTCTCGGTCGTGTCGGACCATGGTATCGACGCAGGCTGCGCGTCGAGACGGCCGCCCTGAGGCGCTGCCAGCGGGTCAGGCCTCGTCCCAGGGCGCGCCGCATGTCGAGCACGGCGGTCCACACCCTGTCGGCGTCCTCCTCCGCGGCGGGCTCCGGGGAGAACGCAGCACGGTCGGCGACCCGGGCGAGCACGAGCGGCCGCGACCCGCCCACCGTGGCCGCGACCTCCTGCCGCGTGCCCGCGGGAGGCGCCTCGACCCCGTGGTCGACGACGGCGTCCTCGAACTCCTGCCAGCCGCCGGCGATGCGGTCGGCCGGGTCGGGTCGTCGGCGCCGGCGAGCCCGGCGCCGAGCCTTCACCGCGATGACGGCCACGAACGGGGCGGCCAGGACGGCCGCGACGAGCAGCACCCAGCCGGCCACCCGCGCCACGGCCAGCAGCACCGCGAGCCAGGCGGGCGGCGGGTCGGGGAGGTCGCGCTCGTCCTGCGGGGGCGACTGGGCGTCCCGGACCTGCGGGTCCTGCGGCGGCGGCTGGACGACCGACTCCGGCCGGGAGACCTGGCTCGGGTCCCGAACCCGGTCCTCGGGGACGGGCCGCTCCTCCGGGTTGGGATCGATCGCGACCCAGCCGTCCTGCGCCGTGTCCACCTCGATCCAGGCGGTCACGTCCGCTCCCGTCACGGGGACGCGACCGCCGCCCTCGGGAGGGCGGAACCCCATGACGACGCGGGAGGGGAACCCGAGCTCGTCGGCGACGAGGGCCGCCGCCGCCGCGTACTGCTCCGCGTCGCCGAGCATGACCGGGTCGTCGAAGAACTGGGCGATGCGGTCGGCGCCGTGCCCCTGCCGGCTCACCGGCTCGTCCTCGCCCACCCCGTGGCTGACGTAGCCCTCGTCGCGGAGGCGCTGCACGGCGGCCACCAGGGCGGCGCCGGCGTCCCCGTCGGCCTCGGAACGGGCCGCCCTCGCGGCCTGCCGCACCTGGTCGGGCACGCCCTCGGGCGCGGGCACGGAGGCGGCACCGGGGCTGGAGCGGGCGAGGCGCTCCTCGTCGACGGCGTCGGGCAGCACCGCGTCGAGGCGGTAGGCGTCGCCGGCGTGCAGTCCGCCCAGGACGGCCGCCGTCCCGCTCACGTCGTTGTAGAAGAACGCGTCGCGCAGGGACTGGGCGTCGTCGGACGTGAACCGGACCTGCTCGAGCCGGCCGACGGTGGGCAGCCAGGTGCTCGACCAGTCCCCCACCGTGACGTCGATGCTCACGGCGCGTCCCCTGGTCCCCGACCGGTCGACGACCGAGGGCACTCGGGTGAAGAAGCCGGAGGCGCTGTCGACCTCGCCGCTGCCGACCGTCCAGGCGACGCCGTCCCAGCTGTCGAGGGTCGCCAGCCGGAGCAGTGCTCCCTCGGGCGCCCCCGAGACCGTGAACAGCTCGTCGTCGAGGAGCGGCTGCTGCTGGTAGGCCCGGAAGCGCGTCAGCGGCGACACCTCGGAGCGCGGGTCGAAGGGCTGCTCGACCACGTCGCGCGCCACCCGCCGCTCGGCCGGCGGCAGGGCCGTCGCCGCACCCACGGCCACCGCGCCGGCCACGAGGACCGTCGCTGCGCCTCCTGCCACCGCCCTGACCACCGCGGTGCCGTGACCCGTCGACGACGTCGTGACGCCCTCCGAGCCGGCGACGAGGGCGTCGAGCGCGAGCCGCCGACGCCGGAGCCGCCACCACGTCGCCCACGCCACGAGGACCACCAGGAGCCCCGCCGAGGTGACGAACGGCGCGACGGCGACCGAGGGACCCAGGACGATGCCGGCCAGCCAGGTCACCACGGGCACCACCGCCGCGACCTCGCCGCGACGGGTCCGCAGGGCCACCGAGGTGCCGACGACGGTGCCGACCAGCAGCAGCACGAAGACCGGCACGAGCAGGGCCTGGTAGCTGCCCACCGGCAGGCTGATCGTGAGCAGCTGCTTCCAGCCGAGCGCCGTGCCCTGCACGAGCTCGAGGAGGCCCCGGCCCGTGGGCAGGAGGCCCGCCACCGAGCTGCCGGGGACGGCCAGCGGCACCCCGAGCAGCAGGAACGCCACCAGGGTCCCCGCGGACAGCCACGCGCTCGACAGGCGGAACAGGGCGCCGAGGACGCCCAGCAGGGCACCCACGACGAGCGTCACGACGACGAGCACGACGAGCTCGGCGCTCTCGTGGATCGGCCACCAGGTGCTCGCGGCCACGGCCTGGGCGAGCACGAACAGCGACGTCGCCGCGGCCACGAAGGCCGGGGACGGCCCGCGCGGGCGTCGACGCTGCCGGTCCGTCCGGCGCCGGCCCTGCGCCCCGGGGACCGCGCTCATGTCGAGGCCACCCGGGCGAGCGACTGCTGGAGGTCCTCCAGGTAGCCGATGGTGAGCAGGGTCAGGTCGCTGATCCGCCGCAGCCCCGGCACCGACTCGGGGTCGCACACGACCGCCACGGCCTCGACCCCCAGGGGGAACGCGGCCGCTGCTGCCCTCAGCTCGGTGAGGCTGGTGGTCGAGCCGACCACGAGGAACGCCACCGAGATGCCGTCGACGGACTCCCCCGCCACCCGGGCGAGGTCGGTGACGCGCAGGGCCGCTTCCGAGCGCTCGACCACGGCGAGCGCGTCGAGCAGGCGGTTGCGGCTCAGCGTCGCGAGGTGCTGGATCTCGAGCTTCGTGCGCCGGGCGAACTCGGGCGTGCGACCGCTGACGACCACGCTGACCTCGCGGGCGTCGCGGATGGCCCGGGCGCCGAGGGACCCGGCGACGCTCACGCCGAGCTCGAACTCGTCCTCGCCGGCGAAGTCGCCCGCCGAGAGGCTCAGGGCGATGACCAGGTGGCTGCGGCGGCTCTCCTCGAACTGCCGCACCATGTACGTGCCCGTCCTCGCCGTCGAGCGCCAGTGGATGTTCCGGCGCTCGTCTCCGGGCTGGTACTCGCGCAGCGCGTGGAACGAGATGTCGCTGGTGGACAGGTCGCGGGTGGGACTGCCCTCGAGGTCGCGGATCAGCCCCGTGCTCGTGCTCGGGATGCCGATCGTGCGCGGGTGGACGAAGAGCTCCTCGACGCCCGTCCAGGCGAGCTCGCGTCGGGCGAGGCCCACGGGGTCTCCTCGGACCGTCCGGACGGGCCCGATCCGGACCACCCCCCGACGGGCCGTGGGCACGCCGAAGGACCGCTCCACGGTCTCGCCGGCCCTCAGCCCGGGGAGCGCCAGCTCCGCCAGCCCTGGTCCGACCGGCACCTCCACCCCGGTGCCGAGCACCCGACGGCGCGTGGGATTGCTGACGACCACGGTCGCGCCCGCGGCCTCGCCCACCGTCACGCGGGGGTGCGGGACGGCGAGCCGTACCTCGAAGGCGTTGCGACCGGCCAGGAAGACGGCCGCGACGGCGAGGAGGACGACCGCGGCCCAGCCGAGGACGACCAGCTCGAGCCAACCGAGGAGGTAGCCGGCCCCCAGGGCGACGGGGGCGGCCACCAGGGCGACCCAGCCGGCCGGGGTGACGACGGACGACACCGCCGCGACGCCCCGACGGAGCAGGACGCGGAGCACGCGGAGCACGCGCGCGGCCAGCACGACGGCGTCGGCGACCGGTCCGTCGCGGTCGCCGACGAGGCGCGTGCGCGCGTTCGTGGGCCCGGGGGCGCCCGTCGGGGACGCGTCGACGCGGACGCTCGTCGTGCCTCCTGCCGGTCGCTTCCGCGTGCGGGTCGCGCCGCGGGCACGGGTGCTCGTCCGCGACGAGGGCCTGGCGCTCACACGGCGACCCGGTCGGCGGGCGGCGGCGTCTCGATGAGCAGCTGGCTGACGATGCTCGAGGGGGTCACGCCGTCGAACTCCGCCTCGGGGTCGAGCACGAGACGGTGCGCGAGGACCGGCTCGGCCAGGGCCTTGACGTCGTCCGGGGTGACGTAGTGGCGGCCCGCGGCGGCGGCGTAGGTCTTCGCGGCGCGGACGAGGCCCAGGGCGCCGCGGACGCTGACGCCGAGGCGCACCTCCTGGGCGGTCCGGGTGCCCTCGACGAGGCGCGCGACGTAGTCGGCGATGCTGGGCTCGACGTGGACCGTGCGGGCCAGGTGGGCCATCTCGGTGACGACCCCGGCCTGGACGACGGGCGACAGGCTGCCCTCGTGCACCCGCGTGGCCGAGCCCTCCAGGATCCGCAGGGTCGCGGCGTGGTCCGGGTACCCGATGGAGGTCTTGAGGAGGAACCGGTCGAGCTGCGCCTCGGGGAGCCGGTAGGTGCCCGCCTGCTCGACGGGGTTCTGCGTCGCGATGACCATGAAGGGCCGACCGACGTCGTGGCTGACGCCGTCGACGGTGACGCGCCCCTCCTCCATGACCTCGAGGAGCGCCGACTGGGTCTTGGGGCTCGCGCGGTTGATCTCGTCGGCGAGGACCACCTGGGCGAAGACGGGCCCGCGGTGGAACTCGAACTCGCCGAGCTTCTGGTCGTAGATGCTCACGCCGGTGATGTCGCCCGGCAGGAGGTCCGGCGTGAACTGCACGCGCGAGCTGGTCCCCTGGACGCTCTGGGCGACGGCCCGGGCGAGGGACGTCTTTCCCGTCCCGGGGTAGTCCTCGAGCAGCAGGTGCCCCTCGCTGACCAGCGCCGTGAAGGCGAGGCGCACGACGAACGTCTTGCCCAGGAGCACCTGGTCGACGTTCGCCACGAGGCGCCCGAACACGTCGGAGAACCAGGTGGCCTGCTCGGGGGTCATCGTCATGTCGCGTTCCTCACTGGGCGGAGCCGGGCAGGTGGGTCTTCACGTAGGCGGGCCCCGAGGCGCTCGTCCGGAGTCGCGTCTCGAGCTGGAGCTGCAGGGCGGGCAGCGCCACGTCTCCGGGCGAGATCGTGCACGTCCCGGCGTCCCCGGCCGCGATCGGGGTCCAGTCGCCGGAGCCGCACCGGTACTCGCGCGAGACGAGGCCCGAGCCCGTCGGGCCGGTGAAGGACCAGGTGCCGCCGAGGAGGTCGCCGGCGAACGCTGCGGAGGGGAAGCCGGCGAGGACCGGCGTCGCCCGCACGGGATCGGACGCCGGGCCGCAGAAGCGCGACGTCTCGTCGCGGCACCCGCGGAGCACGACGTCCACCGCACGGTTGTAGGCGCTGGCGTCCGTCCCGGTGAGGCGGCCCGAGTCGGGCACGGCCGTCCAGGCTCCGCCGTCGAGGGCGAACTCGTAGCGCACCGCGGTGCCCGACGTCGCCCGCAGCCGGGTCGCCCGCAGGTCGTACCGGTCGGAGGCGCCGTCCTGCTCCACCGACAGCTCGAAGGTCGGGGCGCCGGGGGCCTTCAGGCTCTGCACGGGGCCCGACGCGGACGTCGAGCAGAAGTAGCCGTTCTGCGCGTAGGCGAAGTAGGTGTACTGCCCGCCGTCCTCCGCGCTGCGGTCGACGAGGTCGGGGGTGAGCGTGATCGCGTAGGGGACGTCCTGGCCGACCGTGCAGCTCGGCGTCGGCGTGCCGACCGGGGCGCGGCCGTACGACCAGGTCACGGGCTGACCGCCCCTCGGCGAGCTCTCGGTGCGGGTGAGGCCGATCCAGCCCTGACCCGGGTCCACGACGGCTGCGGCGACGGTCACCCCGGGAGGCGTGCCGACGGGGGTTGCGGGCGAGGAGGCCGTGCGCGACCAGTCGGCCGACGAGGAGACCTGGGCCGAGTTCTCGGCGCGGACCGTCGCGGTGTAGCGCGCGTCGACGTCGAGCCCGGTCAGCGTGGGCAGGCGGGTGTCGGTCGTCGTGGAGACGGGGGGCGCACCCGGCCCCGTCATCTCGACGACGTAGCGCACGACCGCGCTGCCGGGGCGGGGGTCGGGCACGCGGGCCCAGCTGACGTCGAGGGCGTCGGGCGTGGTGCGCGACGCGGCCACGGTGACGGAGGCCGGGGCGGCGGGGACGAAGTCGGCGCTGGCGGGAGCGCTCGCGGCGCTGGGAGCCGACGCCCCGAGCGCGTTCACGGCGACGACGGAGAACCGGTACTGGAGGGCCGGGTCGAGGTCGGTGAGGGTGCAGACCGTCGCGACGCCGCAGTCCCTGCTGTAGGTCGCGCCCCCGGTCGTCGCGGTGCCGGTGAGGACGAAGCGCGTGATCGGCGAGTTGTTCGCGGCGGGCGACTGGTACGAGAGCGTGAGCTGGCCGCCGCGGAAGGCGCCCGTCCGCACGGGTGCGTTGGGCGCGCTGGGCACGTCCTGCACGGACACCTGCACGGACCCCCACACGCGCCGGTCCGGGTCCCCCGTCACGTCGGCGAGCTGGTACTGCAGGTTCGTGTCGACCGCGGCCGCCGACGCGTCGGCGGTGACGGTCAGGGTGCGGGAGTCGGCGCTCGGCGTGATGCGGACGCCGGCCGGGACGCTGCCTCCGTCGAGCCCCCGGATGGCCACGACCTCGAGCGGCTGGCCGGGGAACGGGTTCGTCGCCTCGTCGTTCTGGAGCACGTCGACGGTCGTCGACTGACCGCGACGCACGACGCCCCGGTCCGCAGCCGGCTGCGCGAGGGGTCGGCTGGAGGCGACCACCGACACCGAGACCGCGCCGCCACGCCCCGCGGCGACGGCGTCGGCGACGGTGACCGGCAGGGACCCGGACGTCCCCTTCACCGTCGACGCGTCGACCGTCACGGTCAGCTGCTGGCCCTGCACCGAGTACGAGAAGCCGGGGACCTGGTCGCCTCCCACCGCGTAGCGGAGCTCGCCGACGTCGTCCGGGTAGGGGTAGTCGGTGAGCCGCGCGAGGTCGAGGGTCCGGGTCTCGCCGGGCTCGAGCTGCAGCGACGCCCCGGTGAAGACGGGCGGCTGGTTCTCGCGAGGCGTCACCCTGACGGGCAGGACGAGCGTCGCCTTCCGGCCGTCCGGGTCGTCGGCCGAGGTCCCGTCGGTGACCTCGAACGAGATGCTGGCGGCTCCGGCGTAGAGGTCGGCCGAGCGGTAGCGCAAGGTCGTGGCGTCGGCCACGAGGTCGTCGCCGGAGGCGTGGGTGGCGCGGACCGTGCTCGGGTCGGTGACGCGCACCGACCGACCGCCGCTGGCCACGACGTAGCGGTCGAGGTCGATGGCGACGGACTCCCCGCTCACCACCGTGACCGGAGGAGCCGTGCGGTCGACCTGCGGCAGGGCGTCGTCGAGACCGGGGACCCGCACGAACGCGTAGGCCCGCAGCGAGTCGTCCTCGGGGTGCGAGACCCAGAAGGGGATGATCTGGCTCGTGGGCTGCACCTCGACCTCGATGCGCCGGTCGCCGGTCACGCGGGCCGTGGAGCCGTAGCCGGGCTCGAGCCCCAGGCCCAGTTCGGACACGGCACCGTTCGCGTAGAAGACGTTCTGCAGGACGTCGACGGTGACGGTGTCGCGGTCGAGGACGTCGCGCAGGTCGAGCACGGAGTCGTCGGCGAGGGGCGGGTTGAGGGGCGCGTCGCGGTCGACGACGACGGTGACGAAGCTCGAGCTCGAGCCGCCGAGCTCGTTCTCGACGGTGTAGACGAGGCCGTACTGCCCCTCCTCGCGCGGCGGCGTGACCAGGACCGTGGAGCCGTCGAGGACCTCGGCCCGCACCCCCTCGGCGCCGTTGGGCTCGACGCCCGTCACCGTGAGGGCCCCGCCGTCGGGGTCGGAGTCGTTGTCGAGCACGCGGACGGCGATGCTGCCGCCCGGTCGCATCGTCGCCGTGTCGGCCACCGCCACCGGGTTCCGGGAACCCTCCGCGCGCGGGGCGATGCCGATGCGGACGGTGCCCGTGGCGCGGGCACCGAGTCCGTCGACCACGGAGTACGTGAAGGAGTCGGTGCCCGCCTGTCCGGCGCCGGCCTCGTACTGCACGGAGTCCGGTCCGACGTTGGTGACGCTGCCCTTCTCCGGGTTGGTGTCGACGCCGACGAGCTGCACGGCGTCGCCGTCCGGGTCGATGCCGTCCAGGGGCACCTGCACGCGGACGCTCTCGCCCGCGACGACCCTCGCGGTGACGCTCTGCGGCACGGGCGCGGCGTTCGTGGCGGCGTCCGCCTCGCGGACGGACAGGACGACCTGCGCCGAGGCGCTCTGGCCGTCCGCACCCGTGACGCGGTACTGCGCGGTGAAGTCGCCCGGCGTGGCCGGGGCGAGGTAGCGCAGGCGGTCGCCCGCCGTGAACAGGAGGCCGCCGCCGTCCGGGACGTCCTGGTCGAGGGCGGGCACGAGGCTGATCTCGTCGCCGTCCGGCTGCTCGTCGTTGCCGAGCACGTCGATGTCGACGGCGTCGCCCACCCGCACGGTGGTCGCGTCGTCGGTCGCCACGGGCGGCTGCACCACGTCCGGTCGAGGGATCTCGACCACGGTCACCGTGCCCTCGGCGGACGCCAGCCCGTTCGAGACCGTGTAGGTGAAGCTGGTCGAGCCCTGCTCGAGCGGCGCCGTCAGCGTCACGCGGAGCCAGCGTTGCTCGAGCGCCTCGACCCGGGCGCCCTGTTCGGGAGCGGGCGCGGAGGTCCCGGTCAGCAGGAGGACGTTGCCCGCGGGGTCGCGGTCGGTCGTCGTCACGTCGACGGTCTCGGTGCTGAGCGTGCGCACGAAGACGGTCTTGGGCACGGTCACGGGCGGCGTGCCCGCGTCCGGGGGCTCCTGGACGTCGATCCGCACCGTCCCCGACGCCGTCTGGTCGCCGTCCGTCACGGTGTACTCGATCTGGTGCGAGCGGACCTGGTCGCTCGTGAAGCGGAACGTGCCCCGCTCGTAGCTCGGCGTGACGACCGAGCCGTCCTGCGGGGGCACGCTGTTGAGGCGCGCCCGCCCGGAGCCGCCGAAGACGTACTCGAGCGGGTCCACCGTGACCTGACGACCCGCGTAGGCCTTCACGGTGAAGGACCGTGCCTCGAGCGGCGCCGCCGCGTCCACCGTCACGGCGAGCGTGCCGGCAGCCTCGTCGCGGCCGTCGGACACGACGAGCGGCACGTCGATCCGGCCGCGCCCGGCGCCGTCGTCCTGGACGACGACCTCGCCCGAGGGCTTCGAGGTCACGCCCTCCCCGGAGGCGCTGGTGAGGTAGAACGCGTCGCCGTCGGGGTCGACCCAGTCGCCGAGGACGCTCGCCTCGACCCTGCCGCTGGAGGTGACCACCGCGGTCGTGCCGCGCACCTGACGGGGTGGCGAGTTCTCGTCGGCTCCCCGCACCGTGACCGTCACCGTGGCGGACGCCGTCCCGCCCCGTCCGTCCGAGATCGAGTAGTCGAACGTCAGGGTGCCCGACGCCGTGTCGGTGAGCGTGAGCAGCAGCTGTTGGCCGTCGTTGATGACGTCGACGCGCCCGACGGCGGGGTCGAGGTCCCCGACGGAGTCGACGGCGATCGGGTCCCCGTTGGGGTCGTGGTCGTTGAGGAGGACCGGCAGCGTGCTGGCCCGGCCGGGGCGCGCACCGACCTCGTCGGCGACCGCGACGGGGGGCTGCTGGTCGGGGTCGAGCTCGGGGGGCTGCTCGGAGTCGTTCTCCTCCTGCTCCTCCTGCTGCTCGTCGTCCTGGATCAGGTCGTCCCAGTTGTCGATCAGCTGCCCTTCGCGCTGGACGGCCCAGGAGGCGCCTCCTGCGGGGTCGCTGAGCACCACGCGGCGTCCGTTGACGTCGAAGGCGAGCGGGGCGGCGGGGTCGACGCCCTCGAGGGACAACAGCGCGCCCGCCTCGCCGCGGCAGTCGCTCCAGGCCGAGCCGTCGCCCCACGCCGACCACGAGCACCCGCCCACGACGACGGGTCGTGCGGGCAGCCCGGACCGCTCGGCGACGAGCCCGGTCGGCGCGCCGCCGTCGAACGGCACGGACAGCAGGCCGGTCCCGGTGGCCACGAGCACGGAGTCGCCGTCGTCGCTGGGCTGCTGCAGCGCGAGGCCGCCCGTCGACCTGCTGCCGAGGTCGACGGGGTCGCCGTCGACCACGAGGGCACCGGACGACGTGTCGAGGACGGCCCAGTGGTCGCCCACGGAGGTGACCTGGGGGTCGCCGCCCTCGGGGAGGTCGACGACGAAGGTGTCGTCCACCTCGAAGCGGGCGGCCGAGCCCACGACGGAGACCTCGCCGGAGTCGGCGGAGTACACCGTGGTCCGCCCGGAGGGCGACACCGCCGAGACGGCGTCGGCCCCCAGGCTGAGGTCCGGGTCGGAGTCGGCGACGTAGGCCGACAGCTCGTCGACCGGGGTGGACCAGTACTCGCCGGTGCCGTCCGAGGCCACGACGACCCGGTCCCCGGCGAGGTGCACGGCGGGCGCGGTGGGTGGCAGCGGCACCTCGTCCGCCACCGTGGCCGTGGCCGTGTCGACGATGCCGACGGTGGCGCTGCTGCGGTCGACGAGCAGGACGTCCTGGCCGCTCTGCGCCACGGAGAGGTCGGAACCGGAGGTCCGCACCGCCGAGTTCAGCTGGAGGACGTCGGCGTTGGCCCGTCCGATGGCCGTCAGGCTGCCGTTGGCCACCCAGACGGTCCCGTCGTCGAGGTCCATGCGGCGCGCCTCGAAGCCGGTGCTCGCGACGGCCACGGTGGCCACGAGGGCCGCGACGACGACGCCGCTGACGGTGGTCGCCGCCGCCGAGCGGTGCGAGCGGGCCCAGGCGAGCACCCGCCGCATCAGGGCCCCTCCCCGGTGACGCACTTCTCGGTGCTCGGGAGCCCGGTGCTGCCGGCACGGGCGACGCTCACCGCGACGCAGACGCGCTCACCGCCGTCGGGCGCGTCGACCAGGTACGACGTCGACGTCTGCTGGCTCGTGCCGTCGCCCGTGGCGATGACGTACGCGTCGCCCGGGCGGAGTCCCGGGTCGGCCCAGCTGAAGCGGACGCCGTCGCCGGTCGTGCTGGCGTCGACGGCCGTGACGCGCGGGATCTCCGTCGAGGTGGCCCGCACGAGCACCAGCGTCGCCGTCGCGCCGAGGGCGAGGACGACCACCGAGGCGGCGACGAGCGCCCAGACCAGCGCGGTCACGCCCCGTCGCCGGGGACGGTCCCGCGTGGCCGTCCCGCGGAGGACGGCACGGCTCTGGCTCGCGGCGGACGCCTGGACGGCCGAGGCCTGGGCCTCGGTGACGCGGCGTCGCCGGCGCCGCCGGCGCGTGGACGACGCCACCCCCACGCCGCGGACCCGCGTGGCGTCCTCGAGGTCGGTGACGGTGGCCAGCGCCCAGTCGTCGACGGCGACCTCGATGGGCGTCTGCCCCGCCCCGATCTCGGACTCGACCTGCTGCAGCTCGCGGACGAGCTCGAGCACGCTCGCCTGGCGCTGGTCGGCCCGCCGGGACAGGCTGCGCGCGAGCACCCTCTCGAGGCTCGGCGGCACGTCGGTGCGGCCCGTCGGCGGGAGCCGGCCCTTGTCGATCCTGCCGATCAGGTCGGAGGCCGTGTTCTTCTCGCCGCCGAGCAGCTCGTAGGGACTGCGGCCCGCCAGGAGGCTGTAGACGGTCGCGCCGAGGGAGTACACCTCGGACTCGACGGTCCCCGCGGTCTCGTCGAGCAGGACCTCGGGCGCCGACCACGGGACGGACAGCCCGACGACCTCGTCCGGCTCGCCCTCGCCGAGCGAGGACGCGATGCCGAAGTCGGAGAGGACCGGGTGCCCGTAGGCGGTCATGAGGATGTTCGAGGGCTTGATGTCGCGGTGCAGCACGCCCTGGCGGTGCGCGGTCTCCACGGCGCTGCCGATCTTGACGCCGATGCGGAGCACGTCGGCCACGGGGATGCGCTCGCGCCGGTACCGCTCGCTGAGCGAGGCCGAGCACAGCTCCATGACGAGGTAGGGGCGCCCGTCGGCCGAGACGCTCGCCTGGAAGACCGTGAGGATGGACGGGTGGCCGCTGAGCTGGGCCATGAGGTTGGCCTCGGCCTGGAACATCTGGCGGACCTGGTCGTTGACGACCTCGCTGAGCAGCACCTTGACCGCGACCTGCCGGCGGGGCATGTTCTGCTCGTAGAGGAAGACGTCGGCGAAGCCGCCGGAACCGAGCACGTGGACGTACGAGAACCCCGGCAGGACGGGAGGCCGGGACGGGAGCCTGCGTGCCACGTCGCCTCCTTCGGGGTCCGGGG
>Ga0265780_10008493_pt1 | contig 12469 bp, 11 predicted proteins | sample P1T30metagenome_FD_192432 | JGI IMG/M metagenome (GOLD analysis project Ga0265780, IMG submission 192432) | Plant litter microbial communities from East Loma Ridge, Irvine, California - P1 T30 | ecosystem: Environmental > Terrestrial > Plant litter > Unclassified | place: USA: California...
TATTTGCTCTTGATTGCAGGAAAGCGACTCAGCAGTTCCAGTGTCGCTATCACCTTGCCAACCAAAAATATCGATCTGACAGGTGCTAAAGCCGACGGCGCCGGCACTAAACTTGCGCGCCGCGGGCTAGGATGCGTAGGCAAACTGGCCGAACTTCATTATTGTTGAGCAGGCAGCAAACTTGATGGAGGAGACCACGATGAAAAGAATACCCGCCTTGCTCGCACTGGCCCTTGCGGCCTGCGGCCTGTCCGCCCACGCCGGCAACCCGATCGTTCCCGGCTGGTACGCCGACCCCGAGATCCACATTTTCAACAAGACCTACTGGATCTACCCAACCTATTCGGCCCCGTTCGGCCCGCCTGAACGCGCGTCCACCCTGACGCCCGAGCAGCAGCGCATGCGCGAACGCAAGGACCTGATCTGGGATCCCTACCTGCACCAGACTTTCATGGACGTGTTTTCCTCGCCCGACCTGGTGCACTGGACCAAGCACCCGCGCGCGCTCGACGTCGAGAACGTCAAGTGGGCGGCCTATGCCCTGTGGGCGCCGTCGGCCATCGCCCACAATGGCAAGTATTACCTGTTCTTCGGCGCCAACGACATCAAGACCAATGGCCAGCTGGGCGGCATCGGCGTCGCGGTCAGCGACCGCCCCGAGGGACCGTTCAAGGATGCGCTGGGCCGTCCGCTCATCGACCAGATCGTCAACGGCGCCCAGCCGATCGACCAGATGGTGTTCAAGGACGACGACGGCCAGGTGTACATGTATTACGGCGGCTGGAAGCACGCCAACGTGGTCAAGCTGGCGCCCGACCTGCTGAGCGTCGTGTCCTTCCCCGACGGCAGCACGTACAAGGAGATCACGCCCGATCCGGCCTATGTGGAAGGCTCCTTCATGGTCAAGCGCAAGGGCGTCTACTACCTGATGTGGTCGGAAGGCGGCTGGACCGGGCCGGATTACAAGGTCGCGTATGCGATGAGCGACTCGCCCTTCGGCCCCTTCAAGCGCATCGGCACCATCGTGCAGCAGGACGCCCGCATCGCGCGCGGCGCCGGCCACCACTCGGTGGTCAACATCCCCGGCACCGACGACTGGTACATCGTCTACCACCGCCGCCCGCTCGACAAGACCGACGGCAGCCACCGTGAGATGGCGATCGAGACCTTGACCTTCAATGCGGACGGGACCATCAAGCCGGTGGTGCTGACCAATGAAGGCGTGAAACCGCGGCCCCTGCAAGGCCGGTGATTCATGCGGCGACCTTGTCGCCGCCCGGGAAATTCACCACCGTCCCCTCGAACTGGAACGCCCCCGCCTCCACCAGCTCCCACCCGCCCTCGCCCGTCAGGCGCAGCACGTGGGTATGGTGGCGCAGCACCGCCGGGCGGTGGGCGATGCTGACCAGGGTCGTGCCGCGCGCACGCAGCAGCGCGTACAGCGCCGCTTCATTGCTGCTGTCGAGCGCACTGGTGGCTTCGTCCAGGAACACGATGCGCGGCGCGTGCACCAGCACCCGCCCGAAGGCCAGGCGCTGCTGCTCGCCGACCGACAGCATCTTGTCCCAGTCCTGCACGGCGTCCAGGCCGCCCGCGCGCTCGGCCAGGCGCGGCAAATTCACTTGTTCAAGGATGCGCAGCAGCGCCTCGTCGCCAAGCGGCGACTCGGTGCTAGGATAGATCATCTGGCTGCGCAGGCTGCCCGGCTGCAGGTAGGGCCGCTGCGGCAGGAAGAAGCAGTCTTCCTTCGGTGGATGGTGGATGGTGCCGCTGCCCCGGCACCACAGGCCCGCGATCGCCCGCAGCAGCGAACTCTTGCCGCAGCCGCTCTCGCCCGTGATGAGCAGCGCGTCGCCCGGCTTCAAGGCCAAGTCGAGGTCGCGCACCAGCACCCGCTCCGAACCGGGCGGATGCAGGGTGAGACCCTCCAGCGCCAGCTGGGTGCCGGGGCGCAGCGCGATGCAAGGCTCCTGCGCCTTCGCGTCCTGCTCGTCCGGCAGCACCAGCCGCGACAGCGCATGCAGGCGGCCGATGCCGGCCACGAAGCGGCTCAGGCTCTCGAAGTTGTCGACGATGACGCCGACCGCCGACAGCACCGCGGTGAAGGCGCCGGCGGCCTGCACCGCCCGTCCCACCTCGAGCTCCCCCGACAGCACGCCCTTGGCCAGGATGACAAAAGGCAGCACCAGGGTCAGCTGGCTGAAGGTGCGCTGGAACAGGTTCAATGAGCGCTGGCGCTTGATCAGGCCCGCGAAGTTGCGGAATACCTTGTCGAAAGCGCCGTCGATATGCTTGCGCTCCTGCGCTTCGCCGCGGTAGAAGGCGATCGACTCGGCGTTCTCGCGCAGTCGCATCAGGCTGAAGCGGAAATCCGCCTCGCGCCGCAGCTGCCAGAAGTTCAGGTGGATCAGCGGGCTGCCGAACACCCACAAGGCGACTACCGTGCCGACCACGGCATAGGTCACCAGTACCGCCACCAGCACCTGCGAGATCGACCACAGCACCGCGCTGAAGGCCACCAGCTGCATCAGCGAGCCGAGGAAGATCAGGAGGAAGTGGATCGAGCGGCCGGTGAAGGTGTTGATGTCTTCGCTGATGCGCTGGTCCGGGTTGTCGATCTCGCCGCCCGAGCCGAGCGCGTAATAGGTGCGCCCGCCCAGGTAGCCGTCGAGGAAGCGCCCGGTGAGCCAGCGCCGCCACTGGTTGGCGAACAGGTCGCGCATGTAGTAGTAGAAGGCGTAGGCCGGCACCGCGAAGGCGAGGATGAACAGGCAGGCGCGCACCGAGGTCCAGAAGCGGTCGGCGTTCTTGCCGGCCAGCGCCGAGGTCATCTCGCCGGCCTGGTCGTTGAGCATCACGGCCAGCTTGGTCTCGACCAGCATCAGCACGATCATCAGGAGCATCAGGCTCCAGGCCCGGCCCTTCTGGTCGCCCAGCCAGTACGGTTTCGCCACGCCGAGGAACTGCTTCCAGGCGGCGAGCGACAGGGGCGCGCTCCGCGAGGGTTGTGCTGCTGGCGCCGCGGCGCCCTCGTTGATGCTGGCGTCGTTGGTCGCGGATGGTGGCGTGCTCATGGCGGTGACTGCGGTGTGAATACGCCTTCAGAATACTGCCGGGCACGCTACCGTTCCGTGCGAAAACGGACATAGCGCCGGCCAGATCGGGGCAAACGCGGGCGCCCGCCCCGGACGCTACTTGAGCAGCACCCGCGCCACCACCGGGTGGTGATCGGACGGATAGCGCCGCTCCAGCGAGTCGCTCAGCACCGCGTATTTCAGCACCTCGACCCGGGGGTCGACGAAGATGTAGTCGATCCGGTCGTTCATGGCGGCGTCGAGCCGGAAGGCGTTATAGGTGCCGGACGGGCCGTAGGGCGGCGCCTTGCTTACCCGAGAGGCGTCGCGCATCGCCTTCGACATCGCCTGTATCTGCACCGTCTCCGGCGTCGAGTTGAAGTCGCCGACGCAGATCGCCGGCGCGCCGCGGCTGATCTCGGCGATCTTGCGCAGCACCAGAGGGGCCGATTCGCGGCGCGCCTGTTCGCCTTCATGGTCGAAGTGGACCGAGAACACGACCAGCTCGCGCTGCGTGGCGCGGTCGCGCAGCCGCGCCCACGAGGCCAGGCGGTGGCAGCAGGTGGCGTCCCAGCCGAAGGACGGGCGCTCCGGCGTTTCGCTGAGCCAGAAGTCGCCCTTGTCCAGCAGCGCGAAGCGGCTCTTGCGGAAGAAGATGGCCGAGTGTTCTCCGGCGCGCTTGCCGTCGTCGCGGCCGATGCCGACGTGGTCGAATTCCGCCATCTGCGCCAGGTCGTCGACCTGGTCCGCCAGCCCTTCCTGGGTGCCGACGATGTCGAACTCGTGGTAGCGGATCAGGGACTTGACCATCTCCTTGCGCGCCGGCCAGGCATTCGGGCCGTCGCCGGGATTGTTGTAGCGCAGGTTGTAGGTGGCGATGTTGAAGGGTGCGGCGGGCTGGGACGCGGCCGACGCCGCCGACGCCCAGCCAAGTGCGATCAGGGCGGCGCAGGCGCAGATGCGCGCGAAAAACGGGAAGCGGGTTTTCATGTGGATGGGCTCCGGAACGGCAACCGGCAGAGTTAATCACATTCCCGCGCCCACGTAGCGGAAATGCCGGCGAAGGCATGCGGTTTTAGGCGCCCTCGCTAAAACCAGCCTGTCGTGCAGGCGTTATCGGCGCCGCAGTTCAGGTATTCAGGGCGAAATTGGTGACGCAGCCGGCGTCGCCGACACAAGCAAGATCGATGACGGCACCCTTCCAGTTCCACGTCGCGGAGGTGATTCGCCCTTCCTGGCGAGGCCCGCGCGCCGGCTCACCGAAGCGTGCGCTGAGCGCATCCCTGGCTTGTTCGAACTTGTCGGAGCGCGGCAAGCGCACGCCGACGGAGCGCAGGATGCCATCGCTTGCGACGGCCACCTGGTAGACGCCGGGAGCGGCCCAGTTGTGACCCTCGACCGAAGCGGGCACCTTCAAGGCCCCGGCCGTGGCCCCGTCATCCAGGGTTTTCGGCAGCTTTACCCAGCACGGTCCGGCCGCATCCATCCCCTGTTCTGCACATAGCGGCATGGTCATGGCCATCTTTTTCCCGAGCGGCATGCCCAATTCCCGCATCGGCTCGGCGGCTTTCGCGGCGCCGGTGGTGCAGACAAACAAAATCGCAATGCAAGAAATGTGCTTCATGGTGCTCCTGGCTGTATCAAGTCGTGTTGTCATTATATGCACGCCCGCTTGCCACATTCTCAAACATTGTTGCCGCTAGCGGCCGGTCACGCGTCCTGGCGAGTGCCCTTGCGGTAATCGCTCGGACTGCTGCCGGTCCAGTGCTTGAATGCGCGGCAAAAGCCGGTCGCATTCGCAAAGCCGAGATCGAAGGACAGCGCGTCGACGCTGGTATTCGAATTGGCCAGGCGGTGCACGGCGATGTCGCGCCGCACGCCGTCCTTCACCGCCTGGAAATGCGTGCCCTCCTCCGCGAAACGGCGGTTCAGCGTGCGCACGGAGGTGTGCAGCGCCTGCGCCAGGTGCTGGATCGTGACCGGCTGCGCCAGGTGCTGTTCGAGATAGGCACGCGCTTTGCCGCTGAGCGAGGCGCGATGCATGGCGCTGAAGGTCCAGTCTTCCGGCGCCCGCTTCAGGAAGGCCCACAGCGCGTGCTTCTCGCGGGTGAACTGCTCGGCGCAGTCTTGGTAATGAAAATCGATACTGGTCGCCTGTGCGTCGAAGCGTACCTCGCCCGGGAACAGGACGGCATAGTCCTCCGCGTGCCGGGGCCGCACGAAACGGAAGGCGACCGCGTGCAGTCCGACCTCGCGGCCGAGCAGCCACGACACGATGCCGTGGGCCAGCTTCATCATCAGCTCGTGTCCCAGCACGTTCACCACGGCGCCAGGTGTGCGCTCTGCCAAACTCACGCGCACCAGAGAACTCCTGGTCGAGATCTGCAGCCGGTAGTCGTCCAGCAGCAGGTTCCAGAAGCGCACGAAACGGTTCAGCGCCACCAGCACGGTCGGCGCATCCAGGAGACTGAGCATCAGGTACTTCAGGGTGCCGCTGCGGATCGGCCGCGACCACAGGCCGAGCATCTCGTCGTCGAGCGTGGCCGCGACGGTCCGGTACAGGGCGCCGTACTGGCGGCAGGTCAGCCGCGCCTCCGGCTGCACCAGCAGGGACTGGGGAATCGCCGCACTGGAGAGCGCGAGCAGCGCAGCCTGGTCGCCCTGCCGGCTGCGCAGGTGGGCAAGCATGCCGTGCAAGAAGTGGGAAGAGACCGTGATCGATCGTTGCCAGGATGGATTCATGATGCCGATTATGGCGCACTTTGCACATTGAATGGCGCGTTGTGCGCACTCTTCTCGCCTCTCCTCCCTATACTTAGCCCATATCTTGGCATCGCGCGCGCTCTGCAGCGTACGTCATGTGGCGTATTTTGCAAATCGCAAACAGCATGATCTTTTCGAACAGGAGTTTGGTATGAGTACAAAACGCATTGTCGTCACCGGCATGGGCATGGTGTCGCCCCTTGGCGTCGGCGTGGAGACTGCCTGGCGGCGCCTGCTGGCTGGCGAGTCGGGCCTGGCCGTCCTGCCGGACGCGGTCACCGAAGCGATCGCGGCGAAAGTCGGCGGCGTGGTGCCGGCGCTGAGCGCGGACGCGCCATGGGGCTTCGATCCGAACCTCGCGGTCGAGCCCAAGGACCAGAAGAAGATGGACCGCTTCAGCATGTTCGCCCTCGCCGCGGCGCAGGAAGCCCTGCTGCAGGCCGGCTGGCAGCCCGACACATTGGAAGCGCGCGAGCGCACCGCCACCATCGTCGGTTCCGGCGTGGGTGGCTTCGGCGCCATCGTCGAGGCGGTCCGCACCACCGATGGCCGCGGGCCCAAGCGCCTGTCGCCGTTCACGGTGCCGAGCTTCCTGGCGAATATGGCGGCCGGCCACATCTCGATCCGCCACGGTTTCAGCGGCCCGCTGGGCGCGCCGGTGACCGCCTGCGCGGCCAGCGCGCAGGCGATCGGCGACGCGATGCGCCTGATCCGCGCCGGCGAAGCCGACGTCGCCGTGTGCGGTGGCGCCGAGGCTTGCATCGACCGCGTCAGCTTCGGCGCCTTCGCCGCCGCGCGCACCATGTCGACCGGTTTCAACGACGAGCCGACACGCGCCTCGCGTCCCTTCGACCTGGCGCGCGACGGCTTCGTCATGGGCGAAGGCGCCGGCATGCTGGTGATCGAGGAACTCGAACACGCGCTGCGCCGCGGCGCCACGCCGATCATGGAACTGCTCGGCTACGGCACCAGCGCCGACGCCTACCACATGACCTCCCCGCCCGACGATGGCGCGGGTGGACGGCGTGCGATGGAACTGGCGATCCGCCAGGCGCTGCTGGCGCCGGAGCAGATCGGCCACCTGAATGCGCACGCGACCTCGACCCCGGTCGGCGACGTCAGCGAGCTGGCTGCGATCCGGGCGATCTTCGGGACCGGGCGCGGTCCGGCGGTGTCGGCCACCAAGTCCTCGACCGGCCACCTGCTGGGCGCGGCGGGCGGCGTCGAAGCGATCTTCACCATCCTGGCGCTGCGCGACCAGATTGCGCCGGCGACGCTGAACCTCGAGCAGCGCGATCCGGCGGCCGAAGGCATCGACATCGTGACCGGCACGGCGCGTCCGATCGCGACGGACTATGCGATCTCGAACGGCTTCGGCTTCGGCGGCGTGAACGCCAGCCTGGTGTTCGGCCGACTTTCGTAGGGTGCGCAATCCTTTGCCCACGCGTTCAACTAAAACTCGCGTCGCCACGGTGCATCGGTGAATTGAACGCGTGGGCGGAGGACCGCGGGGCCGCCCAGGCCCACCCTAAGGGGATGTAGCCGTTAAGGGTACACCTCGGCCTTCGCAAACGGCGTTCCCTGCGCGTCGCGCGCCGACACGATCGGCGCGTCGCCAAGCGGCCAGGCGATCGCCAGCTGCGGGTCGTCCCAGGCGATGCAGCGCTCGTGCTCGGGGTAATAGTAATCGCTCGACTTGTACACGAATTCGGCCGTCTCGGACAAGGCCAGGAAGCCGTGCGCGAAGCCCGGCGGGATCCACATCTGCTGGCGGTTCTCGGCGCTCAAGATGTGGCCGACCCAGTGGCCGAAGGTCGGCGAGGCGCGCCGCAAATCGACCGCGACGTCGTAGACGCTGCCAGCGATCACGCGCACGAGTTTGCCCTGCGGGTGCTGGATCTGGTAGTGCAGGCCGCGTAGCACGCCCGCGCCGGAGCGCGAATGGCTGTCCTGCACGAAGTCGACGGAGCGCCCGAGCGCCCCTTCGAAGCGGCGTGCGTTGAAGCTCTCGTAAAAGAAGCCGCGTTCGTCGCCGAACACTTCCGGCTCGATCAGCAGCACGTCGGGAATCGCTTGGGGAACCACGTTCATGGTCATGCCTTGTGCTCGGCCACCAGGGTGGCGACGTATCGGTTGAGGTGGTGGCGCCAGTCCGGCAGCGCCAGGCCGAAGGCGGCGCAGAACTTGCTGCTGTCCAGCGTGCCGTTGGCCGGCCGCGCAGCGGGTGTCGGCCAGTCGGCGGTGGCGATCGGCAGGATCGTCTCCAGCGTGGCGCGCAGTGGGGCGCCTTACGCCAGCGCCTCTTCCACCACGTGGCGCGCATAGGCGTGCCAGCTGGTGCGTCCGCCCGCGGCCACGTGATATGTGCCGGACAAGGCATCGTTGTCGAGGCGATGCAGCGCCAGCGCGGTGGCGTCGGCCAGCAGGTCGGCCCCGGTCGGCGCCCCGAACTGGTCGGCCACGATCTGCAGTTGTTCGCGTTCGCGCGCCAGGCGCAGGATGGTGCGTGCGAAGTTGGCGCCGCGGCCATAGACCCAGCCGGTGCGCAGGATCAGGTGGCGCGCGCCGCTGGCGCGGATCGCCTCCTCGCCCGCCGCCTTGCTGCGGCCATAGGCGGACAAGGGGTTCATCGGGTCGTCCTCGGTATACGCGCCTTCCTTGTGGCCGTCGAACACGTAGTCGGTCGAGTAGTGCAGCAGCCAGCTCTTCCTGCGCGCGGCTTCCTCGGCCAGCACGGCCGGCGCACGCGCATTGACCGCATACGCGGCGTCTTCCTCGCTTTCGGCGCGGTCGACCGCGGTCCAGGCGGCCGCGTTGACGATCACGTCGGGTGACAGGGTGCGCACGTGCGCGCGCAGGGCGTCCGTGTCGCGCAGGTCGATATCCTGCCGGCCCGGCGCATGCAGCTCGCCCAGGCAGGCCAGCGCGCGCTGCAGTTCCCAGCCGACCTGGCCGTCCTTGCCGAACAAGAGGATTTTCATGGGTACGGGTCGGTTTAAATCGGGCCGGGCCCGATTATCGCTCAGAGCCCGCGCTGGATGAAGGACGAGTTGCCCGGCTCGAGCGCGATGTCGGCCAGCGGGCTGGTGCGCTCGGTGCGGCGGCGGCGTGCCCACCAGGCCGAGACCACGAAGGAATACACGGACAAGTACAGCAGGAAGCTGGCCAGCACGCCCTGCATCAGGGCGTCCGGCGATTCGGCGAAGCGCACCGCCAGCCCCGCCGGCACCACCGCCACCGCCCACGAGAACGGCGAGACGCAGGCATTGCGCAGCGGCGCCGGCAGCGCACGGAAGTAGCGCGCCGCGATCGCGGTCTTGACCAGACTGTGCAGGTGCCAGCTGTCCGGATGGCCCGGATGGCGGCGGCACCACAGGCGGCGCACGATGGTGAACACGGTCTCGAAGATCGGATAGCCGCAGGCCAGCAGCGGGGCCCAGGGCGACACGCCCGGGTTGCGGTAGACCAGCAGCACCGACAGCCAGGACAGCAGGAAGCCGAGCAGGTAGGCGCCGCCGTCGCCGAGGAACAGCTTGCCGAACGGGAAATTGATGACGAAGAAGCCGGCGGTGACGGCGCAGACCACGAAGCACAGCTCGGCCAGGGTGCCGTCGCCGGCGTCCTGGGCGATCAGGCCGAGCGCGGCCATGCCGATCAGGACCGTGCCGCTGGCCAGGCCATTGAAGCCATCGATGATGTTGACCGCGTTCGCCACGCCGCCCACCGCGAAGGCGGTGAAGATCACGGAAAACGGCAGCCAGGCGAGCAGCAGGTCGAGCGAGGCGACCCCGCTGTGCTGCAAGGTGACGCCGGTCAGGGCCCAGCAGCAGACCCCGCTCGCCATGGTGGCGAGCAGGCGCGCCCGCACCGAGACGCTGCGGGTGAGATCCTCTGCCAGGCCGAACACGAAGGCGGGCATGCTCGCGACCAGCACCGGCAGCAGCAGCTCCTGCTGGTCGCGCGGCATGGCGCCCAGGGCCAGCCACAGGCCGAGCATGATGGCGGCGCCGCCGACGCGCGGGGTCGGGGTGATGTGGAACTTTTGCACGCCGCGCGTTGCGTCGAGCGAATACCGTCCATGCCAGCGCGTCGTTACGACGAGCAGCAGCGAACAGGCAAGCGACACGGCAAAACCAAGCTCGAGGCCGGCTAATGGCAGATTAATAATACTCATAGAACCAGTTTGTTAACTCGTCAATTCTATCGCATTTCTCTTTCACCAAGATCGAAACGTGTTACAGGGCGTAACATATGCACGTCGCAAGTCGTTGATTGTGAAAGCACAATCCGTCGATTCTGGAACTTTACGATTTCTCAAGCAACCGTCCAGATACTTCTCCTAATATTCTCGACAATTTATTACATATTTCTTACGGCAAATTTTCTGTGCTCGATTGCCGTGTCCTGGAGGCGTCCGCATGGCCCCGTCCCGATCGCTTCTCCTCCTCAGCCTGCTGTTTGCAGCGATGTTCCCGACATATGCATGTGCCCAGTCTACGGCCGAGCTGGCCGAACTCCGCGCTCGCGAGGCCCAGGCCGAGGCGCGCCAGGCGATCGCCGAGGCCGAGCGCGCCGAGCTGCTGGCGCGGTTGCCGCCGGCCCAGTCGAAGGCGCTGGCCGGCTCGGTCGACACCCGCCAGTTCGGCGCCGCCGGCCTGGTGCGGGCCGTTGACCTGGCGGGCGAACTGGCGCGCGAGGTCTGCACCCGGCTGCCGGCCGGACGCGCCGCCGCGCTCTACGATCCGGCTGCGAGCCAGGGCATGGTGGCGGCGCGCACGGTCGACAACGCCCTCGCCCGCCTGGGCAAGGACACGGCCGACAAGAACAAGGAGCTGCAGCGCTACCTCGACCTGCAGCGCCCGCCCGGCACCGGCATCGCCGCCCTGCCCCTTGCCGTGCTGGCGGCCGTGCCCGCTACCGTGCGCGCCGGGGCCGACATCGCCGCCCTGCTGCGCAGCGACGTGACGGTGTCCGGCAGCAGCTTCGGCGACGGCACGCGCGCCCTGTTCGCCAGCGCCCTGGCCCAGGCCTGCCCGCAGCGCGTTACCGGGCTCGGCGCCGGCTATCTCGGCGAACTCGACTGGACGCGCTACGAGAAGCTGCTCGGCCGGGTCGCCGCCCTCGCCGGCCACCGCGCCGCCTACGCCCAGCGCATCGCCGAACTGCAGGCCCTGATCGACGGCGCCAAGGGCGAGCAGAAACGGGACATGAGCGCAGTCAGCCAGGCCGCCCTGGCGCAACTGAAGGTGGTCGACGCCTTCGTCGACTCGCTCAGGGCCGGCGAAGCGAGCGAGAAAAGCCCGCTGTTCAATGCCGCGCGCTACCTCGGCTACAGCGAACGCAGCGCCGGCGCGCTGCTGCTGGACGTCGAATTGCGGCTGGAGGGACTATCGATCGTCAAGGAAACCCTGTTCGGCGGCCAGCAGCTGCGCCTGTCCGGCGTGGGCATCCTGTGGTACCGGCTGCACGAGCCGGACGGCCGCCTGCTGCGCGCCGAGGTGCTGCGCCGCATCAGTAAGCCGGTGGAGGTCGATCTGCGCGGGGAACCGGTCGCAGACAATTTCTGGTCCGGCAAATAAGCCGGCGCTTCAGCGCTCCAAGCGTTTGACGGCCTGGTCGATCGCCCCGAAGACCGACTTGCCCTTCTCATCCAGCATCTCGATCCGAATGGTGTCGCCGAAGCGCATGAAGGGCGTACTGGCCTGCCCGTCCGCGATCATCTCGAGGCAGCGCTGCTCGGCGATGCACGAGTATCCCCGGGACGCATCCTTGTTCGACACCGTTCCCGAGCCGACGATGCTGCCGGCCCGCACATTGCGGCTCTTGGCCAGGTGCGCCACCAGTTGCGGGAAGTTGAACACCATGTCAGTGCCGGCATGCGGCTGGCCGACCAGGCGCCCGTTCCACGTCGAGCGCAGCGGCAGGTGAACCTTGCCGTCGCGCCAGGCCTCACCCAGCTCGTCCGGCGTCACCGCCACCGGGGCGAAACTGGTCGCCGGCTTCGATTGCAGGAAGCCGAAACCCTTGGCGAGTTCGTCCGGGATCAGGTTGCGCAGCGAAACGTCGTTGGCCAGCATGAGCAGGCGGATCTGGCCATGGGCCTGGTCCGGCGTCGCCCCCATCGGCACGTCCCCCAGCACCACCGCCACCTCGGCCTCGAAGTCGATGCCCCACTCCTCGTGCGCCAGTACGATGTCGTCGTGCGGCCCCAGGAAATCGTCGCTGCCGCCCTGGTACATCAGCGGATCTTCCCAGAACGAGGCCGGCATCTCGGCCTTGCGCGCCTTGCGCACCAGCTCGACGTGGTTGACGTAAGCCGACCCGTCGGCCCATTGATAGGCGCGCGGCAGCGGCGCCATGCACCTGGCCGGGTCGAACTCGAAGGGACGGCGCGCGCGGCCTTCGTTGACCAGCAGCGACAGCTCGGCCAGCTGGGGCGCGATGAAGGCCCAGTCGTCGAGGGCGGCCTGCAGGGTCGGCGCGATGCCGTCGGCGACGTGGGCAGTCTTGAGGTCGCGCGCGACGACCAGCAGTTGGCCGTCGCGGGTGCCGTCGTTGAGCGTGGCGAGTTTCATGGAATAGCGGCTTGAGTGGGCAAACCGCTATTGTAGAGCGGTCAGTACTGGACCACC
>Ga0265780_10008494_pt1 | contig 12468 bp, 12 predicted proteins | sample P1T30metagenome_FD_192432 | JGI IMG/M metagenome (GOLD analysis project Ga0265780, IMG submission 192432) | Plant litter microbial communities from East Loma Ridge, Irvine, California - P1 T30 | ecosystem: Environmental > Terrestrial > Plant litter > Unclassified | place: USA: California...
CGTTCTAGGCGCAACAGAAGCATCAATAGCCCTCTTTGAATCCTGATAATCCCTAACCATCTCGTCGGTAACAGCTTGACGTCGCTACCTATTAGCTTGAACTTTGCAATAAAAAGAGGACATACAGTTTGGAAACCACCAACAACCTCTTGAATCTTCTTAATACAAGCTTCCTTCATCTGACTAGTCGATAATCTACCAGCTCGATATTCCTATACGTCAGCTCATGCCAGGATTCAATTGGCGAAAGCTGACCTTGGCCAGAGTCTCCATCTTGGAATCATCATCCTCAAAGAAACTGAGATACTGATACGCAACGTCGATATCGGGATTACCACCATTTGCCTCGTGATCCTCTCTCGAAGCTCCCCCACCAGAGAATGCGTGAGACTTGATTTTCTTGGCAATAGTCTTGGGTTCATCGGTCATGAAAATTGCGGAATTGACGTTGGATGCCGACATTTTGGTATTGGCGCCTTGTAGGGCTGGAAGGAATTTAGCATGTAGAAGAGCAGGTTTCTTGTATCCTAGTCGATCGGCTGCGTCACGGGTAAAGAGGAACTGGGCGTCAGTTGATTTTTCGCGCGCTGAACTAGCTTACATATGGATCCTGATCAATGGCACAAGGGATCAAACAGGGGATATCATCCTGCTCCCCGAAAATTTGCGGGAACGAATTGGAAAAAGAGGGAGTAGCTTGGACAGCGGCGAAATGGTACATTCCGACGTTATCACTGATCGTCAGCTAGGCGCCGTCTGGCAAGGACAAGCGTCAGTCCGCTGGAAGAGGTGACATACGATTCAGAGAACCCGAAGATATTCTTGCTTTGCGAAAGAGTCAATGTCTTTGCTAGCAGAACGACATTCTCGTAGAAAGCACCGCTGATCGTCAGCTTGCTTCCCTACAGGATGACAGAGCTTACCCCATCTGCATAAGATCCGAGCAGATGAATGTCTTGGCCGGATCGAATCCACACGCAATAATATCCTTGATATTCTCCTGACCCATCTGCTTATAGTGCCGTAATAGATCGATTGGTTTAGATTTCTTGCTTCCTTTTGGTTTTGCTTTATCGAGCTTTTTAAGCATTTCCGCTTGTTTCTTTGAATCTCGTTCCAGTAGGTATTTCTCGTCATCTGGATATAAGCTTGGTCCCGCTGCAGCAATTGGGAGTGAAAGCTTACCTGTAATTTGGATGACTAGGGGACAATTGAATACTCGCTGTAACCACCTGAATACATCAGCTTATACTTTCGGCCAGCAAAGAGCAGCTGACTTACGCGGTAAACTGGAATGGGATCAGATGGCCAAGGTGCATGGAATCACTACTAGGTCCTCGACCAGTGTAGAGGTAGAATGGAAGCTTTTTCTCGTATCGATCCAAAATTAGTCCCAGATCACTAAAGCGTCAGCTGTTGCCTCGGATGGAAGACCTGAAAGCTGACCGATGTGAGAAGAATGTCCCTCTTCGTAATAATGGGTCAGGCCTTTGTCCCGTTACTCGCTCAAACCTCTCTAGCAGCTCTTGGTCGATCAACTTGGCGCCAAACTGCTTGACCAATTTCTCATAGTTGCTGTCCATCAGCTCGGCTAGCACTCAAGAGATCCCAGCAGCTTACATTCCGGTCGACTTGCCCGACGCATCTGTCCCTCCCTGGACATCAAATGGGGTGACTTTCTGCTCGACTTCTTGTCCTTCTGCCGATGGCATCTCGGAGGTCTCTGGAATGGTAGGAGTTCGTGGCGGTAGTGCATATTCACTACTCGTCAGGTCTTGCGTCTACCACGATTGGTCAGTGTCAACTCACACGCGACTGGGTTTTCTGGAATGCGCCATCCTTACCGGCTCCTTGACTGCTTCCGGTATCTCATCATCCAACTTGATCTTGTCCCAGTCATCCTGAGTCACACTTCCTCGATGCGCATGGCCCCTCTTGGCGACTTCATCCTCTCCCTCATCCGGTCCAAATATCCTTTCAGGTTGAGGTAGTCTCATCTCGGCCAATTGAGCGGATAGCTGTTCCGACATGGATTCTGATCTGGCATGGTTCCTTGCACGGATGATTGCTTCGGGTTCTGGGCCTGACAAATCACCAGTGTCGTCTGTACCTGCCGACATGGGTGATAGGGGATTGGAGTGGAGGTTGGACGAAGGTAGGTGTAACCTCAAGCCGGATGGCGCAGGAAGGTCAAGCTTTGAGAATTGAGTAGCGATACCTCCGGGGGTCATTGTTCCGGATGCCGAGGGAGTACTGCGACCGTCTGGTGTTGCTGGTGGGTTTGACATTGTGTGATATAGTAGTAAGATAGGATGAATAAGGTGTCGTAGTTGACTCGTTGCTTTGTTCCTGACCGTCGCGCTCGGATATCATGACGTGGCAATCTATGTCCTCTACGTGTCTCCGTTGTCCTTCTGTACTATACATCACTTAGCCCTCAAGGGCATACATAGAATCATGTTTGGAGAGGAGATAGCACGTATAAGGAAGCTGGGAGTGCAGGGGGTGAGCTTTTCTTCACGCAACGTACGTGATAAGCTGACAGGAAGCTCCTGTTCCAAGCACTCAACTTCCTAACGGTAATCGCGTCCGGGTTGATGATGTGGAAGGGACTTTGTCTGGTCACCAACTCCGAGTCTCCGATTGTGGTCGTTCTATCGCAAGTCAGCTACGTCCGCACCTGGGTCCAGCTGACAAAGTAGAGGATCCATGGAACCAGCATTCTACCGAGGGGACATTCTGTTTCTGACGAATCCAAGTAATACGCCATACGAGATTGGGGATATTACGGTATACAAAACGTCAGCTACAAAGACTCTCTCTAGTGGCAGAAGCTGATATTTCAGGCCAGGGACGGGAGATATACCTATCGTTCACCGAGTTATCGAATCACATACAACGTCAGTCCTTTGTCCAACCCGACGAGCAGAACTGATATTTAGAAATACAACCCAGCTCTTGCTCACCAAGGGGGATAATAACCCTCAGGATGATTACATACTCTACAAAGGCATAGAATACTTGGAACCGAAACATATCATTGGGAAAGTCAGGGGGTATGTCTATTTTCTACCCCGGTTATCTAAGGCTGATGAACAGGTTCTTGCCGTATGTGGGATACGTGACTATCGCTATGGTAAGCTATCGCCGCCACGCGCTGTTATGGCCAAGCTGATGAACAGAACGATTTCCCTCAATTGAAATACGCGTTACTAGGTTGTGTAGGATTATTCCTGTTGGTGCAAAAGGAGACTTCATGATGCATACTTTCTGGATCCTCTGTTGCTACGTCTGCTAGCTGTTGGATACATGTTCGAAGACAGTCTACAGGGTTGTATCGTAGCCCGCCTCTGTCGCTTGAGCATGCCATCTCGTCACATAATGTATAGCCAACGCCACTGATCGGCGGGGCTTCGTTTACCGCGTCAACTCAATAATCAACTGAACGTCTTTTCATCTGCACACCTAATATACCTCAAGATCCACTCCGAGTACACACTCAAGCAGCACGCACGCATCTAGAGAGCACTCGCTACATAGCCCTTCATAACAGGCACTGAACTACGGCAAAGGGGGGGACTGGGAAAGATTAAACATAATGCCAAGGTACGTCTTCCCATCTTCGTTCCCTCCTCGGAGCTAATGATATAGTGCAACAGAAAGAACACTGGAGAATCAGAATGAGGAGGAGATGCAGTCGCTGCATGGGAAGATCAAGGCTCTGAGATCTGTAAGTGGATGTCTCACGGCGAAAGAACAACGCAGACTGGCAATGCCCTTTCTCATATTTGGAAAAGAGGCAAAGTCATGCTCGGCGACATGGACTTGATGGACTTGAGTGATCTGTTGGTTGGACCTTAGAAGTGATAGAGGAGAGATATGGTTGGGATGTTGGGCGGGACTGCGTACAGAGGAGAAGCAACAACGCAGACTGGGAATGCCCACAACGATGTCTGGGAGGGAGTCAGAGTCGTAATTCAAACCATGACCTGAAAGATCTCCTGGTCCAACTTGGAAAGACAGGACGGAGAAAAATCAAGCGTATGGCCTGGAACCGTGACGAGCGAAAGGACAACGCAGACGGGCCATGTCCCTTGGATCTGACTGAGAAAGAGGCTTTATCAAAGATATGGACTTGGGTGATCTTTCGGTCGTGCTCTCAACAAAGAGACGGGATAGAGATGGAGATCAGGATGAACATCGCTGACCACCAGGTAACAATAGACATCCTCGACGATTCATCGCGGCAGAATGATGGGGTAAGCTCACTCTCGCTTTCACTGAGATCACGCTGATATCTAGCTCGATCGTACAGTATGTCTACCACTCCAATCACATCTTGACCACACACCCCATTTCCATCAGATCATACACATCTTACTCGACATACCCTCCGTCTGCTAGAATGCTAACAAAACAGACCAACTCATTCTCACAATTCACAAATTCCCTATTCTCGACATCTCGTCATCATTCTCGAACAATGGCACAATCTTCCACTTTACGCCAATATAGGACTATTGCTTATATCGTTCTTGCGCTTGTTGGGTTTTGGTTATTGCTCAAGGTCTGGCACGGTGTTGGGGGAGGGAGTGGGGCTGCAGAGGTGCCTACGGGGGGATTGTAGACGGAGAGGGTTTTGTTGTAATGGTACACGAGCGGGGCTGCGCGAGCAGCCTCGCGAGACATTGTCTTTTCCGAATTGGTCCCGCTCAAGTTTATTGGTAAGAAGATCATTCTGATGCATTCATTGGCGATATCATTGAGCCCAACGTAAACTGGAGAAAAAAAGAAAACACTACAAGCCCACCGCTGCTGCTCTTCTCAATCGTGCTGCCTCCTTGAGCCTTCTGTACTCGGCAATATCATCTGGTGTCGTAGGCCCAGGTCCAGTTCCATCGTGGTACCGTTCCAGACCAGCTGCAATCGACTCTTTTTGTAATGCGGTTGGAGACTTGATTTGGCCGTTTTTAATCTTCACCTTCATTTGCTCTCTGAGCGTGTCGTCGATTGGAATGCCTGATAGACATGCTCCAGATCTTTTCTCGGAATTGGGCTTGTGAATACCTCCTTCCGAGATATCCAGGTAAACGGCCACGGGAAGACCAGTGAGATTGTCGAGCTGTACACTGGCCGTGACAAGACCACAGACACAAATTGCTTGATATTGCTCTTGGGCCGTCGGGAGTCGTACGATGGTATGCCCGGACGCTAACTGAGCGTTCCGAGAAGCCGAGGCTGCTGAGGCTATTTGAGCGGGGCTGTTTGGCTGTTGAGCCGAGAGCGATCCTCTAATCGATTGGATGGTTAATTTCGCTCGTAGAACGAGATTATCGGGGTGTCCGAAGTAGCGCATCGGTCCTTCAATGTCGATTGGGAGTACCTTGCTCCGCTTGACGTAGGGGTGCAGCCCCTCGTACATGTGTTCCAAGATGATGTACCTCTTTTCTCCACCTGGCAATCTAACCATTCTCTGAAGATTCTCTAGATCGAGAAAAAGTAGCAGAGCGGCTTTGTTACTCATTGTCTTGTATTGCAAGATTTGGCTACCACTTGGGTATCTCGAGCGAGAATTGGCTTTCGTTTCGAGTCGCTTGGCAGCGTCGACCCTAGATCCCACAAACATTGGCGCAAGGGTATTTGAGAACAAGTCCCCTCGGACAGCTCGAGAAGCGAAGTTGACAGTGTAATCAAAGGCTTGTAGCCTACTCTTGTCGGACAATCCGGTCTGAGTCGCTTCTGGGTGTAAAGCTCGGAGAAAAATGATTCCTCCTGACGGGCCGTGTAATAGCAAGCAGGGAACGGTGACTTCGGGTCGGTTGTGAGTCTCGACATCGTATTGGGTCCGGGCTGGTGTACAATTAGGAAACGGCTGGTCCTCGGTGCCGGCAGCAACTGGTCTGACCAGGAGCTGTAATTCCTCTCGAAGAATCGTGGTCCTGGCACTTGGCCCGCCGAATTCGTCTTCCAAGAGAGCTTTGGTTGTCCAGTTCCAATGTACGGCTTCAAGCGGGTGGTCGGACTCTTCGTTTAGAGTCTGCAGACGTTCAAAGAAAGAATTCTGACCACTTCCAAACGCCACGACAATTTTAGAGTCGCCGCGATGAGCAGCGTCAAGATACCACTGGGCTCGGTGGTTGTCGTACTGCCTGACTAGTGAGGCAGGGTAGGGCAATGTAGCCGTCTCTCCCTCCAGTTGCCGAAGTCGCAAGCTCCGTTTGTCGGTCCCGGCGTCTCCCTTGATAGGAATACGGTTCCAGACGGCTAAACCCAGACTACCCTTCCAAGTACGCTTTCTCAATACAGGGGGCGAAAGGTCATAGTCTCGGAGTAGTCGAGTCGAGTAAGCTTTGAGCGTCAGGACCATTCTATCATCGTGCAGCGAGGGGTAGTTGAGGAGGAGGTGTACGTTTGCCAGCGTGATGGAACCGTCAGCTAGCTGACGGGGGTTCTTGACGTCAGGCTGGATGAAGTGGTCGTTTTTGTACCGACCAGGGTTGTTGTTGACCAGAACCTTTTCAGACTCGCGAACAGCTCTATTTTGTGCGAAAAGAGCTTGGTCGTCGTCTCCTTTTTGCCGCTTGTAGTCGCGAAGGGACGGTGGCGTCCCGGCAGCAATGAGAATAGCCCGTACTCGGTCTTGAAGTCCTTCTGAGCAGGCGTTAACGAAAGAGTCGCCGGAAATGTGGTTGACCACTCCTTCGGGCAAGAGCAGATTCGAATGAAGAGCGAAAACTCGGTTGGAGTCTGGTGCGGCAGGAATGTCCCTACCGAAAGATTCCAACAGTCTTGCCAGCTCTTGCTGACCATAATCGTCGCGATGGTTGTCTTCATCTGGCCAATTAAGGCGGGAAGCGTCACCACCGGTAGATACAAGTCCAGGCGTTGTGTAGTGGACAATGTCGGGCTCCTGATCGTCTGCTCTTTCTGCCGTGACCGAAACCTGCCAAAGTCGGGGTTCACCAGTGATCGCTCGGGACTGGCGTTGCTGTTCCACCCTTCTCTTGGTGTACTCCTGAACACGTATGCGAAAACATTCCAAAACCATGGCTCTGAGCTGATTTGGGCGGTGGAGATGGCATTCGATAGCGCTGTGTGGCTGACCACAGAGAGAACAGTCGTGTGCGTCAAAGCACCCAGGGCAAGACTTGAATACATTGTGTGAAAGGCAAATTTCGTGTTCACCGACAAAGAGGGAACGGTGTTGGCGCCTCGCAATAATGGGAGAAGCGGTATAGGCGAGTACTGTGGCTGTACAGTCTCGGGTGAGGTGTCCACCGTTACCGACGTCTTGCCCACAGAGGCAACAAATCCCCTTCTTTCGATAGGTCTTGTTGACTCGCGCATCCAACTCTTCCCTACTGACTAGAGCAGCTAGCTCCAAAATGGGGAGGTTCTCGTGGTCCTGGGGTGGGTAGAGGACGACAGTGGTTACCGGTGGGCGCGAGGCCATGATTCCGGTACCAGATTGAGATTGTACAGGACCCCTAGAAGGACCTGCTGACGAATTCACCGGTGGGCTCGATGCCATGATGCCGGTAGGAGGTCGAGATTGTGCTGGAAATCTAGACGGACCTGCTGACGCATTTACCGGTGGGCGCGATGCCATGATGCCGGTAGGAGGTCGAGATTGTGCTGGAAATCTAGACGGACCTGCTGACGCATTTACCGGTGGGCGCGATGCCATGATGCCGGTAGGAGGTCTCGAGGATTGACCAGCTGTAGCCAATACCGGTGGGCGCGATGCCATGATGCCGGTAGGGAGTCGAGAGAATTGACCAGCTGAAGTAGCCAACAATCGACCAGAGGCAGCAGCCAGAGCAGGAGATGGAGATTGGGGGGAAGGACGACCAATTCTTGACGGGGCAAAGGCCAAGGTACCGGCACTAGATCGAGAGCGGATCTGACCCATTGGGCTAGAGGGTCGTCCGGGAGCAGTCGATATGGGCACAGAGGATCGAGCCGCATTTGCGTACGAAGACGGTACAGAGGGTGGTTGTGATGGAAGTTCGGTCGGTGGAGATCGAGGTGAATGACGAGGTGGCGATATTGAGGTTTGGTGGTCCTGATCGAGCTCACCCTGTTCAAACACCTGCTGTGTAGCTGACCAAGAGTTTGTCGAGTCTTCCTGATTCAAGTGTCGTCCAGTAACGTCTCGATTAAAGGCAGTCCTCTGTTGCGGAGGCTGACTAGGCTGACTCGGAGCCCCTCGAGCTCTACCCTTCTGCGTCCTCCCTTCGTCTGCCAAATCCTGTTCCACCTGCTCGACACGCCTAGGCCTGACTCGCTTCGAGGGAGGGGTGATTGAACGATCCTGGGGTAGAGCCTGATAACGTCAGTATTCAGCTACGAGCATAGCAACCTTACCAAGACCTTGTCAAACACGCTTTCCAACTCGTTGATGAAGAGGCCAAGAGGGAGAATGACCCGAGAACCAAGAAAAGGAGCAAGCGCTCGAGTATTTTGGATTGTCCTGGGGATTGTTCTCAACAAGCGCCTGTGAGCGGTCCAGAACCCTTGACGCCATCTCGTGGCAGCTTCCTTGTCGGCAGGTTTCTCGAGAACCTCCTCGATGACGTCTGGGTCTGTATCGAGCCAGTCACAAATAGCAGGATAGTCATCCTAAAAGGTCAGTATTGGAGCAATAGCAAGGGCGTACCTGTAGCTCCGTGATATCCTGAATCACCTCCCTCTTCCAAGTAGCAGGCTGTCCAAGACTGACGACCGCTTGACGTGCCGCTCGATCGAATCCTTCCACTGACAATTGAGCAATAGAGCTGATTGTGGTAGTCATTATGTTAATGGTATGTATATATGTTGATGTATAGTGTTAGATGGGGCCGGCATTCAACTTTCAGCGAAAATGTGTGTGTGTGTTTCAAGTATACAGGCTATTCGAGTAGAATCAACACCATGCATATGTACAGTCTACATTGTATACATGGCCCTCCAGTAATTCTACTGCTGATTGTCAGCAACATACGTCGTTAAACATACCCACAACAACTCATCAATTCACCTAGGAATCAGCCTCTGTTGATCCTTTTCCAGACATACAGTTGTCGGTCAAGCACCTTTTGATGAGCATACTTGATGGCTCCAGCATGTCCTTGGTATCGATGGACAGCAAGGTAGTCATTGTAGTCGGTCCAGAACTGGTCGTCAATATCCGCTTGCTTGACGACTCTGCTGCGGACGACTCACTCGGACCTCCAACGTCTGCAATCGCATAGCCTCACGGTACGGGATAGCAAAAATGTTGCGATCTGGCTTTTTCGGGATTTCTCTGTCCCTGACCAGCGATATCAGGCCGGTATGATATGGCTCATCGTTGGCTTCTTCGTCGAGCCAAATACTACCGGCTTGTGAGGCAAACCAGGTCGTTGCCGAGTCGGGGTGTTGGTACGCGACCCAAGCGTACGACTCGTAAGGGATGCTGCTCATCGTGTCATCCGGCTGTTCCACCAGCGTCCATCCCGCAGCATGAGGAGCAAGCATTCCTTTTAGAATCCTGACAGACATGGTAATGAGCTCAGTAGAGCTCAGTAGTGCTGGGGATGGTGCTCAGTCAATCGCTCCACGCTCCATAACACGCTCCATAGCACGTTTTCAGAAGACGTACAATGTACACACACAAGTGATCCTCTTGGCATGATGCAGCATTCCACGTCCACTGATGCCTATGCATGCATATGAACCACCACCCCCGCTGATGCATGTATAAACCCCCGCTGATGCATGTATACACCCCCACTGATGCATGTATACACCCCCGCTGATGCATGCTATGAACTACCCAAAGAGGCAAGTTGTGTGACGGGGTGACAGATCGTTCGTTGATTGATGGGACGCCTGGGCGGTTCTGGGGGGGGGGGGGGGGGAAAGTGGTTTAAATTCAAATTTTGCGGGACCAATTCGGAAAAGACAATGTCTCGCGAGGCTGCTTGCGCAGCCCCGCTCGTGTTGTTGGCGTCGAAGGATGGAAGTGTCGGTGGTAGGGCCATGTACGTGCCGTGTGTCGCCTTGTCAAGCCAGGCTCCACTGATCGATGAGCAGTGACTCCCTTGGGTCTTCGATAACGGGCCTTCGGTCCGTCGTCATAACACCAGCCGCAAACTTTGGGGTAGTAGTCCTCGTGTCGGGCTTTCGTCGAGCTGTATTCGTATTGCGGGACTTCGATTCGGCGGCAAAGGGTGGCAGCGGACGCGTGAAAAAACGAGCGCGAAACCGGAAGTGTCGACACGAGGTCTCGAGCTTCACCGTTGTTCAGATATCCCAGGATCTGCCCTAGTAGAGCTGGGTTTTCCAGAACCTCTTGAACCGCTCGGGATTGTGGCGACGTTTGCGACATGGTGAAAGAGGAAAAGGAATGATGAATGGCGCAGTGAATCATCCGTGTTTTTATACCAAGTCGAGTGGAAGATCCAAACAATCGATGTTCAGGAATTGATCGGTTTACTCGGTGCAACAGTCTTCATTCGAGTCGTCGCAGTTGTCTTACAATCCCTGATGTGACCGATCATTGAATGATAGTTTGTGGCGATTGAATACTGTATCGACATCACGTCAGGCCTACTTGTCGCGGTCAGATCCGGTACTGTGTAGTCGTAAAGCGAGTCTTCTTCCGGATATGCACAATGAAACCATCGCATGGTATACCTTCGAAAGAATCAGATCCGCCTGAGACCGCCTGCCATCTCGGTCAGTACCACAGCTTGTAGCATGCCACCTTGTTCACGGTTCAGGCTAGAGAGACGAGGATCTCACTATCGATCAGGAATACCTAAAGGTCAATCGAGATAGGTATAGCGCCGCGAGTTTCTTATTTTGGATAGGTCATTCGATGCGAAGCTGTCAGGTTGGCAGCGTTCCCTCGTCACCGGTCTCATGGGTGATCGTTCACGATTCGTAGGCCTGTATACAGAGAGAGACGGAACATGATGTGTCGATGATAGGCGCCCGTCAAAGGGGTAGGCTCGCCATATTCACAACGCGCGTTCAATCGTCACCGTCAGCTCTACTCACTACTTTCTCTCTCTCAACCACCATACCCACCCTTCTCTAGCTAGCTACATAGACCACAAGTAGCTACACAAAGATGTCAGGTAATAGGGAGTCAGGAGAATTGTCTATTCCCGTTCTCTCGAAAGATCCCGAAAAAAAGGAGGAGGAGCCGAAGCATGATGGTAGTGATGACAAGAAAGTTAATGGTAATGGCAAGGATGGCAAGAAGGACGAGGGCGAGTTGACTGATATGGTGAGCTCCCAGCTGTTGAGGTATCATATGAGCTGACAGGCAGTCGGAGGAGGATCAGCAGTTGAAGGCAGAGTTGGAACTGCTCGTTTCACGATTACGGGTATGTTCAGCGACGGGCGAGCGAGCTCGACTCGGTCTCCTGCTCAAGGACGTCGAGGCTGACAAACCAGGAGGACGACTACAGATTAATGATGCCCGCCCTGGAAGCTCTGCGAACATTCATCAGGACATCGACAAGTTCAATGACTAGTGTACCCAAACCACTCAAATTTCTACGACCATTCTACGAGGAGTTGGGAAAGATCAGGAGAGTCTGGCACGCTAGTATGGTTGAAGAGAGGGTGAGTGATTTCAACCAAATCGTCGTGATTGTCAAGGGTTGGATGGTCAGAGACTCATCGAGACTGAGGGTCGATGACTCATTCCGATCACTCCTCTCTGACCACATCGACTCTGGTCAACGCTAACATCCAGTCACTCCTCGCATCCATCCTATCCGTCCTCGCCATGACCTACTCGGACAACGGCAAACGCGATACCCTCTACTACCGCCTGATATCGAAATCAACCGAAGACGCAGGCGACTGGGGTCACGAATACGTTCGTCACTTAGCTGCAGAGATCGGTACCGAATACTCTCACCTCACGGAAGGCACCGAGCCAAAGGAAAAGGACGAAAAGGCAAAAGAGGAAGAAGCGGTTGAAGAACAACATGGGGAATCAAGAACGTTTACAGCAGAGATATTACAGAAAGCAGCCGAGGATTGTGTTGGATTCTTTTTATCGCATAATGCCGAGGCGGATGCTGTTGACCTGTTGATGGAAGTGGAAAGGATCGAAGAGTTGCCTAAATGGACGGACGACGAGACGTATGCTAGGGTCTGTCAGTACCTCGTCAGGTAGGTCATCGCTCTTTCTCGATCAGTATACGAAAAGAGCTAATTGTCAGCTGTGTCCCCCTTCTCACACCACCCGATGACGAAGCGTTCCTGCAATGTGCCGCTCATATCTATTCGAAACATGATCGATACCCGGAAGCGCTTGCTCTAGCGGTCAGGCTGAACAACAAGGATTTGGTCCAGAAATACTATTCGGCACCTACCAACCCGTAAGTCCAATTGTGGTGTTCCCCACTCTGCCCTGCCTCCAGCTAACGCCTAGGGTGATGCGAAAACAACTATCCTACTTCCTCGCCCGATCCCAGATCCCTC
>Ga0265780_10008495_pt1 | contig 12465 bp, 10 predicted proteins | sample P1T30metagenome_FD_192432 | JGI IMG/M metagenome (GOLD analysis project Ga0265780, IMG submission 192432) | Plant litter microbial communities from East Loma Ridge, Irvine, California - P1 T30 | ecosystem: Environmental > Terrestrial > Plant litter > Unclassified | place: USA: California...
GAGATGAGCTTGAGGTGTTCAAACTTACCATAGAAACTGCTATCATCTGAGATCCACCCTTCTCCGGACACAGTATCCTCCTCCGCCATCTTCCGCACTGTGAGTACTGTCGCAGTTCATGCCCTGCTCAGGTGGGGTTTGAGCAATGTGGAGAATGTTTGCTCGAGTTGACGCGATATGACGAGCGATAGTTACACGGATGGGGAAGGAACGAGGGACGGCGGACAAGGGCATCCCTGCAGCCCAAACGCGCCCGCGACCACTATACGCGAACGCGTCGGCCGACTCTTTCACCCCCAGCATCCGCGTCCTCACAACTTATACCTCCAAATCCAATCGTATGACTTCCGAGATGCCGCACTCAGTTACGCCGGAATCGACGCCCGCAGAGGAGTCCTCAGCGACAGCGTCCCAAACGGATGCTATCAAACCCGAGCCGGAGACGCAAGATGTTGCAATGGAAGACGCACCCACAGCCGCCGCGGTAGAGAAGCCCAAGGTAAACCTCGAGGAGCTCTTCGACGATGAAGATTCAGACGAAGAGTTCCCTTCGAGCGCGCCAGCACCTACGTCGCAGGAAGATGCCTCGCAGCCCGCACCAATGTACGCCCCACCTACCGACACACCACATTCATAACACTTGCTGACATCGATACAGCAAGATCACATCGAAATCCTCCTTTTCCGACCCAGACGTGATGCGTGCCTTCTACCAACGCCTGTTCCCTTTCCGCCCCCTCTTCCAATGGCTCAACCATTCCGCAACACCCAGCAACGACTTTGCACACCGCGAATTCGCCTTCACCCTACCCAACGACGCATACCTGCGATACCAATCTTTCCCAACAGCCGATCTCCTGCGGAAACAATGCATAAACATGCTGCCCTCACGTTTCGAAATCGGTCCCATGTACAGCACAAACCCGAGAGATAGGAAAACACTGCGGAAAGCGAGCTCGTTCCGCCCGTTGATGAAAGAGCTGGTCTTTGATATCGATATGACGGATTACGACGACATCAGAACATGTTGCACGGGTGCGAGCATCTGTCTCAAGTGCTGGGGCTTCATCACAATGGCCATCAAGACCATCGATGTTGCTCTACGGGAAGACTTTGGCTTCAAACATATCCTCTGGGTGTACTCCGGTCGTCGAGGAGCCCACGCCTGGGTCTGCGATAAGCGCGCGCGAGAAATGGACGACCAAAAGCGCCGCTCCGTAGCCGGCTATCTCGAACTACTCAAAGGAGGAGACCAGGGCGGCAAGAAGGTCAACGCGCGACGACCTCTACATCCTCATCTCGAGCGCAGTCTGGCTATCCTGAAAGAGCACTTCCAGACCTCCATTCTCGCTGAACAAGATCCTTGGGCTGCGGAAGAGAAATCCGCGCACCTCCTCGACCTCATCCCAGACCCTACGCTCAGAGCAGCACTAAAGAAGAAGTGGGATTCTGCGCCCTCCCGCCCCAGCGCATCGAAATGGGCCGACATTGACGCGTTAGCCAAATCCGGCGCCTTGTCAAAGACGCCCAAAGACCTTCTCGAAGCGAAGCAGGACATCATCCTAGAATACACATACCCCCGTCTCGATGCCGAAGTCTCCAAGAAACTCAACCATTTGCTCAAGTCGCCATTCGTAATTCATCCTGGAACAGGACGTGTCTGTGTTCCAATCGACACACGGACAGTGGAGGATTTCGATCCGTTGAGCGTACCAACAGTCACGCAGTTACTCCAGGAGATCGACGATTGGTCAGGCGAAGAAACAGATAAGAAGTTACAGGATTGGGAGAAGACGAGCTTGAAGCCGTACGTAGACTACTTCCGACGGTTTGTCGCGGGCTTAGTGGACGAGGACAAACCAGCGCTGAAGAGGGAAAGGGAGGAAGGCGCCGATGCCATGGAATTCTGATGACATATCGTTCACCAAGAACACGAGGGCATGTAGGGCGCCTGGCGTTGGGGAAAGAAACAAAGGAATATGTATGATGCATCTCGACGTTCTCAATATCTACCCACTACCATACTCCAAAGTTCCACATCCCACCTCATACCTTAACCAAGATTACCCAATGAACATACATTCCCCTCCATAGTACAATACGGCATCTGAATCGGCTCCGCCCCAATCCCCTTGGCCACTAACCTCTCTCTCATCTCACTCAACCGAGGCGCCGCATCAATCTGACTCCTGTTCTGACCCATCTCGTCCTTGGCACCCGACCATAGTACTTCCGCCGCAGCCGCAGCACGGGGCCAGATCATCCTATCGACATTAACGGGGTCGGTTTGCTCGGCCCACATATGCGCTTCGCCGCCGATGACGAGATGCTGGTTCTCGGCAGGGACGCCGTGTAACGGGTCGTACGAGTAAATTAGTCGCCAGTTGTGGAAGGGGGCGCAGTAGTCTTGGTAGGGGTAGTAGTTCGCGCTGACGGAGGGGTAGAAGTTCAGCCATTGGCCTTTGCCGCAGTCGAGGTACTGTTGGGTGGTTGTTAGTACATCTAAATCGTCATTGGGAAGAGACAGTGGAAGAGAGGACTTACCCAGTAGTTGTAGTTCCCAACTATAGCTTTATGTCCCTTTGACACAATCTGTGCAACTGCTTCGTCGCTCTGCCACGATTGCACGAGTACATCAGGGCCGAGTGTTAGGTTCCATTCCAGCAGCATCTCTTCCCACACCACAGGCGTGAGTCCCATGGCGCGTACCTGGTCGTGGTTCCGATCCACAAACTTCTGCATTAGCGGTTGCAGAATCGCCGAATCGTTGCTCTTGACCGTGTCATCAAACAAATACGCATTCTTGTTTACTTCATCGCCACCAGTGTGGAAGTACGTCGAGTATGAAGACACTCTAGGTAGTACATCATCGAAGAGCTTCTCTAGGAAATCGTAGACAGCGGGCGAGTTCAGTTTCAATGTGCCAGAGGGTGGAGAGGCGGCGTATGTGTTCCAGTCTGGCTGTATGCCAAACGCAGCTATTAGCTCTGGCATACTGTAGTGGATGCTGGAGGTATGGCCTGGCATGTCGATTTCGGTGATCATTTCCACGCCTTGGATCGCGGCGTAGCGTTGTATCATTGCGAAGTCGTCGGCTGTGTAGACTAGATCGGGTCGGTATGCACCCTTGGCGGATAGCTCGGGCATGGAGGGGATTTCCAGGGGCCAGGACTGGCTGTCTGTCACGTGAAGGTGGAAGCGGTTCATCTTATTGTAGGCAGCAGCGTCGATCTGTCGTTTGATGTCGGCTGTGGAGAAATAGTTGCGTGACACATCGAGATTGATACCGCGATGTTGAAATTTTGGACTGTCGGTGATTTGCACGGGTGCCAGGGGAGTGTACACATGTTGCTGATCGGAGTGTGCGTAGAACAGCTGAGAGAATGTTGTTAAGCCTCTTGCTATCCCTACGCTGGTGTTTGCGCTGATGCTTGCAACCCCCTCTTTTGTCAAGGTCAGACGATAGGACTCGTCAACCTCCCCAGCTAGTGGCTTGGTGACATTAGAGTCGGCGGTTTTGAGCACTTTGACGTCGACGCGAGAGATGTATGACGTATTCGACTGGCTTGGAGACGGCTCATCCCAGTCTCTAGGGTAAAACTTCCATGGGTAAAAGTTGGTTTGAAAGAGTGTTGCCCATGTAGAATTGATAGCGTACACAACAATGTCGTCGCTGGTGATGCCTTCTCCCGTGGCTGTTTCGGACTTTTCGCTAGGTACCGGCCCCGTGTATTGCGTGCGCAATTTCAGGTTGCTGCTGTCCTGTGTGTATGGAACTTGATTAGAATTGAACCCGAAGAGAAAAGGGATCTGATCCAGAATTGAGCCTACATTTCTTGCGCCAGGTTCGTACCAATAGAATGGTACATCTTGTTTAATGAAAAGAACAGCATCGCCATAATCATGGGAGACAGGTACAGGCCAAATGGCTGCTACTGAGGATATGAGAAGAGATAGTGTAGTACATGTAAGAGGCTTCATGATGCAAAGAGACCGAATCAAGATTGGAGGAATCAAAAGATCGTTGAATAGGAGAGAAGAGGCGGGTGGATAGTAATCTATGTACAAGAGCGAAAACTGGCGCAAGGCATTATACCTATGTAGGCCCGATCCGGATGCTCCGAATGGTTTCTCGAGGCGTAAGCTCCTGCGGTGTTCCCGGCAGTTGCAACGGTTGATAATATATCGATGCCAGTAGAATATTCAGACTCGGTCTGAGGTAAGCAGTTTGTAACCTTGTGGTTGTATCGCAATGCTTGAACGAGCACCGGAGAGTTCTACAAAAGCGAGCTATCCCTGAAGTGGGGCAAACCGTGGAATCGAGCAATAGGTACGATGACGTGCGGGCGTTCAGCTGTCAGCCTCCTCTTCGTCGAAACTTTATCAGCTCCGACTTAAGCTCCAAGCTGCTGTAATGTGCCACCTGAGCCACGCCCTCCACATCGCATGATCTTCTGGGGTTGCCCGCGGGTTGATGGTGACGGGAAGATGCAGCCGACTCGGCAAATTGGGCGATCAGCGACAAGATGACAGGAGGTATACGCGTCGCATGTTTTCCCGCAAGCAAGTAGCTGAATCTTCGCCAGTCACGAATGTACCGTCTCCTGCTTTGTATGCTGTCCAGTATGACAACAGCAAGGTGGTCGGAGCCCCAAGTCTTCCAGAATTCGTCCGAGCGGCCACGATGCTCCCACCATCCCCACATGGTCCAGCTATCTCGATCGCTCTTCCCCGCTTTTGCAGGGCATCAGGGATGCGCATGAGCGCACGACAGCTACGCGAGCCCTTAGCATTGCTCCCTTTACGTCGAAAATTGCGAGTCTTGCGGCACGGGGGCTTTCAGATGTCAAGCCGAGGTGTCCCAAGAGCACACGACGCTCTGATTGCACCACGACGGGAGGCAGCAAGCTCGTGTGCTATGAAGAAAGTTTAGCATTGCGGCGCCAATGCTCTTCACGTCGCCAGGCAGCTGTCAAAACTCGGCTTTCTTGTCGATCCGAGAACTTTAGGGTAGGTCGATTACCCGCCGGTAGTCCACTCGGCGTTCATAGCGCATTCTCTTCCATGTGAATGCCACCATATATGCGGTGCTAATACCCTGCGAAGCGCCATCCGTCTTAGACGCACAGTCGCCAATCGCGACCGAGCTCACGGACATGACGAACTATTTCTCGACTCCCTACCTCCTCGGCGCTGCAGTTGTCTTGTACATCGGCTACAGGCTCGTCCAGCAGATCAACACCGATGCGCGAATTCGCAAGCTGGGCGCGCGAGCGCCAGTCCGAAAGACATACTTCCCGTATGGCGTTGACATGGCATACGAAGTTGTCACCCATGCTCTGAAAGACAAGTCGTACGAGCTATGGGTTGCCATGTTCAACAAGTGGTGCGGTCCAGGGCGATACACAATTGAGGCTGGCGTTGGCGAGCGCGTGGTTCTGACCGCAGACCCCGAGAACATCAAGGCTATTCTTGCGACACAATTCAAGGACTACGGCAAGGGAGAGCAGTTCAGGAAAGACTGGCACACCTTCTTGGGCAACGGTACGTACACCAGAGAGTGGGGTCCTAGGGCAACTACGCCGCATCAGACCAAATGAATGGACGGTTACTGACTTTCGCATAGGTATCTTCACTACCGACGGGCAACTATGGCACAACTCACGCCAGCTGATCCGACCGCAATTCGTCAAGGACCGCCTCAGCGACATCGACATCTTCGAACAGCACACCCAAATCCTCATGTCCAAGATTGCCGAGAGTGAGGAGATCGATACGCTTGATATGATGTTCAGGTACACATTGGATGCCGCTACACATTTCCTCCTGGGCCAGAGTGTAGGCAGTCTGGACGAGCCACAAACGGTCTTCGCGGACGCGTTCTACAACGCTCAGCGTATACAGAGCTTTGTGTCTAAGATCGGGTACGTAGACTTGCTCCAACACATCAAGCTTGTCACTAACACCACATAGACCTCTAAATTGGCTTATACCTCGCAAATACCTGGGCTTCTACGACTCGATCAAGATCATCAACGACTTCGTCAACCCCTTCATCGACCGAGCCCTTGCGCTCTCCCCAGAAGAACTCGAGAAGAAGACAAACCACGACGAAGGCTACACATTCCTCCACGCGATCGCAGGATACACACGCGACCGAGACATGCTCCGCGACCAACTCGTCTCCGTCCTCCTAGCAGGCCGCGACACAACCGCGTGCACCCTAACATGGGTAATCTACCACCTATCCATCGACCCAACCATACTCGCCAAGCTACGCCAGGAGATTCTCCAGACAGTCGGTCCCGAGCGCCAGCCCACCTACGAAGACTTGAAGAACATGAAATACCTGCAACACATCCTGAACGAAACCCTGCGCCTCTACCCCGTCGTCCCATACAACATCCGTCTCGCGCTCAAAGACACCACGCTTCCCGTAGGCGGCGGGCCCGACGGCACCCAACCCATCGGCATCCTCGCCGGCACACCAATTGGCTACTCAACGCTCGTCATGCAGCGCCGCGAAGACTTGTACCCGCCCACGTCCGCTTCCTTCCCTCCGCCCTCGGTCTTCGCGCCCGATCGATGGGACAACTGGAACCCGAAAACGTGGACATATGTGCCATTCAATGGTGGACCTAGGATCTGTATTGGCCAGCAGTTTGCGCTTACCGAGATGGGATATACGCTTGTCAGATTGTTCCAGAGGTTTCAGACGGTGGAGAACAAGATGGGTGGGGCGGATCCGGGGATGCATGCGGATATTGTGTTGCAGCCGGCCAAGGAGATTAAGGTCGTCTTCAGATAGGGTGAGGGTGTGGATGGGGGATGCGTGTAGGAAGCATTGGAGGTTGACAATGTACGAGCGTTCGCGTTTCTCCGATTTGCATGTCGCTCTCTTGCTCTGTTTAGTCTGCTTAGCTTATTGCTTTGCCATGTACTGTCGTTGTCTAGTATACCCGTCGAGATACACCACCCTGCTGTTAATACCATGAAGTCTCCTGGACATACTTGCATCTATTCTTTAGCTATCTGTCAGCATCACGTCGTCTTATCGTGAAGCAAACATGGCACCTCTCAATGTCACAGGCGCCCAAGATCATCCTCAGTCTCCGGAAAACATTGTATAGTACCAACCCTCATTGTCTAATTAACAAGTCGTATCAAAAACGCCTGGGTATCTTATCATACACTTTCCGAACAGCAACAGTGGAGGAAACGAAAGAAAAGAAACGGGCTCATCGTGACTCGTAAGAAATGAGCGAAACAGAGGCGATACCAATACACCCTGTCCTCTTCGTGCTGGACACGGTGGCATGTCATGACGCAAGCAAAGCGGGTGCACAACAGATGAACCGATGCCTACGCCCCGAGCATGTTGTACACAGCAGAACGCATAAAGAGCTTCTTGTTCTTAGGCCTTTACGCCCCGAGTCCGTGGTGCGGCGCGCTTGGTCGTCGAGTCTGTGCCTCGTGCTTTGGCGGTGCCTGCGGCCTGGAAAGAAAAGGAGCATTAGCTGACGTGTCTCTGATTAACAAATACGGGGGATAATTTACCTTCTTTCCCGGCTTACCCTCCACATCACCAACAATCTTCTCGGCCTTTCCAACAACCTTATCAACAACCTTCTCCGTCTTGGTCCTCGGCTTCTTGACTGTCTTGACGTTGGGGCCGGTTGTCTTCTTTGGTGCAGCAGCGGCCTTAGGCTTAGTCGTAGTCGTCTTCTTAGTAGTGGTAGTCGTCGTGGTGGCTTTGGGCTTGGTGACGCGGCCAGAGGCTACTTTGCTGGTGCGGGGCTTGGATGTGTTGGCTTTGGTGGTCGTGCTGCGTTTTGTGGGCGCGACAGCGTTTTCGATTTGCTGGACGAGACGGGGCTTGGAGTTGCCTTTGGGAAGAGGTTAGTGTTTTGCTGCTTGGCTGAGAAGAGGTGTTCGCGTATGGAGGCGTGGTTGGGGCAGTGCAGGGCTGTATGCGTGTGCCGAGCTTGTGGAAGAAGGGGGAAAGCTTACCAGTTCTCGCGCGTGTAGTAGCGGCCATCTTGCTTGTTCTGAAGGTTTCGAGTAGTTTTGAGTGTTATTGTAGTGCGTGGAGTGGTGAGTCGAAGCTGGATGACAGGTTAGTACGCGTGCCGCGTAATTTGGAAGCAGTGCGCGAGATGCGAGGCTTCCCAAGAAGCTATGCTATCAAAAGTGAAGAAACATATTGAGGAGACGCAGGCGATCAAGAAATACACAAGAAGAAGGCAGAAAAAGCGCGTTGTGCAAAACGCGCGCGAAGTCCTGCTGCCATGCCGCCGACGTGGCTCGTGGAAGCGCAAAAAAGCAGGCGATCGCACAGATATTTGCGCTTCATAAGTACAGAAACGGAAGGAAAGGAAGGAGGCGACTTACTCACAGCTATCGGCGACAGTATCCTGGGTGTGGTGTGCGGACGCGACAAGATTGGTGTTGTAGAAAGTGGGAGGGTCGAGGTCAGAACGGGCGGGGGAAGCTCGCACTTTAAACTCTCAAGCGAGACGGAGGACGTGTCTCATCACAACAACACATGGCAAGGTCAGCTGGGCCAATGAGCGATCCGCTAAACCTGCTCGTATCATATGGGAGCTTCCTGATCAGGCTGTTGGGCTTTGAAAGTCTAGTCGGATTCGCAGCCTTTTGCTGCTTGAGGTGTGTGCCTGCCTACCTCGCAACACACCGCTCTCCCTCTCTCCGGGGCTACCGTATTACCATGATGGTCTGTCACGACCGCGAGAAAAAGGTTACAGGCATGAACGCGTGTCTGAACATTTTTGTAGTAGGCTAATGAATTGTAGCACTTGTATTCATCTATCATTCGTTCGTACAGCTAAATAGCCGCCCGTGTCAGCACCCATTCTATGGGATCCCTAAGCGCCGCCCATGTCCATGGTCGGGGCATATGTTTAAACCTCAGATAACTTTTGATCCCTTGCCCAAACGCCGTGCGAGCTCTGACGCTCATGCCCAATACTCATGACAGCCTTCTAGCGAGTAGCTGAGTTGCTACCCTTTGCCATGCGCTTGCTCATGAAATCGAAGAAAGAGAATTGACTGGCTGATACACCGTACTCGTAAACGAAGCGGCTGGCGAGGTAACTTCCGAAAATAGCACGTAGATAGTTGTCGGGTACCTGTATGCCTGTTAGTCCATGCTTCAACTGCGCAGTATTGGTTGTAACTTACTCTCTTGATAATCTTATCGAGGCCGATCTTCTCGAGTAGGATGTTCGGCAACGCCTCCTTGAGAATCGATTCCCGGAACTTAACGTCCTTCCACAGCTCGGTGTTCTGTAACTCCTCATCGAGCTTTGTGATCGCGGTACTGAGGGTGTCGCTGAGAATGCTGCGAGGCTGACCAGTCTCCTGGTGTTCCCTCCAAATGGCCTCGAACTCAAGACGCGCGTTGTTCTGGATAGTCTTCTGCACTTCCCGAACGTAGTTGTTGTAGAACTCCGGTGCCTGGCCATCTTCACCGACGCACATATGCTTAAGGAAGCTCTCGTCGTCGAATGCCAGCGATGCAAGGACCTCGAGCGAGGAAGAAGTAACACCACCCTTGTTGGCTGAAGCATCCTTGTACAGAATGCAGCCAGCCTTCTCAAGGCGAAGCTTAGCGTCTTGGGTGATGAACAGGTTTGCACCCTCCACAATGTAAGGGATCACCGACTTGCCGTCGACAATGAGCTTGTTGGCGGTTGACAGATCGATGGACTCAGGTCGGCCACCACATGGAACAAAGGAGTCGTAGTGCATGTCGCTGCGAAGATGGAACGTGTTTCGGAAGGTTGTGCCGTTGTACACGAGGTCTCCGTTCGGTAGTCGCTTGTTGGTGTCGTCGACCAGAATACGGTAGCCTTCTGACGAAAGCTTCGAAGCATCGAAGTGGTTAATCATCTTGCGCTCCCTGGCTAGACGTACCAGCTCCTCGTGGTTGATTCCGTTGTTGTCGACCAAGACACCGGAACCGTCAACGATAGCAACGTACTTCTCATTACTGAGCAGAATCTCGTTCGAGCCAAGATCACCATCGGGGCCACCTGTCTGCAGCTTGCGGACCTTGCTGGGGTCGAGGTTAAGCTTGCGGTAGATACCCAAGACGTACTCGCGGACAGACAGAGTTGTCATGCCGTATCGGTCGTGAGGGATACCACCCAACTTGGGGCTCTTTCCAGTGAAGAAAGATTTCCACCATGGCGCACCACGAGCACGCGCATGCTCAGTAGCCCAGTCGACGAGATCAGCAGTGTTCTCGTCGGGACCCATGAAGAGGATCTCCTCCTTGCCGTGGAGATCGACAATAGGATCCTTGATACCAGGACTGGTAGGAGGCAGGAGAAGATCGAGGATACTGTCGATGTACTTCTCAAAAGCGCCCCGGGCCTTGTCCTGGTGCTTGAAGTCAAGGAGAACGACACCCTTGGAGCCACCCTCTGGGATGTCCTTGTTCTTACGTTGCTGCGTGTTTGCGAGGTTGTAGTTCTCGTCAAACATGGAGCGCGCGTTGATGGAGTATGCCTCCTGACTCCTAGATTTGACGATACGGATGCCACCACGGGCAATGTCGCGGAAGCGAAGATGGAAACCACGGAACTCTGAGCCAATGACGAGGAACATTCCGTACAGCGGCTGGGGGTATTCTGTGGAGGGTAGGAAGTTGGGATTTAGGCGGAAGCTGATGGCGACCTTGGTGGGAGTGTAGAAGTTGGTCTTCAGCACTGACTGGTTGAAGACACGGAAAGCAGTCATCACCATCTCGTGGTGGTCGTTGACAACAGCCTTGTTAATGGTGTCGGTCAGTTCCGCATCTGTTTGGACCTTGTCGACCTGGAGGCGGAGATAACTCAGAGTTGGTAGGAAGTCATCCTCTTGACCCCGAGTCTGGACGTAGTGAGTCTTAGCGAATGGCAGATACAAGGTGTGAACCAGTTCCGGGTAGGTCATGATGATCTCGTAAATGTAGTCCGCGGTAAAGGTCTCGGCACGTAGCCGGCGCTTCAGCTTAGATAGCAACTCGGCATGTACACTGTTCTCTGGGTCCAGAATAGCCGACAGAGCAGTGTATTCGCTTCCAAGTCGGTTGAGGAAGTGGGTAATGAAGACCCAGACGCAGTGTGCGTAGATGGTCTCTTGTAGACTCAGTCTGCTCGTAGCAAAGAGCGTCTGGAACTTGTTCTGCGGAAGACAGTAGAGCAACGAAACCTCCTTGGTGATCTGGTGGATCGAGGCTTCAATCGGTGGGTGCTTGGCACCGGCAGCTCCTGGAAGCGGGCGCAAGTAGAGAGACATGACAGTGTAGCCGTTGGAGAACTGCTCGACATACTTTCGCGAGGTAGTCAGGCCGTAGTAATGGTACAAGTCGCTCAAGGCACTGAAAAGACCCAATGCACTTCCGCGCTTGAAGCCGACGACTAGGCGCTTGTCTCTTGAGCCTTCGATGTCGAAATGGTCAATGACGGGACCAGTACGCTCTACAGCGACTTGGAGAATCTGCTGGTAGATGACCTTTGTGTTTTCAGTCGCCTTCTGCAGGAAACGCTTGTCACCAATCTTCTCAATGTTGGTCTCTGTCTCGCTGGGGTTGGGGTCGACAAAGTCGCACTGGTAGACGAAGTAGCATCGCAATTGCTGGTCGTCGCTTCCAGGCAGCGGGCTCTCCGAGCGGAAGCTCTCTACGCGGTATGCGAGGCCAGGCTTGGATACAGCCAAGTACTTCTTGCCCAGACGCTGCTCGTACTGAGGACCGTCAATGACGGACACACCGGGTCTGCTGGTATCGATGTATACAGCGTGATCCGCGGCTTCCTTGTCGAGCCGGATCTCGAGGCGCTTGTCGTCTCTGGCGTATGCGGCGACCTTCGCGGCGTAGAGCGAGTGGATGTGGCTGATGATTCTGTAACCTCTGTTAGTGTAGTTCCGGGAAGATTGAAAGCCACTCTTACGCTTCTACCGTCTCGGTGGCAAAGTACATGTCGTCAATGCCCAGCTCGTTGTAGAACCACTTGGTTTCTGACTCTACGAGCTCTGGAGGCATGAAGCCCTTCTCCTCAACGCCGTCCATAACGGCCTCCATCTGCTGGGCCTTGCCCTCGAACACGGGTGCAACATATCCGGAGCCGCCCGAGCCTTCCTGTGGGATTGTTCGAGGTGTTGAGCTTCCTGAGCCCGGGGCGCTCAAATGTGTGGGAAGAGGTGAGGGTCGGCGGTCTGGAGTATGGAGAAGCTGCTCGAGCTGCTTGTGCTGGGGTGCGAGGCCATTGACGGCTTCAATCGGTGTGGAAGCCATGCTGGGCGTGTGCAGTTGGGGTGTGTGGTCTTCAGCGAGGTGCTGTTATAGCGATTGAGACAATGCTATTTGAATTGCGTGCTCGGTGAGACGCGTCAGGCGTGATGATAAAGCGCACGAAGTTTGGACGATCGGGCAATAGTGGGGCCCTTGATGATAGAGGG
>Ga0265780_10008497_pt1 | contig 12463 bp, 12 predicted proteins | sample P1T30metagenome_FD_192432 | JGI IMG/M metagenome (GOLD analysis project Ga0265780, IMG submission 192432) | Plant litter microbial communities from East Loma Ridge, Irvine, California - P1 T30 | ecosystem: Environmental > Terrestrial > Plant litter > Unclassified | place: USA: California...
GCGCGCGGCAGGTAGCCCACGTCTTCGAGCAGCAGGATGAAGAAGAACAGGATCAGGATCTGCGGCAGGAACACCAGCACGCTGCCGACGCCGGCGATGATGCCGTCCACGATCAGGCTGTGCAGCAGGCCTTCGCCGAGCAGGTCGCCGACGAATTCGCCCAGCGCGCCGACACCGGCTTCGATCAGGTCCATCGGCGTGCCGGCCCAGCTGAACACGGCCTGGAAGATCAGGAACATCAGCGCGGCCAGGATGATCGGGCCCGCGACCGGATGCAGCACCACGTTGTCGACCTTTTCGGTCAGGTTGCCGGTGTCCTTCGCGGTGGAGACGGCGGCGGCCAGGATCCGGCGCACCTCACGCTGGGTCTCTTCGACCGGCACCGCGTCGATCGCCGACAGCGGATTGGCCTTGACCGGCGCGTCGAACGCCATGCGATCGAGTTCGGCCAGCAGGGCTTTCTCGCCGCCCGACTGGATGGCGACGGTTTCCACCACTGGCATGCCCAGTTCCTGCGCCAGCTTCACGGTGTCGATCTCGATGCCGCGCTTCCTGGCCACATCGACCATGTTCAGGGTCAGCACCATCGGCAGGCCGAGGCGCTTCAGTTCCAGCACCAGGCGCAGGTTCAGGCGCAGGTTGGTCGCGTTGACCACGCACAGGATGGCGTCCGGCGCGGCTTCGCCCGCGCGCAGGCCGACCACCACGTCACGCGTGATGCCTTCGTCCGGCGTTTGCGCATTCAGGCTGTAGGCGCCCGGCAGGTCGAGCACGCGGAAAGCGCGGCCGGCCGGCGACTTGAAGCTGCCTTCCTTGCGTTCGATGGTGACGCCGGCATAGTTCGCGACCTTCTGGCGCGAGCCGGTGAGACGGTTGAAGAGCGCCGTCTTGCCGCAGTTCGGGTTGCCCAGCAGTGCCACCAGCGGCGTACGGGCCGCGACTTGTTGATCCATGACTCCCATTCGTTCAATCCGCCTTGATCGAGACCAGCGCCGCTTCGAACGGGCGCAGGGCGAATGTCGACTCGCCGACCTTGACCGCCAGCGGGCCTTTCATCACGCGCTTGAGCACGCGGATGCGCTCGCCCGGCACGAAGCCCAGCTCCATCAGGCGGCGCTGCACATCGACGCCGCCCTGCGCATGCGGCGCCAGCTGGACTACGGTGGCACTCTGGCCCGCTTTCAGCGAGTCGAGTGTGGACAGGGAGGGGGCTAGGGTCATGGCAGCTTCCAAATGGTTGTTGCGCTTATGAGACAGCGACAGGAACGATGCCGACATCATAAACCTAAATGCGAACTATTACTATTTGCAGCTTGTCATTGCCTGGACGAAAAGCACAAAAAAAGTGCGCACGATACGCAAAATCCGCTTGCGTTTGCCGCCGAGTTTACAGAAAATAGCAACGCAAATGAGAATGATTCGCATTTTTATAGTGTAATTAGCAAGGGTAGCTCTGATGATCGTCTGCGTCTGCAACAACATCTCCGACCGTGAAATCCGCCAGGCCGTCGATCTGGGCATCTCGTCGATCGCTGAATTGCGCAAGGAACTCGGCGTCGGCACCATGTGCGGCACCTGCGTCAGCTATGCGCGCGAAGTCCTGCATACCCATCTCGACAGCAAGACCACGATTACCGAAGTGCGCCGCCTCCCGCAAGCGGCCTGAACCCAGACCCTGCCTCCCCCGCCTCGCCAAGCTGCGAGGCTTTTTTTTGTCCGGGCGCGTCTTAAAAGGTCATTAATCCGGCGACGCTATACTTCCCGGTCCCGGATTCTCCACCTCTCCCCATGAACATCCTGCTCGTCGAAGACGACGCCATGCTCGCTGCCGCCATCCGCGAGCGCGCGCGCCAAGAAGGTCTGGTCCTCGACCACGCGGGCGACGCCGAAAGCGCGCGCCTGGCTTTGCTCGACAACGTCTATTCGGTGATCCTGCTCGACCTCGGCCTGCCGGGAGAATCGGGCCTCTCCCTGCTTCGCGGCCTGCGCGCGGCGTACAACGCGACGCCGGTCATCATCCTGACCGCGCGCGCCCAGATGTCCGAGCGCATCGCCGGCCTGGATGCCGGCGCCGACGACTACCTCATCAAACCTTTCGAATTCAGCGAGCTGTGGGCGCGCATGCGCGCCGTCACCCGGCGCAGCGAAGGCAAGACGGTGCCGACGCTCACCTGCCGCAACGTGGTGCTGGACGTGGCGCGCCAGGCGGTGACTTGCGATGGCCAGCCGGTCACGCTCAGCGCCTTTGAATACCGCACCCTGCTCGCCTTCATGGAACGGCCCGGCCACATCATCGCGCGCAGTCACCTGCAAACGCTGATCTATGGCGCGGACGGCGACGTCGAGAGCAACACGATCGCCGTCTTCATCCATCAGCTGCGGCGCAAACTCGGCGAAGACATCATCGAGACCGTGCACGGCCAGGGCTACCGCCTGGGCAAGGACGTGGCGTGAACTCGATCCGCGCCCGCGTGCGCTGCGTGTTCGGCCTGGCGCTGGCCTTTTGCTGGATCTGCGGCGGCGGCGTGGTCGTCGCCTATACCGCCAGCAACGAGCACAGCCTGTGGGACGGCAAGCTGCAATCCTTCGGCACCCGCCTGCTGCTGTCGCTGCCGGCCGAGGAAATCAACGAGGGCCCCTTCGGCCCCAACCTCGAACTGCCGCCCGAGATGCAGCGTGACCCGGAGAACTTCGCGATCCAGGTCTGGAGCCATGACCGCAGGCTGATGATCCGCTCGCCGGCCGCGCCCGCGAAGCCGTTCCAGCCAACCTTCCGCAACGGCTTCGCCAGCGTGGAGGCGAGCGGCCAGACCTGGCGCGTGTACACGATCTCGGACCGCGACGGCCTGGTGTCGGTGCAGGTGGCCAACCTGCAAAGCGTGATCGACCGCGAGATGTATGGCGAGACGCTGACCGCGCTGGCGGCGATGACGGCGGTGCTGGTGCTGGTGGCGCTGCTGCTGCTGCATGCGCTGGACCGTTCGCTGCGTCCCCTGTCCGTGATCGAGCGCGCGCTGTTGCGGCGCAAGGACTTCGACCTGACGCCACTGCCGGTGGATGCGTTGCCGGTCGAGCTGCGGCCGCTGGTGACCTCGTTCAACCACCTGCTGGAACAACTGGACAAGGCGGTCGCCAACGAGCGCCGCTTCCTGGGCGACGCCGCCCACGAGCTGCGCACGCCGCTGTCGGTGCTGCAGGCCCACGTCGACGTCGCCCTGCATGCGCGCACCGACGCCGAGCGCGCGGAAGCGCTGCAGATGCTGCAGCAGGGCGTGCGGCGCAGCGCGCGTATGGCCGAGCAACTGCTCGACGTGGCGCGGCTCGAAGCGATGTCGTGTTCGATCAGCACCGAGGCGCTCGACCTGGCTGTGCTGGTCGAGCATGTGGTGCATGAATACACCTATCACGCGCAGCGCCTCGGCTGCACGCTCGTCGCCGAGAAGGCGCCGGCGTGGGTCGAGGGCAACCTCGACGAACTGGCGACCCTGCTGCGCAACCTGCTGGACAATGCGGTGCGCTTCGCGCGCGACGGCGGACGGGTCGAGGTGGCCTGCGGTGTCGGGCCCGATGGACCGTGGCTGAGCGTCGCCGACGACGGCCCCGGCGTGCCGGAGGCCGAGCATGGCGCCATCTTCCAGCGCTTCTACCGCCTTCCCGGCAACCAGGGCCGCGGCAGCGGCATCGGCCTGTCGCTGGTGGCGGCCATCGCCCGCCTGCACGATGCGCGCGTCAAGACCGGCGGCGGCCTGGCCGGCCGGGGCTTCGCGGTGCGGGTCGCCTTCAGAACGCGTACAGATACCCCAGCTTGATGCTGCTCTCGGTGGAGCGTTCCACCAGCGGGCTGTCCTTGATCTCGCTGCCCAGCGACTTGGCGCTGACGTCGACGAAGAAGTTGTGGCGGCGCTGGAAGGCGTAGCCGAAGCGCACCCCGGCCTCGATCGCCTGCGACGAGTCGCCACTGTAGGCGCGGCGGCCTGGCCGCGCCTCGCCGGCGCGCACGCCAAAGTAGTAGTCGACGTAGTCCTTGTCGTACCACTCGGCCCCGATGCGCGGGGTGATGGTGACGGCGCCGCTGCGGAATTCGCGGTTCAGTTCCAGCTTGAAGCGCTTGCCCTCGGCGTCGCCGGTGGCGCCCGTGAACTCTCCCGCCACGCTCATGGCGCCGCTGCGCCAGGTCGCGGCGCCGCCCAGCCACAGGCCGCCCTTGCGCTCTTCCATGCCGGCGAGATAGGGCGAATCCTTGGCTTCGTAGCCATCGTTGGCGTAGCGCGCACGCAGGCGGAACTGCAGCGGGCCATACGAGGGCAGCTTGTAGTCGATACGCGCGCCGAACACGCTCAGGTGCTTGCCCTCGTACAGCACCAGCGGCAGCGGGTCGACTTCGTCGTCGAAGTCGCGCAGCGGGCTTTTATCGAAGCCGGCGCCGAAGCCGAGGCCCCACTGGGAGGTCTTGGGCGAGGCTTCGGCGGCGAGCTGCTCGGGCGCCACGACCTGGGCGGATGCCGGCACGAGGCAGGCAGGAACGACACAGGCCAGTGCCGCGGCCAGGATGCGAAAGGGGTGAAGTGCTTGGTTCATCGATGTCCTCTAACGGTGGGGCGAATTGCCTGTCGCCTATCCTGGCGGCGGGGCATACCATGGCGCGCCACGGCAGGGCGAACAATGCCAAGCTGTGATTAATGGTTTTTTAATGCAGGAAAGAAGCTGGAGATAATGGCCAAAGAGGTGAAACGAGAAGCGGTCTCATTTCATTTTTGCGGTAGCGAGAAGCGTTATCAAGGTGGAGTGAGAACGGTTTTTATTACGCCGCATTTTGTGGCTTTTTCTTGGATTTAATGCGCTTTTTTCGCCAATTTTCTCCCTTTTGAGGGCATATTTCGCCGGCTTGTTTGCTATCATTGAGTCCATTCAAAATCATCAGGGGCTCCAAATGAAAGGCGATCAAAACGTTCTCCGTCTGCTGAACGCACAGCTGACCAACGAACTCACCGCGATCAATCAGTATTTCTTGCATGCGCGCATGTACCGCCATTGGGGCCTGGAAAAACTGGGTAAAAAGGAATACGAAGAATCGATCGGCGAAATGAAGCACGCCGACAAGCTGATCGACCGCATCCTGATGCTCGACGGCCTGCCTAACCTGCAGGCGCTGCACAAGCTGATGATCGGCGAGTCGACCCAGGAAATGCTGGAATGCGACCTGAAACTCGAACGCGGCGCGCAAGTGACCGTCAAGGAAGGCATCGCTGCCTCGGAAGCGGCCGCCGACTACGTGTCGCGCGACCTGTTCCTGATGATCCTGGAAGACACCGAAGAGCACATCGAGTGGCTGGAAACCCAGCTCGACCTGATCGTCAAGGTCGGCATCCAGAATTACCTGCAGAGCCAGATCGCTTCGTGATCGCGCCTTGATCGAACAAGGGCCGGCTTACGCCGGCCCTTTTGCATTGCGTGCGCCACTGGCGTTCAGCGCCAGCGCGTCATCCACTTGTCGTAGAACCCCATATCCGCCGGCACCGCGCCGGGAATCGCGCAGATCGCGCCGGCGAATTCGTTCGCGCGCGACAAAGCCGTTTCCAACGGCCAGCCACGCATCCGCCCCAGCAAAAAGATCGCCGCGAAGGCGTCGCCCGCCCCCACCGTATCGATCACGAACGGCGGGGCGGGATGATCGCGCTGGGTCAGGACCCGGCCCTCGCTGTCGAAGTACACCGAGCCGCGGTGGCCCAGGGTGACGATCAGGGCGTCGAGCGAGAACATCTTGAGCAGTGCCTGGCACGAGGCGTGCACCTCGTCGGCCGTTAGCGGCGGATCGTCGGGCTTGATCTGGAAGTACCAGCCGAACAGCGCCTGCAATTCTTCTTCGTTGACCTTGACGATGTTCGCCGCCTGCAGCGAACGGGTGACGCCGCGCTCGTCGTACTGGCCGTCGCGCAGGTTCAGGTCGAGGAAGCGCGCAGCCGTGCCGGCGGCGCCATCGAGTACGGCGTTGAGCGCGCCGCGCGACACCTCGTGGCGCTGGGCCAGCATGCCGAAATAGACGATGCCCGGCGTGACTCCGTCCACGCTTGCCACGGCCGCGGCGCGGTCGATGAAGTCGTAGGCCTGGTTCGGCAGGATCGTGAAGCGATGGCCGCGCGCGCCGCGCTCGACCAGCACGCGGCCGGTTTCTTCCAGCGGGTCGCGCTGCAGCCCGGCCTCGCTCATGGCGAAGCGCTCGAACTCGGCGTGCACCAGCTGGCCGCTCTTGTCGTCGCCGATGCGGGTGATGGCCAGGACCGGCGCCATGAAGGCGGCCAGGTGGCGCGCCACGTTGAACGGCGCCCCGCCGACCACCTGCTCGGACTGAAAATCGTCGACCAGCGCTTCGCCGAACACCACGGCGGTGGACATGCCCGGCGCGCCGTTCATGCGAGGAAGGGGACGGTGTCCTTGAACGACTGGCGTTCGGACAGCTTGTCGAACAGGCGGGCCAGGTTCGGATAGTCGCCGCGCCAGTCGATATCGGGGAAGCGGAAGGCGATCCAGCCCAGGGCGCAGCCGACGGCGACGTCGGCCAGCGAATAGTGGTTGCCGGCGCAGAAAGCCGATTCGCCGAGGCGCTCGGACATCACGCGCAGGCCGGCATGCACCTTGCCCCACTGGCGGGCTATCCACTCGGGGCTTTGCTGCGCCTCGGGGCGCAAGGTGGTTTCCAGGCGCACCAGCACGGCGGCGTCGAGCACGCCGTCGGCCAGGGCTTCCCAGACCTTGACCTCGGCCCGGTCGCGGCCATTCGGCGGCAGCAGCTTGCAGACCGGGGTGAGCGTGTCGAGGTATTCGGCGATCACGCGCGAATCGTACAGGGTGCTGCCGTCTTCCATCACCAGGCATGGAACCTTGCCCAGCGGATTCGTCTGCTGGATGGTGGTATCGGCGGCCCAAACATTCTCCTGGATAAAGGAATAGTCGAGCTTTTTATCCGCCAGCACGACACGGACCTTGCGGACGTAAGGGCTGGTGACAGAACCGATGAGTTTCATGGGAGGTCGCAGTTGGGAATCGAAACCCAGTATAGCATCGGCCCCTGCCGTAAAACCTGCGCTGTCGCCGCCCCAACACACTCCAGAACTGCGGCATGCGCAAGGGTTCGCCGCCCGTCCGGTGGTAAAATCCGCGTTTTTGACCGCCACTGCTGCCATGACCTCTACCGCCCTGTCCCCTACCTTGTCGGCCCTGTCCCCGCTCGACGGCCGTTACGCTTCGAAAACCGACAAGCTGCGCCCGATCCTGTCGGAAACGGGTTTCATGCACCACCGCGTGAAGGTCGAGATCGCGTGGCTGCAGGCGCTGTCGCAGGCCGGCTTTGCCGAGATCAAGCCGTTCTCCGCGCAAGCGATCGCTCACCTCGACAAGATGGCCGCCGAATTCGGTGAAAAGGATGCCGCCCGCATCAAGGAAATCGAGGCGGTCACCAACCATGACGTCAAGGCGGTCGAATACTGGCTCAAGGAACAGGTCAAGGACGTGCCCGAACTGGTCGCGGCCAGCGAATTCATCCACTTCGCCTGCACCTCGGAAGACATCAACAACACCTCGCACGGCATGATGCTCAAGGCGGCGCGCGACGGCGTGATGCTGCCTGCGCTGCAAGCCATCATCGCCAAGCTGACCGAGATCGCCCACGCCAACGCGGCGCTGCCGATGCTGTCGCGCACCCACGGCCAGACCGCCAGCCCGACGACGCTCGGCAAGGAAATGGCCAACGTGGTCGCGCGCCTGCAGCGCGCCGTCCGCCGCATCGCCGACGTCGAGATCCTGGGCAAGATGAATGGCGCGGTCGGCAACTACAACGCCCACCTGTCGGCCTATCCGGAATTCGACTGGCCGGCGTTCTCGAAGAACGTGATCGAACAGCGCCTGGGCCTGACCTTCAATCCATACACCATCCAGATCGAGCCGCACGACTACATGGCCGAGATGTTCGATGCCATCGCGCGCACCAACACCATCCTGCTCGACCTGAACCGCGACATCTGGACCTACGTCTCGCTGGGCTACTTCAAGCAAAAGCTGAAGGCCGGCGAGATCGGTTCGTCGACCATGCCGCACAAGGTCAACCCGATCGACTTCGAGAACTCGGAAGGCAACCTGGGCCTGGCCAATTCGGTGCTGCGCCATATGGCCGACAAGCTGCCGGTCTCGCGCATGCAGCGCGACCTGACCGATTCGACGGTGCTGCGCAATATCGGCGTCGGCTTCGGCTACGCGCTGCTGGCCTATGACAGCTGCCTGCGCGGCCTGAACAAGCTGGAAGTGAACGCCGCCCGCCTGGAGCAGGACCTGGACGCGAACTGGGAAGTGCTGGCCGAGCCGGTGCAGACCGTGATGCGCCGCTACGGCATCGCCAACCCGTACGAGCAGTTGAAGGAACTCACCCGCGGCAAGGGCATCACCCGCGAAGCGCTGCGGGAGTTCATCGAGACGCTGGCCGTGCCGCAGGAAGCCAAGGACCTGATGCTGGCGATGACGCCGGCGAACTATACGGGCCTGGCGGCCAAGCTGGCGGCGGAGATCTAAGCGCTATCCGCCGCACGTCGTTCCCGCGCAGGCGGGAACGACGTTTTAGGGCCAACAATATTGCGGGTAACCGCTGCGCGCTTTCTCTCAATAATCCCATCGCAATTTGACGCCCACCCGGCGCTCGAACTCCGCCCAATACATGCTGGACCCAAACTCCGCATGCCCGCCGTTCAGGTTCTCCCCCACCACCGACAAGGCCAGCCCCGGCCGCAGCCGCCAGCCGAAGCGCGCGTCGAGCGCCGTATATGACGACAGCCGTGACGCCGGCATCTCGCCGACCCGGCGCACGGTGACGTCGATCTCGCGCGCATCGTCGATATTGAAGTTCGAGCGCAGCTGCCAGGTATGCGAAGGATCGCGCCGCGCCGCCGCCAGTCCGCCCAGGTCGTTACTGCCCGGTTTCAGGCGCAGGCGCTGGTGCAGCGCCGTCCAGCCGGCCGACAGGCGCCAGCGCGGCATGGCCTGCCAGCTGCCCCAGGCCTCGATGCCGCTGGCGCTGCCCTCCATCAGGCTGCCGAACACCAGGTAGCTGCGGGTGGGATCGAGTTCTTGCGTGCGCAGGTGATCGTAGTCGTGGTGGAACAAGGTGAGCGAGTACGACAGCCCCGCCGCCGGCTGGCCGCGGTAGCCCAGCTCGATCACGCGCGCCACCTCGCTCTGCACCTCGGGGCCGCCGCGCAGGATGTAGGGCGGCTGGCCCGGCACCCAGGCGTCCACGTCCAGCCGCGACGGCGCGCGTACCGTGCGCGAGGCCGAGGCCCATACCGCGTGCTGGGGCGACAGGCGCCACGACAGGCGCGCGCTGGGCAGGAATTCGGTGCCGGTGTAATGGTTGTATTCGGCCCGCGCGCCCAGGGTCAGGCGCCAGTCGTCGCGCAGCGCGATCTCGTCCTGCACGAACAGGCTGCCCCAGCGCTGCGTGGTGTGGGCCGGCAGGAAGGCGGCATAGCGGCTGTTGCCGACCCGGTCGCGGGTGTGGCGGTAACTCGCGCCCCACACGATGTCATGCGCATCCGCACGGGGCAGGGTGTGCTGGAACTGCAGGTCGGCCGTCGTCAGGCGCTCGGTGAACAGCGGCAGCGCATCGCGCACCGTGTGGTCGAGGTAGGCCTGCACCGCGACATTGCCGCCATCGTCCAGCGCGCGCTGCCAGCGCGCCGTCAGGTTGGCGCCGTCGGAACGCACGCGATCGAGCTCCGTCGGTCCGTTCGGCACGGCGAGTTCGCCGGGCGCCGGCTGGTCGAGCCGGCCCTGGTAGACATTGCCGATCACCGTGAACGCATCGCCGCCCTGCTCCCAGTCGGCGCGCGCGCCCACCAGCGCGCGGCGGTAGCGGTCGTCGATGCGCCCGCCGCCGACCTGGTCGCTGTCGTCGCGGCGGGTGTATTTTCCGTAGGCGCGCCAGGCCACGCCGCCCTGCGTGGTCCCGCCCTGGCGGAAGGCGGCGCCGGCGCTGCCATCGTTGGCGCCATGCGCCGCCAGCATCCCGCCCTGGGTGTCCTTCGCCGCGCGCGTCGTGATGTTGATGACGCCGTTGACCGCATTCAGTCCCCACAGCACGCCGCCCGGCCCGCTGACGACCTCGATGCGCTCGACGTCTTCGAGCAGCACGTCCTGCGCGTCCCAGAACACGCCAGAGAACAGCGGCGTATACACCGAACGCCCATCGATCAGCACCAGCAGCTTGTTGGACACCACGCTACGGTCGCTGTTCAGGCCGCGCGCGCTGATCGAATAGGCATAGCCATTGATGCGCGCCACGTGCAGGTTGGGCGCCAGGCGCAGCGCCTCGGGCAGCGAGTCGGCGCCGGAGCGGCGGATGTCGTCGGCCGTGATCACGAACACCGCCGCGGGCGCATCCTGCAGCCGCTCGGGGCGCTTCGAGACCGAGGTCACCTGGATATTGGCCAGTTCCTCGATCGACAGGTCGGCCAGATCGGCCTGCATCCGCCCGGCAGGGGCGGCTGCGACCGGCAGCGACAGGCAGGCGACCGCGCCCGTGGCTAGCACAAAGTTTCGGCAGCAATGATTAATAAATGCGCTCATGACCCGATTTTACATTCGGCTGAGCCAAAGGTGCACTTTCTATAAGTCCGTGCTAGTGTTTGACCGCGGAAATCGCACTCTGCAGCACGGTGACCGCTTTTTTGCTATAGTTAGTTAGTTCTAACTCGTACTAGTTACTTGAATACAAACATGCGCCGCTATACGCTGCCCGCAATCGTGCTGCACTGGCTGATCGCCATCGCCATCATCGGCACGTTCACGCTCGGCCTGGTCATGACCGATATCCAGGGCATCACCATGGCCAAGCTCCGCTACACCAACTGGCACAAATGGGCCGGCGTCACCGTGCTCGCCCTGGCCGCGCTGCGCCTCCTGTGGCGCCTGTTCAACCACCCGCCGCAATATGCCGACGCCATGCCGGCCTGGCAGCGCGGCGCCGCGCATGGCCTGCATGTGCTGCTGTATGTGCTGATGTTCGCGGTGCCGCTGTCGGGGTATTTCTTCAGCCTGGCCGCCGGCTTCCCGGTCGTGTATTTCGGCGAAATCCCGCTGCCGGTGCTGATCGGACCCGATCCCGAGCTGCGCGCCCTGCTGCGCGGCGTGCACTACTGGCTCAATATGCTGCTGGCCGCCCTGGTGGCCCTGCACGTGCTGGCCGCATTCAAGCACCTGCTGGTCGACCGCGACGGCGTGATGCAACGCATGCTCCCCATCCCTACCCCGAAGGAAAAACGATGAAACCATTCAAGGCTTTGCTGGTCGCGACCCTGGTCGGCGCCAGCGCCATTGCCATCGCCGTCCCGCTCAAGACCGATCCGGCCAAGAGCAGCGTCTCGGCCGTGTTCAAGCAGATGAACGTGCCGGTGGAAGCGCCGTTCCGCAGCTTCAGCGCCGCCATCGACTACGACGCGGCCAAGCCGGCGGCATCGAAGGCGAACGTCCAGATCAACACCGCCAGCTTCGACATCGGCGACCCGATGTACAACAAGGAAGTCGCCAAGAAGGAATGGTTCAATTCGGCGCAGTTCCCGAAGGCCAGCTTCGTGTCCACCAGCATCGCGCCGGCCGGCGCCGGCAAGCTGAACGTGTCGGGCAAGCTGACCCTGAAGGGGAAAACCGCTGACGTCACTTTCCCGCTGGCGGTCAAGGCCGAAGGCGGCAAACAGGTATTCGAGGGGCAGCTGCCGATCAAGCGGCTGGCCTTCAACATCGGCGAAGGCGAGTGGAAGGACACGAGCATGGTCGCCGATGAAGTCGTCATCAAGTTCCGCGTCACCGCGGCGCCGTAAGTTTCACCACCACCACACTCACAAGGGACATCACTACATGAAGATCAAGCACCTGATCGCGGCCGCCGCCGCCCTCGCCGCCAGCACCGCCTTCGCCGCGCCGGTCACCTATGACATCGAGCCGAACCACACCTACCCGAGCTTCGAAGCCGACCACATGGGCCTGTCGGTATGGCGCGGCAAGTTCAACAAGTCGAGCGGCAGCGTGACCCTGGACCGCGAAGCCAAGACCGGCTCGCTGGACATCACGGTCGACATCAACAGCATCGACTTCGGCCACGAAAAGATGAACGAGCACGCCAAGAAGCCGGACATCTTCGACGCCGCCAAGTACCCGACCGCGACCTTCAAGTCGAAGTCGATCAAGTACACCGGCGACGTGCCGACCTCGGTCGACGGCGAGCTGACCCTGCACGGCGTGACCAAGCCGCTGACGCTGCAGATCAACAAATTCAAGTGCATCATGCACCCGATGCTCAAGAAAGAAGCCTGCGGCGCCGACGTGGTGGGCACCTTCAAGCGCGACGACTTCGGCATCAGCTTCGGCCTGCCGAACTTCTCGCCGGAAGTGAAGCTGGCGATCCAGGTCGAAGCCGTCAAGCGCT
>Ga0265780_10008499_pt1 | contig 12462 bp, 8 predicted proteins | sample P1T30metagenome_FD_192432 | JGI IMG/M metagenome (GOLD analysis project Ga0265780, IMG submission 192432) | Plant litter microbial communities from East Loma Ridge, Irvine, California - P1 T30 | ecosystem: Environmental > Terrestrial > Plant litter > Unclassified | place: USA: California...
GTCGGCGTTGAACATCATATTGCGCAGGGCGATCGCGATATTGTTGTTCTCGGATTCGAGCCGCGCGGTCAGTTCGATGACGGGAATGCGGTTGGTGACGAGCAGGCGAGTGCCGTCGTTGACGCGGGCGAGCATGACGTTGCTCAGGCCAAGCATCACGACCAGCATCAGGCCGATGGCGCCAAAGCCAAGGCCCAGGCGCTTGCCGATATTGAGGTTCTGCAGTTTCATGAATGTGATCCGACTTTATAAAAGATAAATACCTATTTCCAATTTGAAACAGTTTAAAGTCAGATATCCCGGCTGGCGATGTACAGAGACCAACAAAGCCTGGTTGTGGCCGCAACGTCGCTATTTATAGACGGATAGCAAGTTTTTCGTGGATCGAGACCACCGGTCGAAAAAAAGGCAGGCCGAAGCCTGCCTTGCCGTGAAAGCCCGGAAACTCAGAACTCCTCCCACTCCCCCGCGTTCAACGCCACCTTCGATTTCACCGCAGCCGGTCGCGCGGCCGTCTTGCTCACGGCCAGCACTGGCCGCACCGGCGGCGCCATCCGCGCCGGCGCCACGTCTACCGAGGCGGTCGATGCCGCCAGCATCTGCTCGCCATCGATCCGGAACACCGACACTGCCTGCGCCAAGCTGGTCGACTGCTCGCGCAGCGCCGCCGCGGCGGCCGCCGCTTCCTCGACCAGGGCGGCGTTCTGCTGCGTGCCCTCGTCCATCTGCGCCACCGCCTGATTGATCTGCTCGATGCCCTCGGTCTGCTCCACGCTGGCGGAACTGATCTCTCCCATGATGTCGGTCACGCGGCGCACGCTGTCGACGATCTCCACCATCGTGGCGCCGGCTTCGGCCACCAGCCGGCTGCCGTCGGCCACCTTGCCGCTCGAGTCGCCGATCAGGCCCTTGATTTCCTTGGCGGCCGCCGCCGAGCGCTGAGCCAGGTTGCGCACCTCGCTCGCCACCACGGCGAAGCCGCGGCCCTGCTCGCCGGCCCGCGCCGCTTCCACCGCCGCATTCAGCGCCAGGATATTGGTCTGGAAGGCAATGCCGTCGATGACGCCGATGATGTCGTTGATCTTGCTGGATGAGGCGTTGATCGCATCCATGGTGCCCACCACCTGCGCGATCACGGCGCCGCCGCGCGCCGCCACGTTCGATGCGGCGTCGGCCAGCACATTGGCCTGGCGCGCATTGTCGGCGTTCTGGCGCACGGTCGAGGTCAGCTCTTCCATCGAAGATGCCGCTTCTTCCAGCGCCGAGGCCTGCTGCTCGGTGCGGCTCGACAGGTCCTGGCTGCCCACCGCCACCTGGCCGGCCGCCACCGCGATGGTGTCGGTGCCCACGCGCACGGTGCCGACGGTGCGCGCCAGGCTCTCGTTCATGGTCTTCAGGGCCTGCAGCAGCTGGCCCGTCTCGTCGCGGCTGGTGACCTCGATGCGGCTGGTGAGGTCGCCGGCGGCGACGGTATTGGCCACGTCCAGCGCACGCCCGATCGGGCGCGTGATCGAGCGGGTGATCCACCATGCCACCAGGGCCGCCAGCGCCAGCGCCACGACGCCGAAGCCCCACATCATCGCGCTGGTAGTGCGGTAGGTGGCTTGCGCCTCGCGCACCGCGGCGTCGGCGATCTCGTTCTGCAGGGCGGTCTGCTCCCTGGTCGCCCCTTTCAGCCGCACCAGCAGCGGGCGCAGCTCTTCGCCCAGCAGCGTGCGCGCCGCCTCCACCTCGCCGGCTGCGACGTGTTTGATGATGGCGTCCTGGCCCGTCTTGTATTGGGCGGTCTCCTTGCGCATCTGGTCGAGCAGCGCCAGCGCATCCGGGTTGTGCAGCGCGTCCTTCAGCTTGGCCAGGATGTCGTCCATCGCGGCCCGCGAGGCCATGATGTCGCGCACCTGGCGCTCGTGGTCGGCGGCATCGTCGCTCAATAACATATTGCGCAGCGCGATCGCGATATCGTTGATCTCGGCCTGCATCTGGTTGGTCAGCGCGATGCGCGGCATGCGGCCGTGGACGATCTCGTCGGTGCCGGCATTGATCCGGCCCAGCATCGCATTGCTCATCACGATCATCACCACCAGCATGGCGCAGATCAGTCCATAGCCCAGCGCCAGGCGCTTGCCGATGTTCAGGTTTGCCAGTTTCATTCTTGTTTTCCTCAAGCCGCGCGCGGCAGCGCCGCCACCAGTCCGAGCTCGTCGGACTGCATCAGTTTGTCGATATCGAGCAGGATCAGCATCCGCTCGTCCACGGTGCCCAGGCCGAGCAGGCAGTTGCCATCCAGCGTGGCCTGCATCTCGGGGGCGGGCCGGACCTGGTCCGGGGTCAGGGTCACCACGTCCGAGACGCTGTCGACCACCATGCCGATCACGTGATGTTCGATGTTCAGGATGATCACCACGGTGAAGGCGTCATACACCGCCTCGCCGATACCGAACTTCAGGCGCATGTCGACGATCGGAACGATGGCGCCGCGCAGGTTGATGATGCCCTTCAGGTAGTCGGGCGCGCTGGCCAGGCGGGTCGGGGTTTCGTAGCCGCGGATCTCCTGCACCTTCAGGATGCTGATCGCGTATTCTTCGTTTCCGAGGCGGAAGGACAGCACTTCGTTGTCGTTGCTCGTTTCCATATCGTCATTCATGATCCGGTTAGCTGGTTTTACTGAATTTCCCAAAGGAAAACATTACCGCTTTCGTTTTTCGCTGTCGATGGACAAGTGTTAACAACTGTAAAATTATGTCGAATTCTTGATTTAACTATGGCGCAGCCGCAACGGATTTGACCCGTTCATGCGCGGTCTCCGGCCGGCGGCTGGCATGCATTGTGCTTAAGAAATATCATCCCGTCGCGCCCGCAACCGGCGCCCCGTCCATCCACAGGAGCCCCTCATGATCATCCGCCGACTCGACCCGCGCGCCGTCGCCGAACGCCGGCCGCAACTGGCCACGCTGTTGCTCGACGCCGTGGCCGATGGCCATTCGCTGGGCTTTCTCAACGGGCTCGACCAGGACCAGCTGGACGCCTACTGGCAGGGCGTCGCGGACGAGATCGGCGCCGGGCGGCGCGTGCTGCTGGCCGCCGAGCGCGATGGCCACCTGGTCGGCAGCGCCCAGCTCGACCTGTGCCTGAAACCGAACGGGAACAACCGCGCCGAGGTGCAGAAGGTGCTGGTGCACTGCACCGAGCGCCGCCAGGGCATCGGCACCGCCCTGATGCAAGCGCTCGAAATCGAGGCGCTGGCGCTGCGCCGCGGCCTGCTGTTCCTCGACACGGCGGCCGGTTCCGAGGCCGAGCAGCTGTACCGCAAGAGCGGCTACCAGCGCGTCGGCGAGCTGCCCGAATACGCCTGCACCCCGAACGGGCGCTGGCATGCGACGGCAATCTATTACAAGACGCTGTTCACCCGCAGCCGCCCCTGATTCGCGGCCGCCGCAACGAGTCCTTTTCAAGCGGCAATGGCGCCCGTCACACGCTACCGAGAAGCCGAGTGTGCACCGGCACGATTGCGCGTAGAATCGCCGGTTCAAACGTTCTGGAAAGCAATGTGACTGGCGCCTCCTCCACCATGACCCGCAGGCCGCTGCGGGCCTACCTGCTCTGGCTCGTCCTGGCGACCCTGCTGCCCGGCGTGGTCGGCGCGTCGCTATTGTTCATCGACCAATACCGCAAGAGCCGGGCCCAGTACGAACGCAACGTCATGCACACCGTGCGCGCGCTGGTGTCGACTCTCGACAGCAAGATGTTGCGCGCTCAGGCGATCGCCCAGACGCTGTCCACGCTCGACGCGATGACGGTCGGGGATTTCGAGCGCGTCCACCGCCAGGCGCGCCAGGCAATCGGGCTGGCCGGCACCGGCATGGACGCCGTGCTGCGCGACACCCGTGGCCAGCAGTTGCTTAATACCGCTGTGCCCTACGGCACCCCGCTGCCACTCGATTCATCCCCACAACTGGCAGAGGTGTTCGCGAGCGACCAGCCTGCCATCTCGAACCTGTTCATCAGCCACTTGACGAAACGACCCACCGCCAGCATCGACGTGCCGGTCATGGTGGATGGGCGCGTCGCCTACGTGCTCAGCATCCGGATTCGCCCGGACTATTTCAACGACATGCTGACACCCAAGTCGGTGCCCGAGGGCGCCCGCGCTTCGGTGTTCGACCGCGGCGGCGTCATCTTCGCTCGCAACCTCAGTCCAGAGCTGTTCGTCGGTCGGCGCGTGACGGCCCCGCTGTACAACGCGATGATGCGTTCCAGCGAAGGGGCGACCAGGTCGATCTCGCAGGAAGGCGCCGAGCTGAGGACATTCTATTCGCGGTCGGAACTGAGCGGCTGGCATGTCGGCGTCGGCGTACCGCGCGAGAAACTGAACCAGGTGCTGTTCGAGCCGCTGTCGGCGCTCCTGACCGGCATCACCCTGCTGTTCGGGATAGGCCTGTGGCTGGCCTGGCAGATCGGCGGCAGGCTGGCCAGTTCGGTCCAGGGCCTGACAGCGCCGGCGGTGGCGCTCGGTAAGGGAGAGAATTGTCCACGCTTCACGCAAACCTACGTCAAGGAAACGGCCGAAGTGGCCGAGGCCATTGGCGCCGCATCGACGCTGCTGGGCGAACGCGCCCAGGCGTTGGCGGTCAAGGAAGCCGAGCTGCGCGACGCGCACCGCATGGCGCGCTTCGGCACCTGGCATCTGACGCTCGCCACCGGCGCGGTCGAGACCTCCGAGTCGGTGCCCTATATCTACGGGCGTGAACTGCCATCCTATGCGCAGCAGCGCGGCACCGTGCTGCCCGAGGAATCGTGGCAAAAAGTCGACGCCCTGCTGCGCGAGCTGGTGCGCGACGGCGGCAGCGGCCGCCTGCAGCTGCAGGTGCTGCACGGCGATGGCCACCGCATCTGGATCGACCTGCACTGCGAATCGGTGCGCGATGCCGAGGGCAGGGTGACCGCGGTGCGCGGCACCATCCAGGACGTTACCGACCGCGTCAACGCCGAGGAAGGCTTGCGAGAAGCCGACCGCCGCAAGAACGAATTCCTGGCCATGCTGGCGCACGAGCTGCGCAATCCCCTGGCGCCGATTGCCTCGGGCGCCCAGTTGCTGGGCCAGGACAACCTGGATCCGGCGCGCACGCGCCAGATCAGCGCCATCATCGCGCGCCAAGCGCGCCACATGGCCGGCCTGGTCGACGACCTGCTGGACGTGTCGCGCGTGACGCGCGGCCTGGTGGCCTTGTCCAAGGCCCGCATCGACATCAACGAAGTGGTGCTGGAAGCGCTGGAACAGGTGGGCGAACCGCTGCGCCAGAAGCGCCACCATCTGCAAACGGAACTGCTGCCGGCGCCGGCCTGGGTGATGGGCGACCGCAAGCGCCTGGTGCAGGTAGTCGGCAACCTGCTGCACAACGCGGTCAAGTTCACGCAGGCAGCAGGCGAAGTGAAGATCGCGCTCGAACTCGGCGAGAAAACCTTGCGCATCGTGGTGGCCGACAACGGCATCGGCATGCTGCCGCACGAGCTGGAGCGCGCCTTCGAAATGTTCGTGCAGGGCGAGCGCACGCCCGACCGCACCCAGGGCGGCCTGGGCATCGGGCTGGCGCTGGTGCGCAGCCTGGTCCAGCTGCACGGCGGCAGCGTGGCGGTGGAGAGTCCCGGCCAGGGCCAGGGCAGCACCTTTACGGTGACCCTGCCGCGCTGCGCCGAGCGCAGCGCGGGCTCGCCCGGCGCCGGGTTCGGCGCGGCGCGGGCGGCCTCGGCGCGCGCCCTGAAGGTGATGGTGGTGGACGACAACGTCGACGCGGCCCAGGTGCTGGCGATGTACGTCGGCGCCGCCGGCCACGAAGTCGCGGTCGAGCACGATCCGTTCGCGGCGCTGGCGCGCGCCGAGGCCTTCGTGCCCGACGCCTGCCTCCTCGACATCGGCCTGCCAGGCATGGACGGCCACGAATTGGCGCGCCGCCTGCGCGCGCAGCCGACCAACTCTGGTGCGCTGCTGGTGGCGGTCACCGGCTACGGCCAGGCCCAGGACCGCGAGGCCAGCCGCAACGCCGGTTTCGACCATCACCTGGTCAAGCCAGTCGACATGGGCGAGCTGGAACGCATCCTGGCGGCGGCCAGCGCGGTCAACGCCGCCAGCGGCGGCGCAGAAACCTAGATCAGCGCTCTACGTTCAACGCTTTACGCTGCCGAAGGCTTCGCCCTTCTTCCAGGTCGGCATCGCCGGCGCATTCGCGACCGCGTAGCCGAGGTTGAGCGTGAACTGGGCCTGCTGCACCATGCCCGACAGGTCCCATTCCGGACGGTATTCGTCGCTGACCTGGTGGTAGTGCTCCTTGAAGCCCTTGATATTGGTGCTCGACTCGTGCTGGTGGTGCTCGAACTCGAAGTGGCCGTCGCCCGAGAACACGGCCGAACCGACGTTGAAGGCGGGGACGCCCGCCTTCGCGAAGGCGAAATGGTCGGCGCGGAAGTAGGCGCCCGACAGGTCGGGAACGGCCGGTGCGATCTTCAGGCCCATCGATTTGGCCACCTGCTGCGAAGTCTCGTAGAGCGAGCTGCGCTCGGCGCCGGCCACGCCGATGTCCCTGGTGCGGCCCACGAAGTTCAGGCTGTCCAGGTTCAGGTCGGCGGCGGTCTGCGCCAGCGGCCACACCGGCTTGGCGACGTAGGCGGCGGCGCCCAGCAAGCCCTGCTCTTCGGCCGCCGGCCACAGGAAGATCTGGGTGCGCCTGGCCGGCTTCTTGACGGCTTCGGCCGCCATCGCCAGCAGCGCGGCGGTGCCCGAGGCGTTGTCGATCGCGCCGTTGTAGATGCGGTCGGCCTTCGGGTCGTCGCCCGGCTTGGCGTCAACCATGCCCATGTGATCCCAGTGCGAGGAATAGACCACGGCTTGTTCCTTCAGCTTCGGGTCGCTCCCGGGCACGATGCCGACCACGTTGAACTGTTCGACCGGGCGGATGGCCGAGCGCAGCGCCACCTTGCCTGCCACCTTCAGGTCAACCGGGCGGAAATCGCGCCGCTCGGCCTGGGCGCGCAGCTTGTCCAGATCATGACCCCCGGCGGCGAACAGTTCGCGCGCGGTGTCTTCGTGCAGCCAGCCTTCCATCGGATTGCCGTTGCCCTTGAGGCCGAAGCGCTCGTTGCCGAAGCCATTGGCCGGCACGCTCCACGGGTACGAGGCGGACGGCGTGGTGTGGATCAGCAGCACGCCGGCGGCGCCGCGGCGCGCGGCTTCCTCGAATTTATAGACCCAGCGGCCGTACCAGGTGTAGGCCTTGCCGGCGAAGCGGTTCGGTTCCTCGGCGGTGGGCTGCGGATCATCGACCATCATGACCAGGATCTTGCCCTTGGCGTCCAGGCCCTTGTAGTCGTCCCATTTCTCTTCCGGCGCGGCGGCGCCGTAGCCGACGAAGACCAGCGGCGCGTCGAAGGCCACGTTCTCCTTGCCGCTCCTGGTGCCCATCACGATGCCCTTGCCGAGTTCCGGCTCGATGGTCTTGCCGCCGGCAGTAAAGGTGGCGCTACCCTCGACCAGCTTGCTGCCTTCGATCTCAACCTTCTGGCGATAGCCGCCGCCCGGGATCTGCTTCAGGCCGATCAGGGCGGCCTGGGTCTCGAGGTAGCGCACCGTCAGGTCGCCGCCACGTTGGCCGGTGCCGCGGCCTTCGAGCAGGTCATCGGCCAGGAACGACAGGTGCGCGCGCAGCGCGGTTTCGGAGATGGCGGACGGCTGCTGGGCGTGCGCTGCCTGTGACAGGGTAAGAACGACGGCGCTGGCGGCCAGGGCAAGGGGATGAAGTCGCATCGATGTTCCGTGACGGTGTGGTGAAAAAGGCCATCTTAAACCAACAGGGCTCTATACTGTCGGTCACTCTGCAATGACGCCAGGAGGAAGCATATGCCCGTATCCCGACGCATGGCCATCGTCGCCTTGGCCGTCACGCCGCTGGCCGGCGCGCACGCCGGCACCACCACCATCGACATGGAGAAGCCCAAGATGTACGGTTTGATCGGAAAAATGCGCGCCCAACCGGGCCAGCGCGACGCACTCATCGCCATCCTGCTGGACGGCACCGCCGACATGCCCGGCTGCCTGGCCTACGTGATCGCGAAGGACGCGCAGGATGCGGACGCCATCTGGATCACCGAGACCTGGAAAGACCAGGCCAGCCACAAGGCCTCGCTGTCGCTGCCGTCGGTGCAAGCCGCCATCGCAAAAGGCCGGCCCCTGATCGCCGGCTTCGGCGAACGTTTTGAAACCGAACCAATCGGCGGCCACGGCCTCGCCCATTGACACCGCCTTATTCCCAATCCAAGGCCGTCTATTGCTCCCAGCCTCATCAGATGACCCACACACAATTAAAGTCAGAGTAGACTTATTGGGCAATTCCTCAAAGTTGTCAAACAATTCGACTCTGACCCTAATTATTGCGGATCGACTTTCTACAAAGCCAAATTACGGTCAGAGTAGAATTATTGAGCAATTTCTCGCCGCTACTGGCGAATTCATTTATCTGCATCAAGCAAAATCCACTCAAGCCCCTTTATTTCGTCTGCAGATATTTTCTTTATCCATCTATCGTAATAATAGGAATTGAAATATAACAGCGAGTAATTTATCCAGGGACGTCAGCCTGCAATTTTCAAAAGTTGTCAAACAATTCGACTCCGACCCTAATTGTTGTGCAATTTCTGTTTAAAAACTTAAATTAGGGTCAGAGTCGAATTGAATGACAACACTCGAATATTGTCAAAGAATTCGACTCTGACCCTAATTGTTGGGAAATGGGATGTGGGAATTGAAGGCGGTTAGCCGAGCCAGAGGCGGTAGCCGACGCCGGTTTCGGTCAGCAGGTGACGCGGCTGGGCCGGATCGGCTTCGAGCTTGTGGCGCAGGTGGCCCATGTAGATGCGCAGGTAGTGGCCGCTCTCGGCATGGCCTGGGCCCCATACGGCGCGCAGCAGTTGGGGGTTGGTCATCACGCGGCCGGCGTTGGCGGCCAGCACAGACAGCAGGCGGTATTCCGTTGGGGTCAGGTGCACGTGCTCGCCGTTGCGGGTGACCGCGCGGGCTTGCGGGTCGACTGTCACGTCGCCGAATTGGATTGTGCCGTCGCTGCCGGTGCCGCCCTGGCGCTGGCGGCGCAAGGTGGCGCGCACGCGCGCCAGCAGTTCGCCGGTGCCGAAGGGCTTGGTCAGATAGTCGTCGGCGCCGGCGTCGAGCGCGCGGATCTTCTCTCCCTCGGCCACGCGCGCCGATAGCACGATGATTGGCACCGTCGACCACTTGCGCACGTCCTGGATGAAGTCGATGCCGTCGCCGTCGGGCAGGCCGAGATCCAGCACCACCAGGTCGGGCCGGCGCGTGCCGGCGTCGATCAGGCCCCGCCCCATGCTCACCGACTCGTGCACCTGCCAGCCTTCCTGCTCCAGGGCGGCGCGCACGAAGCGGCGGATATGGGGTTCGTCCTCGACCAGCAAGGCGCAAGGGGCATCAGTCATCGTCTCTTTCCATCGAAGGCATGTCAAACGCGGGCGGCGTGCCGGCGGGCAGCGAGAACACGAAGCCGGCGCCGCCCAGCGGCGAGTCGCAGGCCCGGATCGTGCCGCCGTGCGCCTCCACGATCGCGCGGCAGATCGCCAGGCCCAGCCCCACGCCGGGCAAGGCCGATTCGCGTTCGCCGCGCGTGAATTTCTCGAAGATCGCTTCTTCGCTGCCGGGGCGCAGGCCGGGACCATCGTCGTAAACAGTGACGTCGATCCAGGCGCCGCGCTGGCCCGCCGCGATCTCGATGCGCGCGCCGTTTGGCGTGTATTTTGCGGCATTCTCGACCAGATTGCACAGCACCCGCTCGATCAGCACCGCGTCGAATTTCACGAGGGGCAGATCAGGCGGCAAACGCACCGTGACCGTGTGGCCGCGCAAGGCGGCGCTACAGGCGCGCAGCGCGCTGCCGGCCACCTCTTCCAGCGCCTGCCATTCCAGGTTGAAGCGCACTTCCCCGCTCTCGATGCGCGCCATGTCGAGCAGATTGGCGACCAGGGTGCCCATGCGCACCGCTTCGTCGTGCAGCGACTGCGCCAGCGCACGTGGCTCGCCTGCCAGTGCCTCGCCGCGCAGAAGCGATTCCGACAGGCCGACCAGGGCCGTCAAGGGCGTGCGCAGGTCGTGCGACAGCGCCGCCAGCAGCGAATTGCGCAGGCGCTCCGATTCCATATTCACCAGCGCGGCCTGGGCCACCTCCACGTAGTGCACGCGCTCGAGTGCGATCGCGGCCAGTGCCGCCAGTGCGTCGAGCTGGCGGCGCTGCTCGGGCGCCAGCACCCAGCGCCCGCCTTCCGGCGCGATCGCCAGCACGCCGCGGGTGCGCATCGGCGCCACCAGCGGCAGATAGAACGAGGGGCTGGCCGGCAAGGTGTCGGTGCCCAGGCCGGCCGGCTGCGCATGGTCGAAGGCCCACTGCGCGACGCCCGGATCGACGTGCCCGGGCAGCGGCGCGGCGGGGCCGCCATCGTCCGCCGGCGGCATGCCGAGCCGCCCTTCTGCATCCGGCACCAGCAGGGTGGCGTGCGCGCCGAAGGCGTTCTGGATCACGGCGCGGCTCGATTCGAACACCTGCGAGGCCGCCAGCACGCCGGACAGTTCGCGCGCGAACTCGTACAACGCGCGCACCCGACGCTCGCGCTCGCCGGCGGCGCGCGCCTGGAAGCGCAGGCCGGCGGCCAGGTGGCCGGTGATCAGGCCCACCGCCAGCATCACGCCGAAGGTGACCAGGTACTGGACGTCGGTGACGGCGAAATCGAAGCGCGGCGGGACGAAGAAGAAGTCGAAGGCGGCCACGCCGACGCAGGTGGCGGTGACCGACGGCGCGCGCCCGAAGCGGATCGCCGTCGACAACACCACCAGCAGGAACAGCATGACGATGTTGACCGGGTCGAGCCAGGGCCGCAGCGGCGTGGCCAGGATCGCGGTCAGGATGCTGGCGCCAGCCGCGAGAAAGTGCGGCAGCAATGGTGGGCGGGTCCGTGGCGGCATATCGGGGGGAGCCACGGCCGCTGACGGCGCCGCCGGCTGGCCGATCTCGACCAGGTCGACACCGGGCGCCTGGCGCGCCAGGCGGCGCGCAGTGCGGCGGCGCCAGGGCCAGGGTGAGGCCGAACGGCCCAGCGCGATGCGCGACAGGTTGTGGTCGCGCGCGTATTCGAGCGTGAGCGCCGCCACGTCGTCCCCCGACAGTACGGCGGTGGTGGCGCCCAGGCTGTCCGCCAGCGCGAGCGTGTCCATGGCGCGCTGGCGCGCGGCATCTGACAGCCGGGCCAGGCGCGGCGTCTCGACATACACCGCATGCCATCCGGCGCCGAGCTGGGACGCCATGCGCGCGCCGCTCCTCACCACATGCTCGGCAAGCGGTCCCGGCCCGACGCACACCAGGAGACCGGCGCCGGTCTTCCAGATCGCATCGATCGACTGCTGCTCGCGCCAGGCGCGCACGTCGCCCTCGACCCGGTCGGCGGTGCGCCGCAACGCCAGCTCGCGCAGCGCGATCAGGTTGCCCTTCCTGAAAAAATTTCCGGCCGCGCGTTCGGCCTGCTGCGGCTGGTAGACCTTGCCCTCTTTCAGGCGCGCCAGCAGCGCGTCGGCCGGCAGGTCGACCATGATCACTTCGTGGGCCGCGTCGAACACCCGGTCCGGCACCGTCTCGGCCACACGGATGCCGGCGATGCCGCCCACCACGTCGTTCAGGCTCTCCAGGTGCTGGACGTTGACCGTGGTAAGCACGTCGATGCCGGCGTCGAGCAGCTCCTCGACATCTTGCCAGCGCTTGGGATGGCGCGAGCCGGGCGCATTGGAGTGCGCCAGCTCGTCGACCAGGATGATGCCGGGTGCGCGTTCGAGTGCGGCGTCGAGGTCGAACTCGTCGAGCTGGCGGCCGCGGTAGTCGATGCGGCGCCGCGGCAGCAGCTCGAGGCCATCGAGCAGGCGCGCCGTCTCGACGCGGCCGTGGGTCTCGATCACGCCGACCAGCGGCGCGTTACCTTCCGCCTGCAGTTTTCGAGCTTCCTGCAGCATGGCGTAGGTCTTGCCGACCCCCGCCGAGGCGCCGAAATAGATGGAGAGACGCCCGCGCGCGGCGCGCCGCTCGTCCGCGCGCATCTGGGCGAGCAAGGCGTCGGGATCGGGTCGCTGTTGGTCGTGCGGCATGGTTCAGCGAGTATGCCCGCTTTCGGCGTCCAAGGCCATGTTCAGCGCCAGCACGTTCACGCGCGCTTCGCCGAACAGGCCCAGGAATGGCCGCTCGCTGTGCTCCTCGACCAGGGCGCCGACCCGTTCCGGCGGCATGTGGCGCGCACGCGCCACCCGCGCCGCCTGGTAGCGCGCGGCGGCCACGCTGATCTCGGGATCGAGGCCGCTGGCCGAACTCGTGACCAGGTCGACCGGCACCGGGGCCGTGTTGCCCGGATCGAGCGCGC
>Ga0265780_10008500_pt1 | contig 12461 bp, 14 predicted proteins | sample P1T30metagenome_FD_192432 | JGI IMG/M metagenome (GOLD analysis project Ga0265780, IMG submission 192432) | Plant litter microbial communities from East Loma Ridge, Irvine, California - P1 T30 | ecosystem: Environmental > Terrestrial > Plant litter > Unclassified | place: USA: California...
GGCGATCTACTACGAGGACGACCTGCCCGACAAGTGGGCCGACTACTACAAGGCCAACGTCGAGTTCTTCGACGAGATCGGCTCGCCCGGCGGCGCCGCGAAGGTCGGCGTGATCGCGAAGGACCACCCCGTCATCGCGGTCCTGCCGCCCCAGGCGCACGCCGAGTAGCCGCGCGGTGGCCCTCGACCTGCCCGACTTCCCCTGGGACTCGCTGACCGGCTACGCCGAGACCGCGCGGGCCCACCCGGGCGGCATCGTCGACCTCTCGGTCGGCTCGCCGGTCGACCCCACCCCCGACGTCGTGCGGGAGGCGCTGGTCGCCTCGACCGACGCGCACGCCTACCCGCAGGTGGCCGGCACGCCCGCCCTGCGCGCGGCGATCGCGGAGTGGTACGAGCGTCGCCGGGGCGTCGCCGGGCTGACCGACGCCGAGGTGCTGCCCACGATCGGCTCGAAGGAGCTCATCGCGGGCATGGCCCTGTGGCTCGGCATCGGCCGCGGCGACACGATCGTGTACCCGAGGGCGGCCTACCCGACCTACGCGCTCGGCGCGGCCCTCGTCGGCGCCGACTCGCTCGCGTCCGACGACCCGGCCGAGTGGCCCGAGTCGACCCGCCTGGTCTGGCTGAACAGCCCCGGCAACCCCGACGGCTCCGTCCTCGACGTCGAGCAGCTGCGCGCCGCGGTCGCGCGGGCCCGCGAGCTCGGGGCCGTCGTCGCGGGCGACGAGTGCTACGCCGAGCTGGGCTGGGAGGGCGAGTGGGCCGACCGTCCCACCCCCTGCGTCCTCGACCCCCGCGTCGTCGGCGACGACCGTCGCGGCGTGGTCAGCGTGTACTCGCTGAGCAAGCAGTCGAACCTCGCCGGCTACCGCGCCGGCTTCGTCGCGGGCGACGCCGACGTGGTCGCCCAGCTGCTCGCCGTGCGCAAGCACGCGGGCCTCATGCCGCCCGCCCCGGTGCAGGAGGCCATGCGCGTCGCCCTCGGCGACGAGCAGCACGTGCAGCGGCAGAAGGCGCTCTACCGCGCCCGCCGGGCGGCCCTCGCGCCGGCGCTCGAGGCCGCGGGCTTCCGCGTCGACCACAGCGAGGCCGGCCTGTACCTCTGGGTCACCCGTGACGAGGACGCCTGGCAGAGCGTCGCCTGGCTGGCCGAGCGCGGGGTGCTCGTGGCGCCCGGCAGCTTCTACGGCGTCGACGGCGGCCGCCACGTGCGGGTCGCCCTGACGACGACCGACGAGCGGATCGCGGCGGCCGTGGAGCGCCTCCGGAGCTGACCGGTAGGGTGACAGGGTGACTGATCCTGCCAACGACGCCCAGAAGGCCACGCTGCAGTTCCCCGGGGGGACGGCCGAGTTCCCGATCGTGCCGAGCACCCAGGGTGCCTCGTCCATCGACATCTCGAGCTTCACGAAGCAGACCGGCTACACGACCCTCGACACGGGGTTCGTGAACACCTCCGCGACCCGCTCGAAGATCACCTACATCGACGGCGACGAGGGCATCCTCCGCTACCGGGGGTACCCGATCGAGCAGGTCGCCGATAACTCGACCTACCTCGAGACGGCGTGGCTGCTCATCTACGGCGAGCTGCCGTCCGCCGACCAGCTCGCCGACTTCGACGCCCGCATCCGCCGCCACACGCTGCTGCACGAAGACCTCCGCCGCTTCTTCGACGCGCTGCCGCACAGCGCCCACCCGATGTCGGTGCTGTCGAGCGCCGTCGGCGCGCTCGGCACCTTCTACGAGGGCTCGATGAGCGTCAGCGACCCCGAGCAGATCGAGCTGCAGACGATCCGCCTGCTGGCGAAGCTGCCCGTCATCGCGGCCTACGCGCACAAGAAGAGCCTCGGCCAGGCGTTCCTCTACCCCGACAACTCGCTGAGCTTCGTCGACAACTTCCTCAAGCTGAACTTCGGCACGATGGCCGAGCCGTACGAGGTGAACCCGGTGCTGTCGAAGGCCCTCGAGCGCCTCCTCATCCTCCACGAAGACCACGAGCAGAACGCGTCGACGTCGACCGTGCGGCTGGTCGGCTCGACCCAGGCGAACATGTTCTCGTCGATCTCGGCCGGCATCAGCGCGCTCTACGGCCCGCTGCACGGCGGCGCGAACGAGGCCGTCCTCTCGATGCTCGCCGAGATCAAGGCCAGCGGCCAGGGCGTCGAGCGCTTCGTCGAGCGGGTGAAGAACAAAGAAGAGGGGGTCAAGCTCATGGGCTTCGGCCACCGGGTCTACAAGAACTTCGACCCGCGCGCCCGCCTCGTGAAAGAGAGCGCGACCGAGGTGCTCGCCGCCCTCGGCGTGCAGGACGACCTTCTCGACATCGCGATGGAGCTGGAGGACATCGCCCTCGCCGACGACTACTTCGTCGAGCGCAAGCTCTACCCGAACGTCGACTTCTACACCGGCGTCATCTACAAGGCGATGGGCTTCCCGCCCCGCATGTTCACCGTGCTCTTCGCGATCGGCCGCCTGCCGGGCTGGATCGCGCACTGGCGTGAGATGAACCAGGACCCGGCGACGAAGATCGGCCGACCGCAGCAGCTGTACCTGGGCGAGGCTCAGCGCGACTGGCCCCGGCGCTAGGGGCGCCGGGTCCCGTCGGCCTACGCGTGCAGCTGCGAGTTGAGCGTGATGCCGTGGCCGCGGCGGGGCAGCACCTCGACCGCGCCGGTGACCGAGTTGCGGCGGAACAGCAGCCCGGGGCGTCCTGACAGCTCGACGGCCTTGACCGTCTGCTGGCGGCCGTCGGAGGTCGGCGTGCCGCCCACGACGACGACCTTGGTGCCCGCCGTGACGTAGAGCCCGGCCTCGACGACGCTGTCGTCGCCGATCGAGATGCCGATGCCAGAGTTCGCGCCGAGCAGGGCACGCTCGCCGATGGTGACGCGCTGCGTGCCGCCTCCCGACAGGGTCCCCATGATGGAGGCGCCGCCCCCGATGTCGGACCCGTCGCCGACGACGACGCCCTGCGAGATGCGTCCCTCGACCATCGAGGTGCCGAGCGTGCCGGCGTTGAAGTTGACGAAGCCCTCGTGCATGACGGTCGTGCCGGGGGAGAGGTGCGCGCCGAGGCGCACGCGCGACGCGTCGGCGATGCGCACGCGGTCGGGCAGCACGTAGTCGAGCATGCGCGGGAACTTGTCGATGCCGGTCGTCGTGATGCCGGCCCGCTGCAGCGCCGGTCGCAGGCGGGCGAAGTCGTCGGGGTGCACGGGCCCGGCGTTGGTCCAGACGACGATCGGCAGGTGCGCGAACAGCCCCTCGAGGTCGATCGAGTTCGGGGCGACGAGCAGGTGGCTGAGCAGGTGCAGGCGCAGGTACGCGTCGGGGGTCGACGCCGGAGGCGCGGAGAGGTCGATCTCGACGGTCGCCGGCACGAGGTCCACGGCCCGCCGCTCGTCGGGCCCGGCCGCGTCGGAGATCTCGGCGGGCACGATCGCCGGGTCGCGGTCGGCCGGCAGGCGGCCGAGCGACGGCGCGGGGAACCAGGTGTCGAGCGTGGTGCCGTCGGACGAGACGGTGGCGAGTCCGTACCCGTGGGCGTGCGTGGGGGCGGTGGCGTCGGTGGTCATCCTCCGATCGTAGGGCGAGCCCCCGTACACTCGGCAGCATGCCGACCATCGACCTGAGCGTCTCTCCCGTCGACGTCACCCGCCAGCTCTGCGACATCGAGTCGGTGTCGGGCGACGAGCGTGCCGTCGCGGACGCCATCTGGGAGACCCTCGCGGGCCACGACCACCTCGAGCTGCACCGCGACGGCGACGCGATCGTCGCCCGGACGGACCTCGGCCGGGCGAAGCGCGTCGTGATCGCCGGCCACGTCGACACGGTGCCGCTGAACGACAACCTGCCGACGCGCTACGAGACCGACGCCGACGGCGTCGAGTACCTCTGGGGGCGCGGCACCGTCGACATGAAGGCCGGCAGCGCCGTGCACCTGCGGCTCGCGGTCGAGCTCACCGAGCCCGCGGTCGACGTGACCTGGGTCTGGTACGACCACGAGGAGGTCTCGGACGCCCTCAACGGGCTCGGCCGGCTGGCCCGTCTGCGACCCGAGCTGCTCGAGGCCGACTTCGCCGTCCTCGGCGAGCCGACCCGCAGCGAGGTGGAGGGCGGCTGCAACGGCAACCTCCGCGTCGAGGTGCGCACCTTCGGCGCCCGCTCGCACAGCGCCCGGTCGTGGGTGGGCTCGAACGCGATCCACGCCGCCGCGCCGATCCTCGACGCCCTCGCCGCCTACGAGGCGCGCGAGGTCGAGGTCGACGGGCTCGTCTACCGCGAGGGGCTCAACGCCGTGGGCATCTCCGGCGGCGTCGCCGGCAACGTCATCCCCGACGAGTGCATGGTGCACGTCAACTACCGCTTCGCGCCGAGCCGCAGCGCCGACGAGGCCGTCGCCCACGTGCGCGAGGTGTTCGCCGGCTTCGACGTGACCGTCGTGGACCTCGCCCCCGGCGCCCGCCCGGGGCTCGACGCCCCGCTCGCGCAGCAGTTCCTCGCGGCCGTCGGCGGCGAGGCGAAGCCGAAGTACGGCTGGACCGACGTCGCCCGCTTCTCGGCCCTCGGCGTCCCCGCCGTCAACTACGGCCCCGGCGACCCGCTCCTGGCGCACCACGACGACGAGCGCGTGCCGGTGCAGCAGATCCTCGACAACGAGCGCGGGCTGCGGGCGTGGCTGACGGCCTGACCACCCGGCCCCGCGCCTCCCCGTCGTCCCGCCGTCGCCCGCTCGGCGTGCGCCGCGCGCTGCTCGTGCGGTGGCGGCTCGTTCCGTGGTGGGCCCGGGTGCTGGGCGTCTTCCTGCTGTCGCGGATCGTCAGCACGGCCCTGCTCGTGTCGTTCGCGGGGCGGCAGGAGGCCAACGCGTGGACGCTGGCGCGTCCCGACTACGCCAGCTTCGCCTCCATCTGGGACGGCCACTGGTACTACATCATCTCGGCCGTCGGCTACCCGACGACCATCCCGCTGACCGACACCGGGCACGTGGCCGAGAACGCCTGGGCCTTCATGCCGGCGTACCCGTTCCTCGTGCGGGGGCTCACCGAGCTCACGGGGCTCTCGTTCGCGACGCTCGCCGTCGTCGTGTCGGTCGTGGCCGCCGGGGGCACCTCGCTGCTGCTCTACCGGCTGATGCGGCACGTCCTGCCCGAGGGCTCCGCCCTGTTCGCCGTCGTGCTGTTCTGCGTGTCGCCCCTCTCGCCGCTGCTGCAGGTGGCGTACGCGGAGTCGATGTTCCTCGTCCTGCTCTGCGCGTGCCTCCTGCTGCTCCTCGAGCGGCGCTACCTGGCGATGCTGCCCGTGGTGCTCGTGCTGTCGTTCACGCGGCCCGGCTCGCTCGCCCTGGCCCTCGCGATCGGCCTGCACGTGGTCCACCGCTGGTGGCGGGCCCGGCGCGGCGACGAGGCCTTCCCCCGGGGCGAGGCCGTCCGGGCGTCGACCGCGGCCGTCGTGACGGGCCTGCTCGGCCTCGCCTGGCCGGTCGTGGCCGGGCTCGTCACCGGGGTGCCGAACGCGTACGCCGAGACCGAGCTCGCGTGGCGCTCGGCGTACGTCGGCTACGGCCCGCTGGTGCCGTTCGCGCCGTGGATCGAGGGTGCGAACTGGTGGTTGCCGGGTGGTTCGGGGGTGGCTCTGCTGGTGGTCGTCGTCGTCGCCTTCGCGGTGCTGCTGCTCAGCCCGGCGGGCCGCCGCGTCGGCGTCGACCTGCGGCTCTGGTCGGTCGCCTACGCGCTCTACCTGCTGGCCGTGTTCTTTCCCCAGTCGAGCACCTGGCGCTTGCTGATGCCGTTCTTCCCCCTGCTCGGCGTGCTCGCGGCGCCCCGGTCGCGCGCGTGGCGCGTCGCCCTCGTGGTGCTCTTCGTCGTCGGCCAGTACGCCTGGCTGTACTTCAGCTGGTGGGTGGACGGGTACGACTGGACGCCGCCGTGAGCCGTGTCGCCGCACCGTTGTTTAGGTGCGGGGGAAGTAATCACGGATAATGGGGAGAGCATCTTCGTGAAAGGGGACCATCAGATGGCAGCCATGAAGCCCAGGACCGGCGACGGACCTATGGAAGCTGTGAAAGAAGGCCGTCTCATCATCGTGCGGGTTCCGCTCGAGGGTGGCGGCCGTCTCGTGGTGTCGGTCAACGACGACGAGGCCAGAGAGCTGCACGACGCCCTCGCGAACGTCGTCGGCGCCTAGCCCGACCCACACCCGCAGCGTCCGCGCTGCGACCCGCACGACGCCCCGCTGATCACCGATCGGCGGGGCGTCGTCGTGCGCGGGCCCGGGGTGCGGCGGCGGGCCGCCGTCGAGCGCGACCGACGAGGAGGCGCGACGCGGCCCCCGAGGGAGCCGCGGTCAGCGCTTGACGAGCTGCAGCAGCCCGTCGCCGGCGGTCGACAGCGAGCTGAGCACGGCCGGCGACGTGGAGACCTCGGTGAGCAGGGTGCGGAAGCCGCTCGTCGTCGCGTCGCGGCGGGCGGGGTTGGCGACGGCCCCGTGCCAGAGGGCGTGCGCGACGAGCACGAGCCCGCCGGGCCGGGCGAGCCGGAGGCCGTGCTCGACGTACTCGATGACCGACCCCGGGTCGGCGTCGACGAAGACGATGTCGTACGAGTTCTCGTTCATGCGCGGCAGGACCTCCGCGGCCCGACCGGTGATGAGGCGGACGCGCGCCGCGGGGACGCCCGCCCGCAGGTAGGCGTCGCGGGCCGACTGCTGGTGGTCGACCTCCTTGTCGATCGACGTCAGCGTCGCGCCGGGGGCGCCGGTCAGCAGCCAGAGGCCGCTGACGCCCAGGCCGGTGCCGACCTCGATGACGTTCTTCGCGCCCGACGCGGCGGCCACGAGGGCCAGCTGCGCGCCCACGGCGGGGGAGACGGGCTCGACCCCGACCTCGAGGGAGTGCTGCCGGGCCTCGGCCACGGGGTCGCTCTCGGTCACGAGCTCTTCCGCGAACTTCCAGCTTGATTCGATCTGCGACACACTCACTCCTCGGTGGCCGAGTCTAGGGGGTGGCCCCCGGGCGCACCGGTTAGTCTGCATGCGTGTCCCTGTTCGGCCTCACCTTCGACAAGCTCCTGGTCATCGGCGTCCTCGCCGTGTTCCTCCTGGGGCCCGAGCGCCTGCCCGGCTACGCGTCGAAGCTCGCCCAGCTCGTGCGCACGCTGCGCGACATGGCGAACGGCGCGAAAGACCGCATGCGCGACGAGATGGGCCCCGAGTTCGACGACGTCGAGTGGCAGAAGCTCGACCCCCGGCAGTACGACCCCCGGCGCATCATCCGCGACGCCCTGCTCGACCCGCCGAGCGGCGGGTCGTCCACGAAGCCCGTCTCGGCGGCCATGGCCTCCAGCGCGGCCGCGGCGGTCGCCGCCGGTCTGCCCGGCGGCCCGGCCTCGCCCGCCGTCGTCCCCCTCGCCGTGGGCGAGAACGCCCCGTACGACTCCGAGGCGACCTAGGCCCCGATCGCTGGCGTCGGGGCTCACACGCCGCCGTGCAGGGCGGCGACCCGGGACGCCTCGGCGCGGAGCGCGTCGACGACGCGCCTCACCGACGGACGCTCGGCGCGGTCGCGACGCAGCAGCGCCGAGACGTAGCGGACGGCCCGGATGCTCTCGAGGGGGATCAGGACCATGTCGTCCCGCGCCTCCTTCGCGGTGAATCGGGGGAGGACGGCGATGCCGAGGCCGGCGCCGACGAGCGACTCCGTCACCTTGGTGTCGCTGAAGCGCTGCGAGACGCGCACGGGGCTGCCCGTGACGCGCTCGATCTCGCGGTAGACCCACTCGAACGGGAAGTCGGTCGGCACGCCGATCCAGTTCTCGCCCTCGAGGTCGCCGGGCGAGAGCGAGGCGCGCTGGGCGAGCCGGTGGTCGGCCGGCAGGGCGATGTCGAGCGGCTCGGTGAGCAGCGGCACGGTGACGAGGCCGCGGCCCCGCCAGGCGCGGCCGTCGGGGGAGTGGGCGATGACGACGTCGTGGTCGGCGGCCAGCTCGGCGAACTCGAGGATCGACGGGTCGTGGTCGCTCGCGACGACGACGAGCCCCGGCGTCTCGGCGACCGTGCGCAGCAGCCCGGGCAGCAGCATCTGCCCGCCGGTGGGGAAGGTGGCGAGGGTCACCTCGCCCTGCGGGGTCGCGATGAAGTCGGCCCACACGGCCTGGGCCCGCTCGAGCGCGACCGCCACGTCGGTCGCCGTCTGGGCGAGCACGCGGCCCGACCCGGTCAGCACGACGCCGCGGCCGACCCGCTCGGTGAGGGCGACGCCGGCCTCCTTCTCGAGCACCTTCAGCTGCTGCGAGACGGCGGAGGGGGTGCGGTGGGTGGCCTTGGCGACGGCGGCGATGCTGCCCCGCTCGGCCAGTTCGCGGAGGAGCTCGAGGCGCTTGACGTCCATGTAGCGATACTACGGTGTATCGGTAGGAAAGCGTGGTTGATCTACGTCGTCCGGAGGCGCATGATGGACATGTCCTCGGAGCGACCCCATGCGCTCCCCACCCGGTCGACCTGGTCCCGGGTGCATCGCAACACCGCAGGGCCACCACCCGTCCCGAGTCGCGCAAGAACGACTCGGATCGCGGGTGTCAGTCCTGTGCAGAACCGCGCGACGAACCGCGCACAGAGAGAAGAACCATGTTCACCGGAATCATCGTCCTCGCCGTCGCCGCCCTCGTCGGCATCGCCGGCTCCGTGGTGTCCGTCGCTCGCGACGGCTTCCACGCGATCCCCACCAAGACCTTCACCCGCTGGTCGTAGGTCGCCGTCGGCCCGCCGGTCGCGTCTCCTCCTGAGCGCGACGGGGCCGAGCACGACGAAGGGCACCCCGCCTCGGCGGGGTGCCCTTCGTCGTGCGTCCGGACGGGTCGGTCAGCGCAGGCTCAGCCCGAGCTTCCGCCCTGCGAGGCCCCGCGCCCGCACGGCCAGCTGGCCCGCGAGGGCGTCGATCGCCACGGCCGCGGGGTCGCTCGGCGCCGACACGACGACCGGCGCGCCGACGTCGCCGCCCTCGCGCAGCCCGATGCTCAGCGGCACGGTGGCGAGCAGCGGCACCTCGTCGTCCTGCCCGGCCGACAGGCGACGCGCCGTCTCGGCACCGCCGCCCGAGCCGAACAGCTCGAGCACCGAGCCGTCGGGCTGCACCAGCCCGGCCATGTTCTCGACGACCCCGAGGATGCGCTGGCCGGTCTGCCGGGCCACGACGCCGCTCCGTTCGGCGACGTCCGCCGCCGCGGGCTGGGGCGTCGTCACGACGACGACCTCGGCCTGGGGCAGCAGCTGGCCGACCGAGATGGCGACGTCGCCCGTGCCCGGGGGCAGGTCGAGGAGGAGCACGTCGAGGTCGCCGAAGAACACGTCGGTGAGGAACTGCTGGATCGTGCGGTGCAGCATCGGTCCGCGCCAGGCGACCGCGGTGGAGGCGTCGTCGACGAACATGCCGATCGAGATGACCTTCACGCCGTGGGCGACGGGCGGCAGGATCATGTCGTCGACCCGGGTGGGCTTCACCGACGCGCCGTCGGGCCCCACGAGCCCGAGCAGGCCGGGGATGCTGAAGCCGTGCACGTCGGCGTCGACGATGCCGACCTCGAGCCCGCGCGCGGCGAGGGCCACGGCGAGGTTGGCGGTGACGGTCGACTTGCCCACGCCGCCCTTGCCGCTCGTGATCGCGTAGACGCGGGTCAGCGACTCGGGGCCGAACTGCGGGCCGCGGGCGGCGCGGCCCGCGCGTAGCTTCTCCGTGAGCGCGTGGCGCTCCTCGCGCGACATGACGGTCACGTCGACGGCCACGTCGGTCACGCCCGCGACGGAGGCCGTCGCGGCGCGCACGTCGCGCTCGATGGTGTCGGCGGCGGGGCAGCCCACGATGGTGAGCTTCACGGCCACCGTCGCCGCGCCTCCCTCGGTCACCGACACGTCGCCGATCATGTCGAGCTCGGTCACGGGCCGTCGGATCTCGGGGTCCAGCACCCGCCCGAGCGCCGTGCGCACCCGCGCGACGAGGTCGGCGGGGGGAGACGCCGGCACGGCCCCGGGCACGACCGCGTGAGCGTCGGCGTCAGCCACGGTCGGCCTCGGCCTGCTCGTCGGCGTCGCGTCGGTCGAGCTCCTCGAGCAGGGAGCGCAGCTCGGCGCGGATGAAGTCCTTGCTCGCCATGTCGCGGATGGCGATGCGGAGCGCGACGACCTCGCGGGCCAGGTACTCGGTGTCGGCGAGGTTGCGCTCGGCGCGCTGGCGGTCCTGTTCGAACTGGACGCGGTCGCGGTCGTCCTGGCGGTTCTGCGCGAGCAGGATGAGCGGCGCCGCGTACGAGGCCTGCAGCGACAGGATGAGCGTGAGGGCCGTGAAGCCGATCGCCGCGCTGTCGAAGCGCCACGCCTCGGGGGCGGTGATGTTGTAGCCCATCCAGAGCAGGCAGAACCCCGTCAGGGCGAGGAGGAACTGGGGCGTGCCCATCGCTCGGGCGATCGCCTCGGTCGCGCGCCCGAAGCGGTCGCGGCTGGGGCGGCCCCGGCCGGGGAGCACGCGGGTGCGGAGGCCCTTCGGCGAGTCGAGTCGGACCGTGCTGCGGTTATCGCGTGCCACCGGGTGTCCTCCTCGGGGTCTGCGTCGTCGTGGTCAGGGGAGCGCGTCGGGCGCGCGGGCGCGATCGGCCGAGGGGCTGGTCGGGATCCTGGCTGCGCCAGTCGTCGGGCAGCACGTGGTCGAGGACGTCGTCGATGGTCACCACCCCGACGAGCCGGTGGGCCGCGTCGACCACGGGCACCGAGACGAGGTTGTAGGTCGCCATGACCCGCGTCACCTCGAGGGCCGTCGCGTCGACCCGGACGGGCTCGAGCTGCTGGTCGAGCAGCGTGCCGAGGCGTTCGTTCGGCGGGTAGCGGAGCATCCGCTGGAAGTGCACCATGCCGAGGAAGCGCCCGGTGGGTGGCTCGTACGGCGGCAGCACGACGCAGACCGCGGCCCCGAGGGCGGGCGCGAGCTCGTGGCGGCGGATGAGCGCGAGGCCCTCCGCGACCGTGGCGTCGGCGGACACGATCACCGGCTCGGTCGTCATGAGGCCGCCCGCGGTGTCGGGGTCGAAGCTGAGCAGCATGCGCACGTCGTCGGCCTCGTCGGGCTCCATCAGCGTGAGCAGCTCCTCCTTCCGCTCGTCGCCGAGCTGCGACATGAGGTCGGCGGCGTCGTCGGGCTGCATCTGGTCGAGCACGCCGGCGGCGCGGTGGTCGTCGAGGCCGCCGAAGATCTCGACCTGCTCGTTCTCGGGCAGCTCCTCCAGCACGTCGGCGAGGCGGTCGTCGGACAGCTCGGACGCGACCTCGAGGCGCCGCTCGGGCGTGAGGTCGAGGAGGGTGTTGGCGAGGTCGGCGGGCAGCAGGTCGGAGTACGCGGCGATCAGGTGCTCGGCGCTCTGCGCCTCGCCGGGCTCGGCGTCCTCCGTCACCTCGTCCCAGGACGCGAAGGCGGTGGGGCCCTTGCCGAACGGGGAGGGCGTCGCCTTCGGCTTGCGGAGGAAGAGCTGTCCGATCTCCCAGTCGCCCTCGGAGACCTCGTCGATGGCGACGTCCTCGATGGTGGCCTGGACCCCGTCGCGCCGGATCGACACGCGTCGACCGAGCAGCTCGGCGATGACCCGGGTCTCGCCGCCGCGCTGCTCGAAGCGGCGCAGCGTGATGACGCCGTTGGTGATGATCTGGCCCGACCCGATGCTCGTCACGCGACCGATGCCGACGAAGACGCGCCGCTTGCCCGGCACCTCCACGATCAGGCCGACGACCCGGGGCGAGCCCGAGCCGCGGTACACGACGAGCACGTCGCGCACCTTGCCCACCTTGTCGCCGGCGGGGTCGAAGACGGAGCACCCGGCGAGACGGGCGACGAAGACTCTGGTGGCGCTCACGGGTCCAATCTATTCGCTCCGCGTCGGGCAGCCGTGATTCAATCCAGGCATGACCGACCCGAGGCCGCTGGGCCGCCGCACCCCGCTGGTCCCGACGCTGCCGAAGGGCGACGTGCTCGGCACCTACGAGACGTACCCGGCCGCCCAGGCGGTCGTCGAGCGCCTCTCGCACGCCGAGTTCCCGATCAAGCAGCTCGCGATCATCGGCAACGAGCTGACGACCGTCGAGCGCGTCACGGGCCGGCTGACCTACGGCCGCGCCGCGCTCGCCGGCGCCGTCACCGGGCTCTGGATCGGCGTCTTCCTCGGCCTCGTCATGCTCCTCTTCTCGCCGACGACCGCGACGGTCACGACCCTGCTGGCCGCCGCCTTCATCGGCGCGGGCTTCGGCATGCTGTACGGCGTCGCCAGCTTCGCGATCAGCCGGCGTCGGCGCGACTTCACCTCGACGCACCAGGTGCTCGCCCGCAGCTACCAGATCGTCGTCGACCCGGGCCTGGCGCACCGCGCGCAGGAGATCCTCGCGCGACCCGACGAGCGCCCCGGCGTCCGCCGCTGACTTCGCCGCCG
>Ga0265780_10008501_pt1 | contig 12461 bp, 15 predicted proteins | sample P1T30metagenome_FD_192432 | JGI IMG/M metagenome (GOLD analysis project Ga0265780, IMG submission 192432) | Plant litter microbial communities from East Loma Ridge, Irvine, California - P1 T30 | ecosystem: Environmental > Terrestrial > Plant litter > Unclassified | place: USA: California...
CAGATGAGGGTTGAGCTGAGGTATGGCAAATAGTGAGCAAGTAACAGGTTACGAGCCTGAACAAACCGAATCATGACGTTTGAGTCCCTAATGTTCCGGCATATCCACCAATAGCCGCTTTCCCTTGGGAAAATAGAAAAGAAAGTCTGCCATTGTTTTTCAGCATTCCCACATGTCTCAAAGTCGCGCTCAACGATCTATGCTTGGACCAGATGTCGAAGATCAAGGGTCGACTGAGTCGTGATATTCGCCTTATTGGAGGCTAACACGGCCCCTTCCGTGGAATTCGGCATGGAGATTGGCGTAGTAGGGCAGAAAAGTGACGTGACGGTGTGGTGCGCTGGGGTATTCTTGGGCACATGACGATCTTGACCATGTAGTCTGCCCGATTGTTAGACGACGACCAAGATCATTGCTTAGAAATTATGCAAGGACGGTGAGGAAGGAGCGTCGTGAACGTAAGTGGCTTGAGATTTTTTTGTATTCTGAGTAAAGACTACTAAAGTACATGATAGCACTCTAGGGTCGCGAGCGCACTGAAGCCACGAGATTCACGGACGACGAGGTTGTCGGTAAAGTACCGAAGCTGCATCACACAAGGCAGATGTGCCGCTTCTGCTTTGTTGCTTCCTGCCATGCGTTCTTTTCGAGAAAGTGCAGTCTTACTCTCGAGAAAGTTTCTACCCTCTGGAACTATCCGCCGTCGTCGTCGTCGTCGTCCGGCTTTGTTTGCAAGACATCAACCATTTCGTATTCGCCCAATGCCATCAAGGCAAAGACATGACCATGCGGGAGCTCAGGAAGGCCAATCGCGTTTGAGGTTGAATCGACAGTATTTGCCTCAAAGTGCAGTGCTTTGATAGACCCAAGAGGCACCACCGCCATTGGTTCATCCGGTTCTGATGGGACGTTCCCTCTAGGCAGCCACAAAAGCCTTTTGCTGCGGCTTTCTGGTGTTTTCGATCCACGGATTTTGTGTATTTGTACCCCCAGATCGCTGCGTATCGCACCCAGGTAGCTTACTTTGTCGCTCCACCCTAACCAGGACCAAATCGGAAGCTTGCCGACCCTTGGTGCTTGTTCCTCATCACTCCATTTTCTCCACAACAGGCAGCAAAGTGATGACAAGATTGGCAGACCAGCAATAAATTCGCCAATTTCTGGTCGCAAGTGCGACGGCAATCCTTGGAAAGCATTGAGTCGATCATTCGGGGATCTGATATCAAGGCGCACAAATTGTTCGACGTATTGCAAGTACTGTTCGAGCTGAGGGGCAACCGAGTGAGCGGAAAACATTTTTCAGATGCCTAAATTCAGGCCACCGTTTTTCTCTGGCTTATTCATGATGGGGTTTTCCAAACATCTGCCTGTGGGATCACTCTCGAGGCAGCTGACACCGATGCTGGCTTTACAACCATCAACTATGAGCAGGGCCTCCCTCTCGTGGAAGAACAGACATCGTCTCGACAACATGCGTTTCTGATATGTCTCTGCTCGCGTCTCATAGTGCGATATTATCTCGTAGTCTGATAGACAGTCGAGGTCTCCTGACAGGCTGTTTTCCAAGAGCAGTCCGTTGACCTCTCTTCGCACACTTTACGGCCTCACCATACTGCGTGGGCCCTCTTCGTTGACTCCTGGAAGTGCCGGTGCGGAACCTTTCGCTGTCTACGCTGCCAAGGTCAGGTACACATCTCGGTAAATCGCGTCCATATTGTGTACCTGGGACTTCTTCTGTTTGGACCCTTTGTCTTGTTCGATACCCAGAGCATCTACCCACAAGTACCGCTGCTAGATAGTCCTTGTGAAAGAAACTGCATCGTGGACGATTCTTGGCGACCGCTCGCGCTTCAGAGAATCTTTCTCTGCAAGCTTCTCACGCTGAGACGAGGTAGTCTCAAACTGGTATTTGTCGCCCCAGACACAACTTAGGGCCAGGTACTTTATCGACGTGGTGCTCTCCACCAACTTTTGGTCCAGCACATCGATCAGGAGGGTCTTAAAGGCAGATTTGTCGTCCTCTTCTTGGCTCGTAACAACGCGTCGGGAAGCGGTGTCGACAAGGGTCTGACATAGCTGCAATCGATTCAGCTTGACCACAACCTCTTCGTTGCTCTGTCCTTCCTGCGTGCCGCTCTCTTCTATTTGTGTTGCACTGCATGTGTCACTACAATCAGACAACGCGAAAGTGATTCTGAAGTGTTCGAGTAGTTGGTCGATCGGTCCGTCCTCATGTGCACGGCAGGTGTACATCTGGGTGGCTTACAAGTGTGGGGATAGGCGCCTGACGGTACGCAAGGCATTGCATTGTCGCTCTCTCTGGGACTTTGCTTGTTCTATTTAGATATTGTAACGGGCCACGGCGGAATAGCAGCCCGTATTTCCGCCAGCCAGGCTGATCTTTCTCCTTGGAGCGCGGAGCGGAAAGTAATACCCAATTGTCCCCTCACTCCATCCACACCTTGCAGCCACCAATAATAATTGGAGTAAAATGAATAAATTGTTGGGTATATCTCGTGTGTTTGGCTTTGTTTGTTTTCCCCTTGACTACTACAACTTTCTCAACTTCTTCTTCCCCCTTTCTCTCAGACAAACTCCCCGACAAAAAAAAAGCCTCAAACGTTTCTTATTTCCCAACATGCTCTCTAACCTCGTTTGGCTCTTCCTTCTCAAACATGCCTCCATTCTGCACGGCAGCAACAACTGAACTCCTCCGCCGCTCCGCATCCATAGCCTGCTCGGTATCCGCGTAATCAATGAGCAATTCACCGCGCTTATCGTACCGATGCGGCGTGTCCTTTGCCGCCTTGACGACATCGAAGGCGCCCGTGGTCTTGTGGAAAATCTCATCCATTTCCTCGAGCGACCGGTACGCGGTCTCCGGGAAGAAGAAGTAGACAGAAGGCACCATTGCGGCGTTGATGACGGCGAAGATGATGTAGGTTTTGTAGCCAATGTTTGCGAAAGCTGGGGGTGTGATCATTACGACGAGGAAGTTGAAGATCCAGTCTAGTGGGGAGAGAGCAAGGTTAGTAACTTACGTTTATGGTATGTGAGGAAAGACGGAGGTTGGGTGGCTTACTAGCTGTAGTGGAGATTGCATTTGCCGGCGCACGAATGGAGAGGGGAGTGATCTCTGCGGGGTAGAGCCATGTCATGCCTAGCCAACCGACGGCGAAGAAGGAGTTGAATACGAAGAGGAAGACGGTCTGTTGTGTGATTGTCAGTCTACATGTAGGTTTCTTATAGGGTCATGTCCATGTGCTACTTACGGCCAGGAGTCCCAAGCTCTTGTTGCCAATATTGCTGGTAGCGCCGGCCAAGACGGCCATGGACATTGACATGCCTGCAGCACCGAAAATCATAAGAGAACGACGTCCAAACTTTTCAATCGTGAAGATGGCGATCCAGCTAGCGATCCAGTACTCTGTGCCGTTGCAAGCGGATAAAAGGCGACTGAGGAAGGGGGAGAGACCAATTGAGTTTTCGAAAATGGTGGCTGCGTAGTAGGTTACAAGGTTGATACCGGAAATCTTTGATGTAGTTAGCAATGCGTGCTAAACGGCAAAGGCTACAATCTCTTTACCTGTTGGAACATTTGGTTGACATAGGCCAACACCGTGCGATGAAAGTTGCGGTTTCGGTTCATCTTGAAGCAGTCTCTAAAGCCACCGCGTGCCATTTCCAAGGTGACATCTTTAACGGCCTGGAGTTCGGCCTGGATCTTCTTATCGGTAGGAGGAAGGTCGCTGAGTGCAGCCAAGACGTCCAAAGCCTCGTCTTCGCGACCCTTCAACACCAACCAACGCGGACTCTCGGGAAGACCCGGAATCAAAGCGAGGATGAAGAGAGCGAGAATGATCTGGAAAGCAATGGGGAAGCGCCAGGCGATACTGCTGGGTTCGAGGAAAGAGAAGCCGAGATCGAGCCAGTAACTCAGCATGACACCAAAGACAATCATAGAACCCTCAATCATGACCATCTGGCCTCTGCGATGCGGCTTCGACGTTTCAGACTGCCATGTTGGAACCGTACTTGTGTTCATGCCGTTGCCGAAACCGGTGATCCAGCGTCCGACGATGAGCTGGGCAAGACCGAATGACGCGGTTTGGAGAATCGCTCCCACAACCATGATAGCAGAACCGATGAAGATTGTCTTTTTGCGTCCGAGCATGTTACCGAGCCAGATGGTGGCTACGGCACCGAAGAAGCAGCCGAGTGTGTATGCGCCGACTATGTAGTATTAGCGATACACGATTGCGGGGCTTTGCACATGTGCCAACTGACCAGTGATGGCTTGAATATTTGCGGCATGGCTTTTTGAGCTTCCTGGAGGTGGGTTGACGCTGTCGATTTCCGGAAAGTATTTGACAAAGGATTTTAATGTGAGCAAACCGCCCATTACACCTTGATCTACTCGGTTGTCAGGTCGTGTTGCGGTCAAGCTCTCGTAGCAGGTGCTTACCATAGCCAAAGAGGGCAAAGTCTGTTCCTGCAATTACAGCAATAGCAACATTGAGCTGAGTGCCCTTGAGGCCGTAAAACTTGCCCATCTTAGACTGTTAACAATTGCCAATGCAGGCTTTACCAGGCCGTTCACCGGGAACAAAACAAAACAAAATAGAGCAGAAAAAGCGTTGCGTACACACAACAAAGGCTGGCTCTAGCTCGGTGTCCCAAAGTCGCGCAAAGATGGCTAACAAAAGATTTTTTTTTGGCAAGCGGGCGCGACAGTCCAGTCTTCTTAAGACAAGCACTCGCGACTGCTGTGTCAATGTAACACTAGAGTCCGTTCACCTCCCATGTAGTAGTCAAAGCGCGCAAGCGCTGCCATGGTTTCTCGCGTTATTCCCCACACCTACTCTCGATAATGACGTCTGTTGGTTGAGCCGCAGACGATCTCAACCCCGTGGAGTTTGGCGTGCGGAGAAGGACGCTAAAGGCGAGGTATGGGGGACGGCAAGGTTGCCCTTTGCGATTCGATTGCGGTCATGCCTCCCAGTCAACTTCCAGCCGTGCTTGACGTGGAGAAGCCGGCTTACCTCATTGAGCCCACCCGACGCGTGATGATGTCGCCAGACGGGGTTCATGGTGTCTCTTTGCTAAGCATTATGGAGCCGGAGAGACACCGATGCTCGGCACAAGGTCAAGGAATTGCTTGTCGGGCTGCCGAAAAGCGTATTCCGTCCACATTCTCGACGCGACTCTAGAAACCAACACGCGAGGGCCGTTGCAACCGAATACCTGGTGTTATTCCCGTCCTGCCTGAGTTACCGGCATCGTTGATCCAGATCATCAGGGACACATGCCCACGCGACAGGCGAAGTTTGCTCGGGGGCCACGTTCAACAGTGTGGAGCCGATGGCAAGGTGGGAGATTTTGTGGGGAGGCGCCTAACCAGACCGAGTTTGCATGGAAATCTTGCCAGCACGAATCTGGACCTTGGAGCGCCCTGACCGCAGGTAAATAGCAACCTATCCATTGTCATTGTTGTTGTTGGCCTCTCCCCACTAAAGTGGGGCCTTCTACGGATGCTCTACCTTTCAAGTTATCGTGAGTATACCGATGCGAGACCAAGTATCCGCCAAGAATTTACAACATCTAACTTTTATTCTCGGAGTCGATGAGCATAGATAATAGGCAAGTATTGTTGTGGTGAGCAAAAATATATCGGGACCAAAAAACATACAACAGCGGGAATTCGCTAGTGATCACCCACCTAACTACTAATCCGCCGGTACACTGCTTGTATATGGCTGAGCGGACGGGAAGCCTAATTTTCAGTGTCCTATGGTCGTATATATTCACAAGATCAAGTATTTCTTAGAAGTCGTCGTTTCCAGCTTCTGGGTGAAGCACGGCAAATAAATGACATATACCGACTAACAAATGCTTTAACAAGCCTAGACCATCTCGTCCGTAACTCCCACCTCCCCAGACTGCCTGTGTTTACAGCAGATTGAACCCTGCAACCCCATGCTCAACAGGCCGCACAAGCCCAACTACAGCCGCGCCAGGACGCAACGAAGTCGAAACATTTTCCACATACTCATTAAGCATAACGACAGCCGTAATCTCCGTCTTACACTTGTCCTTTGAAGTCGAACGAGCACAACAAGAACGCCTCTTCTTTTCCTCTTCTCCGGCATTGGCTTCCCTTGCCATGTTCAATCTCCTCAGGACCAGCTTCCCCTCCCGTCGCAGATTACGCGTCGAGGTGTCTAGGCTAGCGCTTACCGGGTCCACCAATCCTATGCCGATGAAGATGACAGTCTGCAGTTCGGGAGGGGAACTTGTGGAAAGGTCTTCGAGCGTCCCGTCATCTTCCTCTGTGGGGCAGTAGATGGGGAAAAAGCCCTCGTCATCAGAGCAAGTGGATTCTGTGTCAGTTGAGTCTGGCTCAGTAGTCTTGGGCTTAGCCCTAGTGTCATGTGCGTCTGAAGATGCCACACCTGAGAGCCCGTAAAGTAATGGCCCTGGTGTGTCTGGGATATTAGTCTCATTCACCGCATTAAATCTTAGTAAACGCGGAGGGAGAAAGTCACAGGGCTTAGTATGAGCCTGTGGTGGCAAGACAGAGTTTGCATGGTCAGAGGACATGTTTGCCTGATTACTGTACTGGCCATCGAAACAGGGAGGTAGTGAAGCTGGGAAGCTTATTGTTTCAAATGCATTGTCGTTCATTGTGAAGAGAGACAAACATTGTACTGCAATGTCTCACACCGCTCTAGCGTGAGTCTACATGAGCCATCGAGATACTGTATGAGGGAAAATGGTATCAGCACAATCGCACAAACTCCAAACTTTTGGATCCCCGCTTTCCTGAGACAATAAAACATGAGCTTGGTATCCCAATGATGAACGCCGATCGTGTATAGGGTATTATATGCGCATAGTCTCCCTTGTGGCAGGCTCTCTCTCCATTTCGTACTCGATCCCAACCTTCGGGCCCTTTGAGTCCTTGGAAGGCTTCTTCTTGGGTTTCGGCGGTGGCCCGGCAGGACGTTTGCGCTTTAGGTTCGCGAGGGTCTTCTTGAGTGCTTCGGCATCCTCATCCGCTGACTCATCCTCGTCCTCTTCACTGCCAGTGGCGCTCTCATCGTCGTCATCACCTGAGCCTTCATCTGGGCTCTGTCCACCGATCCAGTCTTCAAAGTCCTCCATATCGTCGTCCGACTCGCCTTCTATGTCGCTCACGTATTCGACCTCGCCGACACCATTCTCCATCTCTTCTTCGTACTCGTTCTCTTCGTCTTCCTCCTCGATACCGTCGTCCAAGTCTTCGTCACCCTTGAGCTGACCTTCCTTCTGCAGTCCTTTCATAACTCGTTTCCAGACATTTGGCTCAACGTTGATCCTGTAATTCAGTCAGTCTCGCTTTCCAGATAACAAATCCCGTAATATTCGTGGGTGTGCAAGTGCTCATTGAAAAGTTGTTGTTGTTGTTGTTTTTGGTCACCATTGGAGGACCTCAGGGTTAAAAAGCAATTGATAATCATAGCAGCAAGGGTAGAAAAGTGGGATGGACTTACGGTCGGTCACCATACGCGCCACTGCGCAGACGATCGATTAAGACTCGTTCGATGGCACGCTCAACCTTTGCGGCAGCGAGTGCCTTGCGCTCACGGCCTTCCTCTCGCCGGCGGACCTTGGGTGCAAGTCTGGGAACAAGCCTCTCACCTAGGCGCTCTTCTTCCTTGGCTAACCTCCTTATCCGCAAGTTGACCTGAGTTAGGCGAGTCAAGCGCTGCTTGTTCTTGTGGACGAGAAACTTTGGGAAGTAGGCCAGGTGTTGGTCTACGAGCTCTAGTGCTTGAGCGTAATTCTTGGGAAGTTTAATCTTCTCCCACCATTTGGACGGAAGATGCGATCGCTCAATAGCCTTGATATATAGGTAGAGTTCGCCAGTGGCCGAATCCGATCTTATCGTAGCGTATCTTGAGTTTGCCAGCGGACAGCTCTGTCTTGAGCAGTAACCCGACACATTGTGTTCATTGCGACAAAACGTCTGGTCCTTGGTAGTCTTGAGCTTGAACGAGCAAAAATCGGTGCCAATGATAGACCAAACGAGGTCGTCTGAAGCCATGGTGGTGTTGGCGGCGCGTTGCTGCTGGTGGCGTGGTGGTTGAGTTCTGGTGAAAGCTGGCGCAGCAGTCTTCAGAGGGCTCGAGAAATAATTCTTAGCGTGCCAAGAGTTCGAGCGTCGGCCGCGGCACGGGCCACTTGCGGAGCACGCCGGGGGTGCAGCGGACCACGAAAGTTGATGAGGATGCAATGACTCAGCTCGGGATGAGAACTGTCGTCGTCTCTTCTCTCCGTCGCAATCAATTTGGCCAATTCAAAGCGCCTTATCTGTTGTCCACATTTAGCACTTGCCGTCTCATCAATGCCCCCCTCAATCATATACAGCGCGCCTTGAGAGTACCCCAACCTCGTCTATACCACATCGCTCACCATGAGCCGACAATATACGCCCTTTCCACGGCTACCGGAAGGGCTGCTATAGCCGTCATTCGTATCTCTGGCCCGGCATGTAGACAGGTGGGTCAATTCTTCCAACACATCTCGCAGCCGGCCGCTGAGTCCTCGTCAGATATACGAAGCACTCTGTCCCTCAACTGCCTTTCCAAAGCCCCGATATGCGACTCTGCGCAAACTATATACGCCGAATCTTCCTCCTTCGCCGGCAACGATACTTGATTCTGGTGCACTCGTACTGTACTTTCCCGCGCCGAACACTGTAACTGGCGAAGACGTCCTCGAACTACATGTACATGGTGGCCCGGCTATTGTTCGTGCCGTTCTGGCAGCGATACCCGAGTGCGGAACAGTGCTAGGAGGTTCTGCACCAATGCGCACGCAGATCCGGTACGCGGAGCCGGGAGAATTCACACGACGTGCTTTTGCCAACAATCGCATGGACTTGCCCCAGATCGAGTCGCTTGGAGAGACGTTGTCAGCATCTACAGAACAGCAGCGCAAGCTTTCCGTCAGGGGCACAAAATCCTCTTTGGCAGCGCGGTACGAGCACTGGCGCATGCTCCTGCTGCAGGCACGAGGAGAACTAGAGGCCTTGATCGATTTCTCCGAAGATCAGCACTTTGACGAATCGCCGGCCGCCTTGTGCGCCTCTGTTGCAGCCCAAGTCGAAGCCTTACGTGTACTCATGGAAGCGCACGTTGCGAATGCCGTTCGCGGAGAATTACTGCGCAACGGGATCAGCGTCGCGCTGCTGGGGGCACCCAATGCAGGCAAGAGCAGCCTACTGAACCGTGTGGTTGGACGAGATGCCGCTATTGTCTCACAGGAGGCGGGGACAACGCGGGATGTGGTCGAGGTTGGATTAGATCTGGGCGGGTGGCTTGTGAAGATTGGCGACATGGCTGGTCTGCGCAAAGCTGGTCTCATAGGTGCAGACGTTGTTGGTGCAGTTGAACAGGAAGGTATTCGACGTGCTAAACAGCGAGCGCTTGAGTCGGACGTCGTAATCGTTGTTCAGGACGCCACCGCCCATGTTGACTTGGAGGTGATGGAGACAGCGAAGCAGTGCGTTGATTCTGGCATTGACGTGATAGTTGCCATCAACAAGACCGATTGTCTTCCTGCACTCGCTACTGCGCGCTCAGCTTGGACGGAAAAGATGCAGTCCACACTGGGCCTTTCTAGCGACCGTATATGCTTCATTTCCTGCAACCAGACCACAGCGCCCACAACTGGCAACATCGAGTCGTTCCTGGGTATGCTACAAAGCACCTTCATATCCATGACTGCTGCGTTAGTCCCCGACTCGGAACCCGATCCAAGCATCTGGCAAGAATCTCTGGGCGCAACCGAGCGCCAACGTCTCCTCCTCTGCGAGTCCCTCAGCCACCTCTCCACCTTCCTCGCAACCGTCACCGATCCCCCAACAGATAATCTCGCAGCTGGTCAAGCAGCCCCGGGCGAGGCAGACGAGGTCGACATTGTGGTTGCCGCCGAGTGTCTTCGCTCAGCTGCCGATGCACTGACCCGCATCACTGGCCGGGGTGATAGCGGCGATGTAGAAGAGGTATTGGGGGTCGTTTTCGAAAAGTAAGTCACGCTGGCCCATCTCTCCTTGTCCTCGTGCCATTGTTACATTCTCGCAGACTTGGCAAGGCGTCCTGTACCTTGGCCCCAATCACATGCGGGTCAGACGGTCCTCTCCCGAAAGGGAGCTAAAGGGGGCTTCGCCGGGGAAAGTTACATTGTTAATAGCAAGATGTGTCTGTGCTGCTTTGCGCGTCGCATGCAGCGGTTGAGTAGTCGACATGTCTTGTTTCCCCATGGCGGAGGCCGGCCTATGTGAAGATGAAGGACAGTCGATCATGTGACTGGACATTTGCTAACTTTGCCACTGTTACAGATTCTGCGTTGGCAAGTAAACGGCCATGTTCGATGTACAGATGAAATATGTGGAAATTACTGTATTTGGCACTCCGTTTGCAATCTAGCTAACTCGAAAAATACGGGGAGGAGTGTGCAAAGCAAAAACACAACGCCAAGTTTAACGCGATGATAAACAGCAGAACAAGTCTTTGATTTTGACAAGAATGAACCAATCAATAGTAAATCAACCAGCTAAACGCCCTGACTCCAATCCCAATCCCAATCCCTAACTCTTATGAGAGAATTTCCAAACTCCGTTGTTTTTATATGCCCATATTCCGTCCATCCGTTGCCCATGATATACGTATACTCCATAGCTCAATGAAGAGCAGTCACGGTATCGCCTAGTCTTCCGTCTAATTGTTAAAACGCCAGTGAGAAGGACAAAACAAATTACAAAAAAAAACCATGCCAAACCCATAGACCGATAAATGTGCTTCTCCAAGTCTTGCCATAACTCCGATGCTGGCTAAATGCTTTGTGAAGAAACGACGATGACGATGATGACAATGTTGTAGGGGAAGAAAAGCAGAAAATGGTAGTGGTACATGGTGATGATGACGACGATAGTGTTGAAGTGGGATGGTGTTACAGGGAGGAGAGTAGAAAGAAATGTTGAATGGAAAAAAAGGAATGGTCCGTGGAATGTCGAGGTATTGTTATTTCTGGAGGACCCATCGCTTGAGGCGCCGTGGGTGTAGAGTGTGGGTAGTAGTGGTTGTGATTGTGATGGCGGTATTTGCGGACTACACTGACTTTAGGTGTAGTAGTAGTAGTAGCCATCATAGACTAGGACACCCTGTAATATCGCTGGCGAGGATGTTTCAGAGTGCGGGAGCAGCCGTTGGGCTTAGTTGTAGCCGCCGCGACCCATGCTGGAGGACTCTTCCTGGGGGTTTGTTGGTGGAGACATGATTGGTTCTTGGGGTGTGTTGTTTCGAGTATGGGGGGATATGGTAGTCTTTGAGACTTTGTTTGCCAGGGGTCTCGTTGAATATTCGACACCGTCGTTTAGTTGTATCCGTCGCGGCCCATTAGGAGATAGTTTGGTATAGTTGTGGGGTAGTGGTAGTCTCAGCCAAGAGATGTCCTGGAATGAAACAAAGCTGATGGAAAAAGGGGGGGCGAACAAAGTATACGACTGACGAGTGTCAAGTGACTGATGTTGCTGATGAAACAAGAGACGATGCCAGAAGACTGGAGAAAGGTTGAATGTGGTTGATGACTGAAACGGGTTGACTCAACGAAGAGAGGCAAACTCGACTTAAATGAAACAAGAGGCCGACAAAGACACCAGACCAGGAGATAGGAAAGCAGACTAGACAAGGAAAGAGAAAAAGGCGCTCGGATGTCGTGACTAGACTAACTGACTGTTCTTTGCCTGCTTCTCGGCCAGGCATCCAAACCGTCTTTATACGCACAGGTCACGCACGTTCAGGGCTCGCAGTTCCCCTACTCCATCCAACCACAACGGCGGAACGGCAACGGAGCTGCTGGCCCAAGCCACGCACAAGGCATCTAGTCATCAATCCCGTTACTCGCCGGAGCGTCTGCGCAGCAAGCCATGCCGTCCGTGTGGGTTGGGCAGACAGGAATAAGTTCCAGGGCCCGTGGGTGGGTGGGTAGCGTGGCAGTGGCAGTGAGAAGAAAAGAGCCCGCGGCGGGTGGGAGCTGGAGCCGCAAACGCGACTGCACGGACGAACATGGAATAGAAAGGCGTGTGTGCGGCTGACGAGTCCCGGCTGCTGCTTACATGGAAACATACGGAATCGCGACTCGAGTTGCTTCATTGGTGCGGTTGGCGGGAAATGCGATTGCAAAGCAGATGGGCATGCGTCGGTCCTCGTGGTCGGTCGGTGATTCACAATCGACAAGATGCCGCTTTGTCGGGGCTTCTCGCGGCCACGACCACGACCACGACCACGACCACGACGACATGTGTGTCTGCCTGCCGCCCAGAGCGACCATATTCCTCTTCCACCGACGCTGCATCTTCCCCCACGCCATGACGAACGGACCGCGTACCTTGTTGTACCAGTGCGGTTAGACTATCC
>Ga0265780_10008502_pt1 | contig 12461 bp, 8 predicted proteins | sample P1T30metagenome_FD_192432 | JGI IMG/M metagenome (GOLD analysis project Ga0265780, IMG submission 192432) | Plant litter microbial communities from East Loma Ridge, Irvine, California - P1 T30 | ecosystem: Environmental > Terrestrial > Plant litter > Unclassified | place: USA: California...
ATAGAGCACTAACGCTTATCCTCAGGAAACGGGTTGCTCGTCGACATTGGCGAATATATCCAGCCCTTTTGCCCAGCAAACGTAGTAGCGCCGAACAATATTGGTCAGGACGTGAACATTGGAGAGATCCGAAGCCTCGGCAATGTCAATTACCTCGCCCGACTTCAGCTTTATATTGATCCGCTCCTGCGACGGCATATAGGCTGCGTTGGTTGCCTGCCCTTCGACCAGAAAATAAGAGAGGTCAGCCTCGGCGACGCCCGCTCGCCGGAGCTGGTTGGTCAGGTCCTGAATCAGGCTATCGTCGAACGGCTCGGTCGACAGGACAATTTTAAATAGATGCCGGTCGAGCAACATCTTGCACAGGGCAGACAGAACCAGATCGGGATGCAGTGCCCATTGCTTGATCGAGCCCCAGACATCGTAATCGTCCAGTTGCGTAAACGCCTTGATGTATTTTATATCCGTCTGAAAATCAAGCAGCGATACGCTTTCCCGCAGGAAGAGTTCGAACGTGGCCGGAGCGTTGATGGGCGAGTCGGTAACGGCACCGTTGCGGATCAGGAAACGCGCCCGGCGCAGGATCTGCACCAGCATCGACTCGCAGCAGATCGACGTTTTGTGTAAGTAGACCTGCCAGTACATGAGCCGCCGGGCGTTCAGAAAATTCTCGACGCTCAGGACACCCTTAGCTTCGACCACCAGTTGGTTATCGACCACATCCAGCATTTTAATGATCCGCTCGGCCCCGATGGCCCCTTCGGCCACGCCGGTATAATAGCCGTCGCGGTTGAGGTAATCCATGCGGTCCATATCCAGTTGGCTCGAAATGAGCTGGTGGAAAAACGGCCGCTCGTAGGTGCCATCAAACATCCGGATCGCCATCGTCAGCCGCCCATCGAACTGGCGGTTCAGTTCCTGCATCAGCAACAGCGAAATGGCTTCGTGGGGTACATGGTCGAGCAGCGACGATTCCAGTACGTGCGAAAAGGGACCGTGTCCAATGTCGTGCAGCAGAATGGCAATCTGAGCGGCTTCGCACTCGGCATCCGTGATGTAATGGCCTTTAGTACGTAGCGTCTGCGTGGCTTCGCCCATCAGGTGCATAGCGCCCAGGGCGTGATGAAATCGCGTATGCAGCGCCCCCGGATAAACGTATTCCGACAGACCCAGTTGTTTGATGCGCCGAAGCCGCTGGAAGTAGGGATGCTCGACCAGATCGTAGACAAGCTCGGTTGGAATGGTGATAAACCCGTAGACCGGGTCGTTGAGAATCTTCTTTTTGTTGGGCGTTGCCATTGAACAAAGATACCTGACAGGAATACAGCATAAACCCACTCCGGCTCGGAAATTCCCGCAAAATCAGCATGATGTGTAAATTTATTGTAAATTTGCACCGTTGATTACCTCTGGTAGTTAGCGATGGGCTTGTAACTCAGTTGGTTAGAGTGCCTGACTCATCGAAGTATTGTTCTTTGACATTGTGAAAATTATGCTCAACGCCCCTGATAAGATTAAAATTCTTACTCATGAGCAGATTGTGTGTAGTTTGCCAATTACCGATTAGTGGTCAGAAGCAAAAATATTGTGGTAACACGTGTAAGCAGAAAGACCATTATCATCGAGTAAAAGCACAGACGAATACGTATCATTCCCAAACGATACGATCACTGGACCGCAAGGTTAAGTTGATTCAGTTATTTGGAGGGAAATGTAATCGCTGTGGTTATGCGGCAAATATTTCTGCCTTGCATTTTCATCATATTGATTCATACCAGAAGCAGTTCAAACTTGACTCTCGTATTCTTTCTAATAAGAAATGGAGTGACATTATTGAAGAAGCGTCAAAATGTGAGTTGTTATGTTCAAACTGCCACGCTGAAGTCCACAATCCTGAGTTATTATTTCATAATGTACAACGAATAGTCGCTGGTGCCTCCCGTGAGAAATCGCGGGATGAGCAGGGGGTTAATTCAGGGAAACCGTAACGACAGTTCATCAGAACTGTGCCGATGGCAATCCTGAGCCAAGTTAGGTGAAAGGTTAGAATAACGATTTGTTGTTCTGGTAACCTAAAAGGTGCAGAGACTAAGAAGTGAGGAAACCAACCAATACGCTTCTACTAACGCCCCCCGCCCTAACGATTTTCAGCGTAACCGCTGAGCAGACGAGGGTGATGAGATAGTCCAACTACTTTGGGAAACCGGAGGAAAGTGAATCAGTAAGTCCCAGGTTCGAGCCCTGGCTGGCCCACGTTACCAAAAAGCACTTAGCAAGACGCTAAGTGCTTTTTTTTGTCCCGCTGGAGGCTGGTAAGATTTTCGCTCATGCGGTGCTTAGCCTGCTATGACGTTGACGTAGCGCGTCCTGGAATAAATAGCTATCACTATATTATTAAGAAGAGGAAGTAGATTTTCGTAACGACGTATTTCTCAGGCTACGTAACTGCATTATTGCCAACAGAACAGTGAAACAGGAATTCAAAATCAACGATTGGGTTATTCCGGGCAGCGAAGCGAGCGCCCGGGCGCAGCAGGCCGCCAACCCGGATATTGACTGGCCCGTGCCGGTTATTAGTCAGTATGGCGAGCGGGTGCATTGCTGGAATAGCCGACGGCGCGAGTTTACTATTACCCTGAGCGCCAGCGAAATCCGGAAAGCTGATTCGCCAGAGGAGTCGGGCGACGGAAATTAATATCAAACGTGGCCGATCTAAAACCTGCTGACTGTTAGTGGGTTAAACGGTAGCGTATCTGCGGATAACCCGCTAAAAAGAACCATTTGAGAGTGAGCCTGTTTTTATTTGTATAAACATATAACTATATGGAACATTCATTAGCCGGTAGAACAGCACTCGTAACGGGCGCTGCGTCGGGCATTGGCAAAGCGATTGCCTTGCTGTATGGGCAGCATGGCGCCAACGTATTGGTGTCTGATCTGGATGCCGAAAAAGGGCAGGTCGTTGTGGAACAAATAAAAGGAATGGATGTTCAGGCGCATTTTGTGCTGGCCGATGTCAGTGACCCTGAGGATAACCGACGACTTGTGAACGAAGTCGTCAATCGCTACGGAAAACTGGATATTGCCTGCAACAACGCGGGTATCGGGGGCGAACAGAACCTGGTTGCCGATTACAGTCTGGAAAGCTGGCAGAAAGTCATCGATATTAACCTAAACGGCGTTTTCTACGGTCTCAAATACCAACTGGCGCAAATGGTCAAACAGGGGCACGGTGCCATTGTGAATATGGCGTCGATTCTGGGGCAGGTGGGTACTGTGAACTCGTCGGCTTACGTAGCGGCCAAACACGGTATTGTTGGTCTGACGAAAGCGGCCGCGCTGGAATATGCTACTAAAGGTATTCGAGTTAACTCCGTTGGGCCTGCCTATATCGATACGCCTTTGCTGCAAACGATGCCTGAGGATGCGTATAACGCGCTGGTTGACCAGCACCCGATTGGCCGCTTGGGCAAATCGGAAGAGGTGGCCGAACTGGTTATCTGGCTATCGTCTGATAAAGCGTCGTTTGTTACTGGCTCCTATTATCCCATCGATGGTGGGCTGCTGGCCCGGTAAAACAAATTAACTTCCCAACAAAACAGCGCCCCACTTTGACGAAGGTGGGGCGCTGTTTTGTTAGCTCTCACTACGTAGTACATCCAGCGGAGGACGGACCAGTACGTCGCGGCTGTTGACGACGCCGATCAGCACGGTCAGAACCGTGACCGTCAGAGTAATAACCAGCAACGGGATTATATCAGGGCGGAAAGGCGTCTCGAACAGGAAGTAGGCCAGTGCCCACGTACCGGCCAGCGACAATAGAATGCCCGACAAAGACGCCAGTAAACCCAGTAATCCATATTCCAGCGCGGTAATTCGAAGAATCTGGCTCCGGCTGGCGCCTAACGTTCGCAGTAGTACGCTTTCGCGCAGGCGCTGGTATTTGCTGATGATGACCGAACTGGCCAGTACCAGCAGTCCGGTCAGGATACTGAACAGCGCCATGAATCGAATTACGAATGAGATTTGCCCTAGAATATCATCCAGCGTTTTCAGGACCAGCTCCAGATCGATGGCCGATACGTTTGGGAAGGATCGCACCAGTTGCCGCTGCAGCTGAGCCGACACCTGGGTATTAGGCACCCGAGTCATCAGGACGTGAAACTGAGGAGCCTGCTCCAATACACCCGACGGAAAGACGACCAGGAAATTGGGCTGCACCCGGTTCCAGTCGATCTCACGCGTGCCGCCAATAATGGTTTGCAGCGGAGCGCCCTGTACGTTAAAATCAAGCGTATCGCCCAGCTTCAGGCGCATCCGCTCCATAAATCCCTGGTCGAAGGAGACGTAAACGGCGCCGTTCGCCTGATACGGTGCCTTCCCCGAAATCAACTTTTCGGACGAGATTAACGTATCGCGGTACGTCACCCGAAACTCGCGGGTGAAGGCCCAGCCGGGCGTACGGGCTGTGGTATCCCTGGGGTTGTCCTTGCTGGCACGCGTTGGCGCCCCCTTGCCATTGACAGTTGCTAAGCGCATCGTCACGACTGGCATATCCTGTAAAATGGGCATCCGTTGCTGACTAACCAGCGACCGTACACCGGCAACCTGTTCATTCTGAATATCGAACAGCACCATGTTGGGCTGATTACCACTGGACGATAAAGCCACGCGTTCGAGTAACAGGCCCTGCGTGAGCGACAGCGTCGAAATTAGGAAAGCGCCCAGGCCGATGGCCGTTACCAGAATAAGCGTCTGGTTGTTGGGTCGGTGCAGATTAGCCAGACTTTGCCGCCAGACGTAACTCCAGGAAGCGGGAAAGAAACGACGCACCAACCAGATCAGGCCCAGACCGAACCCGGTCAGAACGCCGAACGCAGCCGCCAGACCGACCGTAAACCAGGTTGCCTGCAGCAGGACTTTGGTTTGCAAATAGGCAAAGCCAAAAATAAAGCCGACAATGAGCAGGTACACCAGCCAGCGTAATGGATCGCGTTGCCCGCGAGCCTGTGCCGTTTCTGTTGTATTACGTAGTGTGAGCAGGGGCGATACGTTCCGGATGGCCAACAGGGGCAGCAGGGCAAACAGAACAGAGACCAATAGCCCCGTACCAACGCCCACCAGAATGGCCGGCCCTGACAAGGTAGTTTCGACCGTAACTGGTAGGAAGCGGCCAAAAATCTGCGGAAGCAGAATTTGCACGGCCGACCCCAGGAGCGCTCCAATAATTGCCCCCAGCAGGCCCATAATAGCCGTCTGAATCAGGTAAATCAGCATAGCCTGTCGACCACTGGCACCCAGGCAACGTAATACGGCAACCGACGCTACTTTTTCTTTAACATATAACTGCACCGCGCTGGCAACGCCCACACAACCCAGCAACAGCGCCACGAACGCAACCAGACTCAGATACTGCGTTAAATCAGAGAAAGAGCGGCCGGTCTGGCGCTGCCGTCGGGCAATCGTGTCCACGTTGAGACCTTCCCGATCCAGTTGATCGGCGAAGCGTTTGACGTATTGCTCAACGTTGGTGCCCGGTGCGAACTGGTAGTAATATTTGTAACTGACCCGGCTGCCGCGTTCCAAGAGACCGGTAGTTTTCAGGGCCTCGTTTGCAACGAAAACGGTCGGGGCTACGCTGGTCGTAATGGCGGCCTGTCCCGGTGTTTTTGCGACCCGGCCGGCAATCAGAAAGGACGTATTACCCAGCTTGACGGAATCGCCAATCTGAGCGTCCAGCTGAACCAGCAGCGCGTCGTCGACCAGCGCTACGTGGCTTTGCGCCTGCCGAAACTGTTGAATGGCTGAGGCTGGCTGGACTTCCCAGTCACCGTAGTAGGGAAAATTACCGGTCAGCCCTTTGACCTGCGCCAGCCGGACTCCGCCGGTTCGGGGAATAGATACCAGCGACGGGAACGACACCTCGTACGCCCGGTCTTTCCCTATTTTTTTGATAAACTGCTGGGTTCGGCGGGAGGGAGGGCTGGTCCAGGAAATGGTCAGATCGGCACCGAGCAGCTCGCGGGATTGCTCGTTAATACTTTGGGCCAGATTATCGCCAAAGGAGTTGACGGCAACCAGCGCGGCAATGCCCAGCACAATGGCCGACATGAATAAAAGTAACCGCTGGCGGCTCCGGCGACTGTCGCGCCAGGCCATTCTAAGGAGAAACAACATAAACTGGTAAGAGAGTTACCAACAACTAGCCAATACCGAATCAGGTAGTAGAGTGCTTAACGATAGGTTCTGATTCGGTACACAGCCCTGCTACTACACGAACGAAAGAGTGACGCTACCTAGCCGGTAGTTAGTTCTGCAGCTGCAACAGTGATTCCGCAAAAACCATTACAAACCGACCTGTATGCCGATGGCGGCTGTGTTGAATAATGTAAAATTGTAAAAGTTACTCGTGTTCGCCCCCCCTTCGAGTACGCGGTAACCTGCTCTAAGTTTTGTTTTGGGGTGTAGCGCGTATGTAACGCCAGCGAAGACATCTTCTGCTCGCCCGAAAGGACTGGCAAAGCCATCACCGTCGAGTAATAGCCCAAAACGGCCCGGCTGGTAATTGACATATAGACTCAGCAAGGGCACGATACCGAGATCGGTGAACCGGCGGCTTTGCTGGCCGTCGCGTACCTCAATGAAAGCGTCCCGCACATTTCCCGTCAGGCCAACGGCAAGCCGAAATTTTTCCCGCCGAATCAAATGATAACGGTACGTCAGTCGATAGCCATTGAACTTGTAACGCGTAGTCAGCGTGCGTCCCACTGGAACGGTTATCTCGTCGAATCGAATGGGTTGTGTCAGCGGTTGCTTACCGACCGACTCAATGAGCAAGGGAGCAACGGTTGCGTACAGAGTGTGTCGGTCATTGATCGTATAGCCGATCCGTCCCCGTAGATTGAGTACAGGTTTTACGTTGAAGTCGGACCCAAAGGCATTGTATTGTGTACCACCAGTCGCTGGCTGCTTGATGTTATTATACGAGCCCGGGAATACGACGCCGGTTTCGGCATCAAAAAGAAGCTGTGCCTGCCCGGCGGAAGTAACCAGCAATCCTAGCAGGCTCAGAATTATAAAGTGAATTCTCATGATACGTTGACGCACATTGACAAGGAAGTTAAGAAAGTACCACTATAGACAATGGGGGAAGGGCAGATGTTCATCTGATTGGTACTATTGGGGCGCTACGTAGGAGTCGCTAACCAGTTGTCCGCCCCGGATCTGAATTGTTCGACCGGTTCTGGCGGCCAGCTCGAGGTCGTGGGTGACAAGGACGAGGGTTGTGCCGGCTTCGCGGTTTAGTTCGAAAAGGAGTTCTTCGACGGTGGCGCTGGTGTCGGCATCGAGATTACCGGTGGGCTCATCGGCGAACAGGAGCTTAGGGCGGTTGGCGAAAGCCCGGGCCAGCGATACGCGTTGTTGTTCTCCTCCGGAAAGCTGCGTCGGGTAATGGTGTCCGCGACTGCCTAGGCCGACGCGTTCGAGCAGGGACTGGGCAGTTTTCTGTGCTCCTTTCTCGCCCCGTAGCTCTAAAGGCACCATTACGTTTTCCAGGGCCGTGAGCGTGGGCAGGAGCTGGAAGTTCTGGAAAATAAAACCAACGTGCTGGTTGCGGACGGCCGCCCGCTGGTCTTCATTCAGGTTGTCGAGCCGGATGTCGTTTAGGTACACACTGCCCGACGACGCCCGGTCTAGCCCGGCGCAGAGGCCCAGCAGGGTCGTTTTGCCGCTGCCCGATGGACCGACAATGGCGAACGTATCGCCGTGGTCAAGCGTGAAGTTGACACGATGGAGAACCGTCAGATCGCGGCCCCCGCTCGTATATGTTTTTGTTAAATTCTCGACGTGTAAGATACTCATCTGGGCACTATGGATTTTAGCGTATTGCAGCCGCCGGGAAACAAATACGGTCGATTCGGCGGTTAGCACTATATCGGCCAGTAAAGAGCGGCTGATTAACGAATTAACTCCTGAGTAATCAATGAAGTTCTTACGTACCACCAGAATGCATTATTCTTTGATAGGCGGTTTGTTTTTGCTGGTAACGGTATGGGGCTGTGGGACCAGCGATAACAAAACGGCCTCCGAAGCCACCACTAATTCCCCAAACCCGACAGCTGAGGCACCACCAGCAGCTCCTGCCAGAAAACAGACCGTGCTTTTTTACGGCAACAGCCTGACTGCAGGTTATGGCGTTGAACCAGCCCAGGCCTTTCCAGCGCTGGTGGGCGAAAAGATTGATTCCGCCGGATTGAACTACCAGATTGTGAACGCTGGCTTAAGCGGAGAGACAACCGCCGGGGGTAAAAGCCGGATTAGCTGGGTGTTGCGTCAGCCGGTAGCCGTGTTTGTGCTGGAACTGGGTGGTAATGACGGCCTGCGTGGGTTGCCGCTTAAGGCAACCCGGGAGAACTTACAGGCTATTATGGACACCGTTCGGAAGAAAAGCCCGGCGGCAACCATCGTACTGGCCGGGATGCAGATCCCACCCAATCTGGGAACTAGCTACACCAAAGAGTTCCGGGAGCTGTTTAAGGAGCTGGCCGACAAGAACAAGGCGGTGCTGATTCCGTTCCTGCTGGAAAACGTGGGGGGCATTCCAAAGCTAAACCAGCGTGATGGCATCCATCCAACTCCCGAAGGACACAAGATTGTGGCTAACACGGTCTGGAGCGTATTGAAGCCCGTGCTGGAGCAGAAAACGGCTAACTAGAATGGGTAACCAACGCCGATGTTAAACACTAAATTCTGTTGTCGCCAGCTTCGGTCGCGGAAGTTAATTTTATTGATAACCCATTCGCTGCCGTCGGTCTGGTAGGGTTTTCGGAGTGGCGTTGCCAGATCGAAACGTAACAGGAAGTAGGAGAGGTCTATCCGCAGACCAACGCCCGTACCGATGGCAATTTGCTTAAGGAAGTTTTTGCTGAAGGCTGCATCAGCATCTGCACCAAAAGTCTCGTTGTTAGAATACGTCCATATATTGCCAGCGTCAACAAAAGCAGCTAACTCGATGTATTTATTGAGTTTGCCGCGTAACTCCGTATTGGCTTCCAACTTAACATCACCACCACCGTCCTGAAAGAGCGGTACGTTACGCAGGGTATCCCGGGTGTATAAGCCAGGGCCAATGGCACGCGGTCTAAAGGCACGAATACTGTTGCTACCGCCAACGAAATACTGTTTAGTAAAAGGAAGTTGATAGCCTTTAGAGTTACCATACGTAATACCAATACCAGCAAACATTCGACTTGCCCAGGTTACGTTGGGACTGAGTTTGTGGTATATACGGGCATCGGCATCAAGCCGAAGAAACTGGGCGTATGGTACATTAAAAATCCCCCTTCTTCTATCAGAATCGTTTGTCAACTCTTTGCGGAAAAATAGGCTTGCCAGATTACCTGCTGGTTCTACGTTACCGGTAAACCGGAAGGTAGTAGGTAAGTCTGACCGAGGTGATGAATTATAATTAAACGTATAAAGTGTACTAAGGATTAACTGTTGAGTGCCAATGATATTGGTGAATTGAGCTTTAACAAGCCGAGGAACTGTAGCGCTAAGCAAGGTATCATAAACAGCATCACTGACATTGGAGGTAAGAACGTAGTTGATATTGAACGGTTGAAAGACATGCTCGACTTTTAAATTTTGTCGCCACGCGTACCCAAATGTTGTCTGGAATGAATTAAGATCATACAGACCACCCCGTTTAAGGAGCTGATAGCCGATAGTTGCATTCGTTTTGGGTAGTGCCTGTCTTCGGTCATACCGAAGACGTACGGGGCTAACTAACCGGGGAAAGCTTAATATAGCATCTGTACCGAAGCGATAGTTGAATATGCTTGGATTGTCGCCAATACCTGTCTGAAATTCGATGCCGGCATTTGCGTTGATTGTTAATAACTCGGCGCGTTTGAGCGTGTTCCGATTTCGCCAGCTCGCAATGACCTGCGTACCATTGAAGTTGTTGGACCGGGAGGTACCATCCAATTCCAGTCGAACGGATTTGAATGGATAAGGCGTTAGGTAATAGTACGCGTCCAGTACGGCCGAGTCGCCCTGCTGCGATGGTTCGAAGCGGTTCCGGACAAACTTGAACGCACCTACATTGATGAAGCGGGAGAGGGTCAAATCCTGAGCCCGGCTGTTGTATTTACGGCCCGGCCGCACCGCAATAATATCCCGGAAAAGCTTGGGGTTATACGTCCGGGCGGAGTCGACAATAATAAAATCGTCTGCGCTCTCGACCCGACGCTGGGTGGTATCACTCTGTGCCGTCGACAGGTTGTAGTTGGCGTAGATATAGACATCCCGAATAGAGTAAGGCACACCGGCCGCGTTCGGCATGTCGGGTTTGATGGCAAAATAAAGCTTGGACCGATGGGCTACCGAGTCGTTGTCAGCCAGCACCGCAACGTAACCTGAGCTGAAATAATAGAAACCCCGTTGTTTGATAAACTGTCCGATCCGCTCGCGCTCGGCGTTGATTGCTGTCAGTCGGAAGGGATCGCCCTTCTTGAAAACAGTCTGTCTGGCAGAATTGAGGAGCGCTTTTCGTACCGCTGTCGAATCCCCCAGAAAGCCAATGGAATCAATCAGGAAGCGTTGCTTGAGAGTTACCTCATACTGCCCCCGCGCCTTGTAGCCATCCTCTTTGAGCGAGCCACTGACGGTAGATCCGAAATAACCCTCGTTCTCGAGCGTGCCCTCCCAGATGGGGACGTTAGCGGATAAAGCCCGAGCACTGGCAAATATAGGTTCCTGACCAAACTTGCGACGAAACCAGGAGCGGAAGCCCTTCGGCTTTTTGGGCTCGCCGAAGAGGTAGTAAAAGCCGACTTTATATGGATAACCAAAAAGTTGAGCATTGGGCTTGGGACGAGCTATCTCGCTTAAGGTCGTTTCCATCGTTTCCTGTTCCGACTCCGCAACGGTCGAGTCGGCCTTGAACGAAATATCGGTGCCCATATACAGCCGTTCGTTTGCGGGCAGGTGCTTGGCAATATTGCAGGCGTTGAGTGATACCAAGACCAGCATACACAGCACATAAACACCTGATCGGTACGCTCCGGACGAACGATAGGGATGAGACATGGACACCAATAAACAGGATAAACGAAATCGCATAGTTAATTACTAATGGATGTGGCCGGTGCTGGGGTACCTGGTGACGACCGGCGGAAAATATTCGCGAACGTGTTGTAGTCGAGCGTAATTATGAAGCCAACCCCGGTTTCGATGATATACCCGTCCAGAATGGCCTGATAATCATTTTTGCGGTATCCACGCAGCAGATATCGACCGTCGCGCGTCAGGCTGTAGTTGACCGATACGTTGTCGAAGACCTCATTGGGATTCCGGGTCGCGCTCTGAGCCGTGTTTTCCAGCACAAAATTACGACCGACCGACACGGTTAGCCGCCCTTCCAGGAAGCTGCGGGATAAACCGACGTTCAGATCGGTACGGGCACCGTTGGTTGTACCGCCCGTGTTGGCACTACCCGTCTGCGACAGCAGGTCGAAATCGACGTCAAATCCTTTTAATACGTTCGACGCCAGGCTACCCAGCTGCTGCGAGATCAGCTTCGAAACACTGCTCCGGGCCAACCCTTCGGCCTGGTTGTTCAGTCCACCGTTGTCCGATCCGGAGAAGAAGTCGGACGTGTTCTCGGGCAGGAATCGGTTCAGGACCAGCAACGCAAAGACTTGCTTGTTCACCTGCGATGGATCCTGCCGCAGGGTACGAAGCTTGTTCTCGATCTCCGTGCCTAACGTACTGTTACCGCCAACCGAGCCCTGTTCGCCACTCGGCAGCCGAATATCGAAGTCCAGTTTGGGGGCCGATAGGTTATTGCTGATGGAGAGGGCGACCTCGAACGGCAGTCGGCGCTTGGCCGCCGAGGCATCAATGCTTGTCTGTTCGCTGCCAATCAGATCGGCCGGGGGCACCGATACCTTGTAAAGCGCTGTCATGTTGATGTCAGCTTTCAGCGGATCTCCCGAGAAGCTGATGTAGCCTCCTTTTTCCAATACGAACTGACGCTTCAGCACCTGATAGGTCATTGAGTACTCGCCTTCCGTGACATCATAACGACCCAGCACGGCCAGCTCACCGGCCTGATTGAGCGTTACGTTCAGTTGGGCATTGCCCCGCGCCCGCAGGTAGTCGCCGTTCAGTTCATCGACGATGATGGTCAGTTCTGATTTTTCGTCGACTTCGAGATCCAGCGAAATAGTCGAGTTCGCCAGCTGATCAAACGCTAGTCGGGGGCGGGTACTGTCCGGTTTCGGCTGATACAGGTATTTTGTCAGCGCCAGTGAATCGCGGTGGTCGATAAACGTAACGACTTTCTCCAGATCACTCACCTCCAGCGATTCATCGGGCAGCACCAGCGACACTTTACTGTCTTCGTCCATCTTGATTTTTCCCGTAATGGATGGGCTGGTCCCGGTGCCTTTCAC
>Ga0265780_10008503_pt1 | contig 12458 bp, 12 predicted proteins | sample P1T30metagenome_FD_192432 | JGI IMG/M metagenome (GOLD analysis project Ga0265780, IMG submission 192432) | Plant litter microbial communities from East Loma Ridge, Irvine, California - P1 T30 | ecosystem: Environmental > Terrestrial > Plant litter > Unclassified | place: USA: California...
CTGTTTACCGATACGCGAGGGTTCGAAACGATCGGGTACACCAACCCGGCGCTTACTGCCGCTCAGTGCGGCGCGGCGACCGGCTGCAATGCGACTGGCGGTGGTAACTGGACGATTCCGGCAGTGGTTCCGGTCGGTGCCGGCGCCGGTCTGGTGGCAGGCACGCCGATCGACCAGGCGTTCCTCCTCGCGCACAACCCGGGCGCAACGATCCAGCAGATCGACAACGCACTGCTGCCGCGCCTGGGACGAACCTCAGACGAGCGGGGGTCGCGTGATCGCGTAAATGCGATCGTCAGCGCCGAATGGCGACCGACCGACACGCTGCGCTTCTATGTCGACGGTCTGTACGGCTACAGGCATAACAACCTCGTCCGCGAGGATATGGCCTGGATCGTCCGCAACAGCGCGATCATCCCGACCAACCTGACGTTCGATAAGTCGGATTGCAGCGCCGGATGCAGCGTGACGGGCGGAACGTTCGCCAATGCACAGTTCTTCGATGAATTCCGCCCGTATATCGAAACCACCAAATTGTTCAGCGTCAACCCCGGCGGCGCTTGGGACATTTCGGACAAGCTCAAGCTGAACTTCCAGGGCAACTACTCGCACTCCACTTTTCATCGTGAAAACCCAACGGTCGGGGCGACGTCGCCGCTCGGGGTCGGCAACACGGTGACCTATAGCAACGACGGATCCGGTACTCCGAACATTCAAAGCGGCCTCGACCTGAATGACCCGAACAATTTTGGCTGGTACGCCGGTTCGCGCGTCAACCTGAACGACGAACGTCGGCGTTATACGACCAAAGGCGCTCGCGGGGATCTCACTTGGGGTGATAAGGCGCTGAGCCTGACGGTAGGCGGTGCCTATGACGATGTCTCGCGACTTATTACCGGTACCGATAACAGCCAAGCGTGGCAGAATGCCGTCTGCGGCAACAATCCCAACGTTTTTGTGCCGTCACCAAATTCGCAGCCGCCATGCGTTGGGCTCAACGCTCCCGGCGCCGCTCCCGCGGGTTATCCGACCTATCCGGGCTATGGCACCGGCTACACTGCCGGCATGAGTGGCCCGGTCAACTATGGCGGCTCACTAGTGCCGAATGGCGCGCTGCCGAGCTACTTGATGCCAGGTCCGGCCGGCTTTGTGACGGTCAACTTCCCCGCGTTCGCCAACGCAACGAACTACCAGACCTTCCACGACAATTCCCCCACTGTGGGGAGCTCGACCACCGGTGCCAGTGGCGGCTACATTCGCGAGGTCGTCAAATCGGCTTTCGCAACGTTTAACGGCGCGCAGGAACTCGGTGGCAATACGCTGCGCTTCAACGTTGGTCTCCGTTATGTCGACACAATTCAAACGATCACTGGCCAGGTATCGCTTCCAGACCCGCGCAACGCGCCTGCTGGCGGTGGGACGCTTCCGGACGGCAGCCGGTACGCGAACATTGTCACTTATGTAACGACACGCAACCATTACTCGAATTGGTTGCCGGCAGCGACTTTCGCTTATGACGTGAGCGAACATGCATTGGTTCGCCTTGCCGGCTCGCGCACGATGACGCGCCCGGATCCATCGGCACAGCTGCCGGGCGTGAATTTCAGTGCCCCTTCGGCGGATCAAGCCGGTATCGGCAACCCCGCGTTGCAGCCTTATCTATCGACAAACCTTGATCTCGGTTTCGAGTATTACACGGGTCGCGAAGGCGTCATCAGCTTCAACGCATTCCGGAAGGCCATCACCGGATTTACCTCGACCAACATCTCGACAGTGCCGTTCTCGGCACTTGCGCAGTACGGCATCACGTATGATACAATTAACCCCACTCAGCAGATTGCGCTAAACTCGCGTGGCGGTCCAACCGCAGCGCAGGTTCAGATTACCTCTCAGGTAAACGTGCCAGACAAGTTGACGATCAATGGTCTTGAGTTCCAATGGGTCCAGCCGCTCGACTTCGTGACCAAGCTGATCGGTGTTACCGGCTTCGGCTTTAACGCTAACGCCACCGTAGTCGATCAGACCAGCAAGGGCGCCGCAGTCGCGTTTGGTGTTGCGCCGTTCACCTACAACATCACCGGCTATTACGAGAAGCACGGCGTGATGTTACGCGTGTCGACCACGTCGCGTCGCGGCTCGCAGAGCAGCGGTCTGGCACAGAACGGCATTCCGGCGGCGGGTCTGTATAATTTCGATTATACAAGCTACGATTTTTCGTCAGCGTTCGATCTGGACAAGATCTTTAATATTCCGCACGCTCCTCAGCTGACAATCAATCTCGCAAACTTCACCGATGCGACGTTGAAATCCTACTTTCAGTTCCAGAACCTTGCCTTCACGCAGTATAAGCCCGGCAGGCAATTGCTGGTTGGTCTTCGCGGAACTTTCTAGAACCCCGCCCCTCCTCGGTTGGGACCCTGGGGCGATGCTTTGGCATCGCCTTTTTTTTGCTCAGCGGCAACGTACGGAGCGGAACTAATGATCAACCGCCGCAGCATGATCGCAAACGTGCTCGACTTCACGTTGATCCATCCTCGCACCGTTGCCGCCGTCAGCTCGATCGATCAAAGCGGACCTACCGATCGCAGTTATAAATCCAAGCCATTGAGATTCTGCGTCTTTCTGTACTTAGTATCTATCCGAATTGGAGCACAAGATGATCGGTTCTGATCTCCCGGCCGTTTCCCGTCGCACGCTGTTGGCGGGAGCTGGATTAGGTGCGACATTTAGTGCCCTCTCCGCGTCCGCGCTGACTTCGGCTCCGGCAGCCGCCGCTGCCGCTCCGCACACGGCCTTCCCGCTGATCGCTGGCGGCAAGCCGGCGATGGTCTATGTAGATGCGGAGGCCGATACGGCGGTCAAGCGGGTTGCGACTGCTCTTACGGAGGATCTTGAGCGTGTTAGCGGCACTCGCCCTGCACTAGCCGAGGGCCATGTCGCAGACGTTCGCGGTCCGCTCGTCATCATCGGCGTGCTCGGCCAGAGCAGCGTCATCGACCGACTTATGCAAGCCGGGCAGATCGACGCTGCCGATCTTAAAGGGGAATGGGAAGCCTTCCGTCAGATCGTTGTTGATCATCCGCTACCGGGTGTACCGCGCGCCTTGGTGATCGTCGGTGCGGATCGGCGTGGTGCGGTGTTTGGCACATATGACGTGTCCGAGCGGATCGGCGTGTCGCCATGGCACTGGTTTGCCGACGTTCCGGTTCGTCCCAAGCGCGACTTCCTCATTCCGCCGGGCAGCCGACGCGACCAGCCGAAGGTACGCTACCGTGGTTTCTTCATCAACGACGAGGATCCCTGTCTCTCGGGGTGGGCAATCAAGAGGTTCGGTGGGGTAAATTCCGCGATGTACGCGCACGTCTTCGAGCTGCTGCTACGGATGAAGGGCAATTATCTCTGGCCGGCGATGTGGGGCAAAGCGTTCGCCGACGATGACCCGAAAAGCATGGTACTCGCCGACGCCATGGGTGTCGTTATGGGCAATTCACACCACGAGCCAATGCTCCGAGCCCAATCGGAGTGGCACCGGCATCAGGATCAAGGTATTACGGGTGGGCCTTGGGACTATAGCAAGAACGGTGATCACCTCCGCGCTTTCTGGCGCGGCGGAATCGAACGCATGATGTCGAAGGGTAATGGTCAAGCGTACGAGTCTGTCGTCACTGTCGGTATGCGCGGTGACGGTGACGAGGCTATGGCCGAAGGGACGGCGACTGGGCTGCTGGAACATGTGGTAGCCGACCAGCGTCGCATTATCGCCGACGTGACCGGGAAGCCTGCTAGCGACACCCCGCAAGTGTGGGCACTCTACAAAGAAGTTCAGGACTACTACGATCACGGCATGAAGGTGCCGGATGACGTCACGTTACTGTTCTCCGACGATAATTGGGGACAAATCCGCCGCTTGCCCGATCCCGCCGCACCATCGCGTCCGGGCGGCTACGGCATTTATTATCACTTTGATTATGTAGGCGTTCCACGCAACTACAAGTGGATCAACACCAGCCAAATCGAAAAGGTTTGGCAACAGATGGATCTGGCGTACCGGCGCGGTGCTCGTACGATCTGGATCGGTAACGTCGGCGACATCAAGCCAATGGAGTATCCGCTTGGCTTCTTCCTAGCTCAAGCCTGGAACCCTGAAGCGATGACGCCAGAAGTGGTCGCCGCGTACCCGGGAAAATGGGCCGATGCTACCTTCGGCCCCGAGCAGTCTTCCTCTATTGGCGAAATGATCACCCTCTACAGCCAGTACACCGCGCGGCGAAAGCCCGAGCTCATCAACGAGACGAGTTTTGCCATCGGCGGCAAGACACAGAATGGTTTAGATGGCGGCGAATTCGGCGACATGGTCGCCGAGTGGGACGCTTTGGAGAAACGGATGCTTGCGGTTCGCACGCAGCTTCGTCCTGATCAGCACGACGCTTATTATCAGCTGATAGAATATCCGATCTCAGCGATGGCTAACCTTTATCGGATGTACTACGCGACGGCCTGGAACCGGCTGCTGGGGTCCAGCAACGACGCGCGCGCTAACTATTTTGCGGATCAGGTCGTCACGACTTTTCGACGCGACGGCGAACTGGTGCAGCGCTACCATAGCATCAGTGGCGGTAAGTGGGACGGCATGATGGCGCAGGTCCACATGAATTACGTGATCTGGAACGATCCCACGCAGCAAACCATGCCAAGTATCGTCCGTGTAGGTGCTGATACACCAAACGAGAAGCGGCAAGCGCAACCGAAGTTCGTCTCGCGCCCGCTCACGCCTTCCGGGATCATCGCCGTGGAGGCAACGGCGTTCAGCCGTGCACGGGACGGCAGGAATTTGCGCTGGACGCCGATTGCGCATCTCGGCCGCACGGGCGGAGCGATGGTTGCTTTGCCGCAGGGAAGTTCGGCAACGACGCCCGCAGATGGCGTTCGCCTGGAGTACGACGTACTGGTGCGGAAAGCCGGTTCTGCTACGCTCACGCTGTTCCTCGTGCCGACGCTTGATACCTCAGGCGGCAGCGGTTTGAGGATCGGTGTTTCCATCGACGACAAGCCAATGACAGTGTTGCAGGCGTCTCTTCAAGCTACCGGCGGTGATCAGGATACGACGGCAAAAAAACGTTGGGCCAACGCAGTGTGCGACAACGTCGTACGGCTTTCCGGCGCTCTGGGCGAAGTCGGGATTGGCCGCCACACGGTCAAAGTCTGGCGACTGGATGACAACGTAGTCGTTCAAAAGTTTGTCCTCGCCACAACTGAGGAAAGTCAGTCCTACCTCGGGCCGAAGCTTTAGACACAAAGCTTCGTCTGAAGACAGCGTCTGCAGGTACAGAATAATCGTAGTCCTGACTTGTCATCGGTATATCGAATACGACGGTAAAATACAATTTGGTTATTAATATAACACTTGGATGCTATTAGCATTATTACGCTATGGTCATGCAGTATTGATGTTATTCCTTGACGGAATCACCATAAAACAGCTTGGGATGTTAATGACCGTTAGTTTCAATCGACGCCCGTTCATGCGTCCGCTTTGAACGGCGTGATCGGCAGCTTTCGTCAGAACCGGACCCTCATCGGAGATGAAGTGAACGACGGACTCTGATCGCGAGCCGCCCTTGTTTCGCGGCGGCCAAGACCCAACAGCAGACGTCCAGTGGCATCTGACAAACCCCGGAGGCGGACCTTCGTTCACAGTGATGCGAAGCCTCCAAACATCCCGTTTCGTCGAACATAAGGTCGCACTACCGGCGGAGACGAAGCCCAGGATTTCGCTGCTCCTTTCGCTGAGGCGTCGCTGCGACGATTAAGCCGCGCACCACTCATCATCTCGCGGCGAGCAGCGGGGCGAGTCCATCCGAACGCGCGGCGATGCGCTCCAGGCGTGGGTATCGCGGTCCTCCCCGATAATCGATCGTCCGTGTCAAAGAGCGCCCGTCCTGCCCCCAGGTGAGCGCCACCGGGGTCGTGACCGTCTTGCGCACGGCATCGTGAAGCGCACCGCGCGTATAGCGCGCGCCCGCGATCGCCGTAATGCGAACCCCTCGGCACATGCCCGCGCGGAACGCCGGCCCCGCCCACGCGACCGCGCGGACCCTGCCGTCATCGGCGACCTTCAGCCCTATCGAGTATGAGAAGTCCGCGCTGCCGAGCTCCTGTTCGTTCTGCTCGAATGTCGGCATCGGCTCGGCAGTATAGATGAGGCGCCATCCGAGTCGCTCCAGCCCTTCGGACATGACGATCTCCCCATGCCCGTCGATCCAGCGATTCAGGAAGCCGGACCAGTCGAACGGCGCGACGCGGTACAAGGCAGCGCAGAGATCGGTTAACGTGTATGTGCGAGCAGGACTCTGTGCTTGGGCCCCGGCGAAGAAGTCGTGCGCGAAATCGTCGATACGACGCCGCCGCTGGGACTGCTCGCGCAGCATGGCATCGACGTCGAGCCACGGCATCACGCCTTGGAGTTGATAATCCCTGCGCCGCTGCCAGTCGCGCCACGCGACCGACTGGTGGAGCATGAACGACGGGTGGTTGACGTCGTCCGACAATGGCCGCCACGCCCGTGCCGGGCGATTGGCGACCTCGGCCGCGTCGAGCGCGAGCTTATCGAGCGTCTCCTCGCGGCTGCGCAGCCCGGCGCGCGCGGCAAGCACGCGCGCCCAGAACTCGGTCTGCCCCTCGTACATCCAGAGCAGGCTGCCACCTTAAGGAACGCTGGGCGTCGGCGCCCACAGGTCGGCGGGCACGCGGTAGTGCCGGTTCCAGGCGTGGACGAACTCGTGGCCGACGATGTCGCGATTGTTGAGCTGCGCGGCCCAGTCGCGGGAGTACGACGACGCCATGCCGATCTCGGCCGACCCCCCCCCGATGCTCAGTACCGCCCGAGGAGCCGTCGTCGCTCATCCGCGCCAGCACCTCGTAGCGGCCGGATGGTGGCGTACCGAACACCGCGCGCGCCTGCGTTACCATGCGGCCCAAATCGTCGATGCGCTCGGCAGGGATCGCGAGATCGTCGGATCGTGTCGCGATAAGGTCGAGCGTTACAGCGCCTGCACTGTCCTGCGCGAGCGGCACGCGCGCAGTGTAACGTCCAGCGAGGACCGGTGCGTAGAGCAGCTGCTCCAAAGTGACCGGCCTGTCGTCCTCGGCAGGGGTGACGTCAGCCCGGTCGGCAGCTGGACCGACGGTGTTACCGCGATGTTGCGTGCATACCAGCCGGCCGGGTACAGTAGCAGGTGCTGCCATGCGATGGCCACCACGTCGGCGGAGAGGCGATCGTCGTCCGCGACGATCTGAAAGCGCACGTCGATAGTCTGTGTGCCCTCGGGCACATCGAGGTGAAAGGCATGTGGTTCGCTCGCGTCCCGATGCCACGCGAGCGGTCGTTGGTTCGCCGAGACGTCAAGCCCGGCGAGTTCGGTGACGGTGAGACTTGGCCCAAGCCTCGCCGCCTCCCTGCGCGGGTAGAGCAAGGTCATCGCGCCCGCACGCTGCACTGGCACGCGTTCGCGCACCACGAAGATCCTGTGCGCCACGTCGCGCGCATCGGCGTCCAACGCGATCGTGTCCCTGAACGGGTGATCAGCCGGGGAAGCGATCGGCGTTTAGGTCAGTGTCTGGACGGGTTCCACGCCTGCCGCCGCATGCGAAGCGGCCGCGCTGGCGGCCGTCGCACACAGCACCAACCCTGCGCTCGCGATTTCCAGTCGGGCATGGTCACCATTCGCCTCGTTCCTGTCGCCCCGCGCCGTCATCGACCGTCCGCAAACGCGCGCACGGTCGTCGGCACGCCGATCTCGAAGGGTGTCACGGCAAAACCAAAGCGGCGGACGAACTTGCCGCCGTCGATCACATAGGGGCGGTCCCAGGTGAAGCTGACATCGGCAACCTCTTTGGCGAACCGGTAGAACACACCCAGCGGACGGAGCAAGAGCAGCGGCACACCCCAGACCCGCAGCTTGCCGCCGAGCGTGGCGGCCGCCATCCCCAGCAGCGCACGCGGCGTGCGGGTGGGGGCGCAGGGCATGTTCCAGACTTGGCCAAAATCCGCGTCCGGTGCATCCAACAGGATCACCGCCGCACGCGCGATATCGGGCACGTAGGCGAAGTCGTGCGGCGTATCGGCGGGCACCAACAGCTGCGCCGGCTTGCCTTTCGCGACCTCGCCGATGGCAAGCGTGCCGAGGTGCGACACCGCGACGCCGGGTCCGTAGAAATCGGTGCAGCGCAGCGCCGCCACGCGTACCCGGTCGCGCGCCGCTTGCCAGATGCGCGTCGCGTCGGCCAGGATCACCGGCTTCTCGCCGACCGTGGTCAGCGGCATGTCCTCGGTGCGCGGCGCGGTTTGTGGCCCGAGCTGGTAGAGGTTGTCGATGAACACCAGCCGCGTACTCGTCGCCGCGCAGCCCTCGACGATGTTCGTTATCGTCTGCGGCCAGACGGTGCGCCACAGCCGCGCGTCGTAAGCGAAGCCGACTGCAAGCACCGCCTGCGCGGCGCCCACGAGCGCAGCGCGGACGTCCCCGGTATTGAGCACGTCGCAGATAATATGCTCGACGCCAGCCGAGAGGTTCGCTGGCCGTCGGCGGGTAGCAACCCGAACGCGGTCGCCTCGCGCCACGAGCTGGTCAACGATCGGCTGTCCGACGGCGCCATATCCGAATACCGTGATCTGCTGGGTCATCGTCTGTCTCCACTCTGGTGACACACAGGTACTCGGCGGCGGGAAAATCGAAAATTGCCGAAGATCGTTGGCCTGCTATACGTTTATCGATGAGCAGCGATCCTGACTGGGCCCTTTACCGGACTTTACTCGCGGTTCTCGACAAGGGTTCGCTATCGGCCGCTGCCCGCAGTCTCGGGCTGACGCAGCCGACCATCGCCCGCCATGTCGATGCCCTCGAGGCGGCGCTGGGGGCCGACCTGTTCGTGCGCTCGCAGCGCGGACTTGATCCGACCGACCTTGCCCACTCCCTTCGATCGCACGCGCAGATCATGGCCACCACGGCCGCCGCACTGCTACGCACCGCCAGCGGATCGCTCGGCAGCGTCGCGGGAACGGTGCGGATCAGCGCAAGCGACGTCGTCGGCGTCGAACACCTGCCGCCGATCCTGGCGCAGCTGCGGCGCGACAATCCAGGGCTTGTGATCGAATTGATGCTATCAGATCGTGTCGAAGATCTGCTCGCTCGTGAAGCCGACATCGCCGTTCGTATGACGGAGCCGACCCAGACCGCGCTGCTCGCGCGCTGGCTACACCCGCTCGAGCTCGGGTTCCACGCGCATAGCAGCTATCTTGAACGGCGCGGAACGCCGACGAGCATGGCAGACCTCTCCGCGCATGATCTTATCGGCTATGACACCGAAACGCCCGCTTTGCGGGCAATGACCGAGCGGCTGGCGCCCCTCGACCGGCAAGGCTTTGCGCTGAGGGCTAACAGCAACCTTGCCCAGCTTGCCGCCATCCGCGCGGGCTTCGGCATCGGCTTGTGCCAAGTTGCGATCGCCCAGCGCGACCCCGCGCTGGTTCGCGTTCTGCCCACGATAGGCTTGCCGCTGCCAGTCTGGATTGTGATGCACGATGACCTGAAGACCAGCGCACGCTTCCGCGTCGTGTTCGACGCCTTAGCCGCCGGGTTGCTTGCCCGACCTGCGCGCGGCATCCACTAAATCCAAATGATCTTGCTCCGGGCGTTAGAGCGGCACGGTAGGCGGGACGTAGATCCGGCCTTTCAGCGCGACCGCAGCGCGCCGAAAGCGGACGTCGTTCAAGTCGATCTGAAGGTCGGCTTAGGCCAGTGCACCCGCCAGCTGGACGCCAGGCGCTTCGGTCAGTTCGCAATCTGGAGTTGGCGAGTAGGCTCAGTCAAAGTAGTCGTGACGGGTGCCACACGGTTCAAGGCCGGAAAGGCGAGGGTCATCTAGCCTCCGGTGCGACCCGCACTGACCTGAGAGCGTGATCAACGAGATCCTCGCCATATTCGTCCGTGATCGGCGCGTTACGCAGCAGCAGGCGAAAATAGAGCGGGGCGATGATGGCGTCGACCACCAGCGCGGCGTCGGCGTCGGGCGCGAACTCGCCGGCTGCCTTTCCCCGCTCGATCTCGCGAATAGTTTCTAGTCGGGATGGCAACATGTGCCGCGTGTAGAGATCGTCCAGTACGGCGGGATCGCCCTGCCCTTCGGCGATCAGGCCGGCCATCACCTTGCCGAACAGGCCGTTGAACTCGCGGACCAGGCGTTGCACCCGTTTCCTGATCACCTCCTCGGCCGTGCCGGTCTCGACGGGTTCACGCGTCGCGTGAACCCGCTCCCTAAACATGGCGAGCATCAATGCCGCCCGGGACGGCCACCACTTGTAGAGCGTGGGTTTCCCCACCCCGGCACGCTTGGCCACCATCTCCATCGTCAGCTCGCGCGCGGGCCGCTCTTGGAGCAGTTCGTAAACCGCATCCATTACGCGAGCGTGTGCCCCCGCCGCCTCGGCGGGAGGGCGGCCCGGCTTTCGTCGTTCGGCAGGGTCGATCATCCCTAGATAATAACGAAACGGTGCGTAAAGTCTATTGCGTTTTGTTTGGTTTACACTACGTTCCGTAATCATGATGAGTTTACCTTAGCCTGATGGATAACGCCATGACCAATGCCGACGATGCTCGCTCGCGTACGATTGAGTTGTGGCTGAAAACCCATCCGGTCCATCCGCAGGACGCCGCCGCAATGACGGCGATGCGGGCGCAAGTGGAGCCGAATAAGGGACAGATGCGGGGACCGTCCGCACGGCCGGCGTTCGATGTCATCATGCTACGCGTGCCCGCGCCGGGAGGCGTGCGCTTCGAGGCCGGGATCGTCGGCGGGATCGCGGGATCGTGGTGCAGGGTGGTCGGTGCCACGCCGGGGCACGCGATCCTGCACCTCCACGGCGGCTGGTATAATTGGGGCACGGCGCACGCGTTCCGGCATCTGGTCGGCCACATCGCCGTACGCGCCGGAGTAGACGCTTTCATCCCCGACTATCGTTTGGCGCCGGAGCATCCGTTTCCGGCCGCGGCGGTCGATGTAGGGGCCTGCTATCGAGGCCTGATCGACACGGGCAATCGCGTCGCCGTCGTCGGGGACTCGGCCGGAGGCGGACTGGCGCTTGGACTCCTACCCGCCCTCGCTGTCCAGGGCGTCGCACCGGTCGGCGCGGTGGCGCTATCGCCCATCACCGACCTGACCCTTGCCGGCGCGAGTTGGGCGAGCCGGACAGCGGCTGATCCATATTTCACGAAGGAGCAGGTAGCGACTTTGGTCGACGCCTATCTCGCCGGCCACGATCCGGTCGATCCACTGGCGTCGCCGCTCTACGCGGAGCTGACCGGCCTGCCGCCGGTCCGCGTCCATGTCGGCGATGACGAGGTCCTGCTGGACGATTCCCGCCGCTATGTCGCCCGCGCAGTGGCGGCCGGCGTCGATGCGACGCTCGATGTCTGGAACGGCATGCCGCATGGATTTGTATCAGGAATAGGCCGGATCGCGGCGGCGGATCGGGCGCTTGCGGCGATCGGCGCCTTTCTGACTGATCGGTTCGAGTAGCGACGGCTACCGTCGGCGAAGCGAAGCTCCGGGGCGCTGCGGCCAGTCAGCGGATGCGCGCCTCGGCAGGACCAAGACCAGAGCTTCTATTAACGGGAAGGCTGGGCTGACCAGACCAAGCCCGCCTTTTCGACGCCAGTAACCTAGCTTTCCTTATCGACGGTCGTAGCCGACTAACTCCGAGCGGCCTGGACCCGTCATTGAAAAAGCCGTAGCTCAGGTTCGCTTGCGCTGCTGCATGAACGCCAGCATGATACTTTTATGCGGGCGCAGACCTTCACGATCCTGCTGTTCGCCTGCATCGCAGGAGGCGCTCATGCTAGAGCACCTGACCCGACCGGTGCGGCGCTGGCACACTGTCTCAACAACCCAATTAATAGCTCGACGGCCGGCCAAACCGACTGCGAGAGTGCGGCAACACACAATTACGATCGTCGGATGAATGCCGCCTACGCAACACTGATCCGGAAGTTGCCGGCGGTTGCTGGACAACGGCTCAAACTGTCTCAGCGGGCGTGGCTCGCATTTCGGGACAGTGAGAGCGCTGCTCGCAGCGCTCTCTACGCCAGCCGGCAAGGTACGATGTACGTGCCAATGGAGGCGTCGGATGCGACCAACGTGATCCGCGACCGCGCCCTCCAGCTCGAAGCCTACGTCCGCGTCCTGAGCATTGAATGACCGAACCGCTCCTTGATAATCCGCCGATCGTGCTACGACGGCGCCAACTTGACGAGGCGATTTTCGTGGTGGCTGTGATCGCGGCGATCGGCTTTGCCACTCAAACATCGTTTCGCCTTGTTGGATTGGCGTTGGGCGGAATCGGTATGGCCGTCCTGCTCGTGGGCGTCCTGCAGCTCGTGCGTTCAACGACCATGGTATTGGAG
>Ga0265780_10008504_pt1 | contig 12458 bp, 9 predicted proteins | sample P1T30metagenome_FD_192432 | JGI IMG/M metagenome (GOLD analysis project Ga0265780, IMG submission 192432) | Plant litter microbial communities from East Loma Ridge, Irvine, California - P1 T30 | ecosystem: Environmental > Terrestrial > Plant litter > Unclassified | place: USA: California...
TTTCAGGTTCGGGTTCAGGTCTTACTTAGTTTTCTTATAAATCAACTGGGGATTTAAAATATGCATAAGGCCACACTCAAGATCGGCGTCGCAGCCGTGTTGTCCACCCTGGCGATCGGCGCCGCGTATGCCGCGCCAGCATCTGCCGATGCCGCCGATGCCGACATCGCCGAAGCCGCAGCCGCACCGGCTGACGCCTCGTCGGCCGGCTCGGTGATCGTCACCGGTACCCGCTCAAGCGGCATGAAGGCCGAGAACAGCGCCTCGCCGATCCAGGTGCTCGACTCGGCCTCGCTGATGCGCACCGGCCAGCCGGACCTGATCCAGGCGCTGGCCCAGAACCTGCCGTCGTTTACCGCCCAGGCCTTCGGTGGCGACACCGCCAACCTGACCCTGTCGGCCCGCCTGCGCGGCCTGAGCCCGAACAACACGCTGGTGCTCATCAACGGCAAACGCCGTCACGGCACCGCCAACCTGGCCGTGCTGGGCGGCCCTTACCAGGGCGGCGCCGCGGCCGACCTGAACTTCATCCCGGTGTCCGCGATCGACCATATCGAGGTGCTGCAGGACGGCGCGGCCGCCCAATACGGCTCCGACGCCATTGCCGGCGTGATCAACATCATCCTCAAATCGAACGACCATGGCGGCACCGCCTCGGCCACCGGAGGCGGCTACTGGGACGGCGGCGGCAAGACCGTCGGCGGCTCGGCCAACGTCGGCTTCGAGCCATTCAAGGACGCCTTCCTGAGCGTGACGGCCGAATCGAAATACCACGACTACAGCGACCGTGGCGGCATCGACCCGCGCCTGCTCGACGCCGGCAACCTCGCCGCCGCGCCGGGCATGACGTCGATTCCCGGCTACCCGTACCTGAACAAGATCCAGGGCGACGCCCAGTACCACCTGCAGGTGTTGGCGGCCAACTTCGGCTGGGACGTCACCAAGGACATCCAGATTTACAGCATCGCCACCTATGGCGAAAAGGTCGCGCGCGCCTACGAGAACTACCGCCTGCCGACCCGCATTCCGAAAATGTACCCGCAGGGCTTCTCGCCGAAGGAGAAGATCAACCAGAAGGACTTTGGCTGGACCGGCGGCGTCAAGGGCAAGCTGGCCGAGTGGAACCTCGACCTGAGCACCACCTATGGCCGTGACAAGTCCGAGATCGGCGTCGAGGATTCGGCCAACGCCTCGCTGTTCGCCGACACCGGCTACTCGCCGACGACGTTCAAGGCCGGCGCCTTCATCGCCAGCCAGCTCACCACCACGTTCGAGTCGAGCCGCGAATTCGATGTCGGCTGGAGCAAGCCGTTGACCTTTGCCGCCGGCGTCGAGCACCGCATCGACAAGTACGAGATCCAGTCCGGCGACGCGGCCTCGCGCTACAAGGAAGGTTCGCAGTCGTATCCGGGCTTCTCGCTGACCGACGCCGGCCGCCACCGCCGCACCAACAAGGCCGCCTACATCGACATCGCCGGCAATCCGATCAAGGACCTGACGGTCGACCTGGCCGGGCGCTACGAGCACTTCTCCGATTTCGGCAGCGCCCGCGTCGGCAAGCTGACCTCGCGCTACGAGCTGACGCCGACGGCGGCCGTGCGCGGCACCTTCAGCAACGGCTTCCGCGCGCCGACCCTGGCCGAATCGTACTATTCGGCCACCAACGTCGGCCCGACCAGCGCCTTCGTGCAACTGGCGCCCAATTCGCCGGGCGCGCGCCTGGTCGGCGTCGACGGCCTCAAGCCGGAGGCATCGACCAACCTCAGTCTCGGCATGGTGCTCAACCCGGCCAGCAATTTGAATATCACGTTCGACGTCTACCAGATCAAGATCCGCGACCGCATCGTCGGTTCGGGCGCCTTGTACGGTTCCGGCGGCGCGGTCAACTCGCCGGCCGTCACGGCCGCGATCCTGGCCAATGGCAACGTACTCGATAGCACCGTCAGCCAGACCGGTATCAACATCTTCTCGAACGCGGTCAACACCCGCAGCCGGGGGCTGGAGTTCGTCACCACCTTGAACGAGAACTACGGCGCCTATGGCCGCGTGGACTGGTCGATCGCGGCCAACTACAACAAGGTCGAAGTCACCAAGATCAACCAGGCGCCGACGCAGCTGCTGCCGCAAACGCTGCTCGACAAAACCGCCATCTCGAACCTGGAGACCGCATCGCCGAAGCTGCGCGTGAATCTGGGCGCGCTGTGGAAGATCGGCGACTGGACCATCAACCTGCGCGAGGCGATCTACGGCAAGTCGAACGACTACGGCAGCGAGGATGGCTCGGTCTATCACAAGACCGAGATCAAGGCCAAGGCGATCACCGATCTGGAAGTGGGCTACAAGGTCAATCCGGCATGGTCGGTGGCGGTGGGCGCCAACAATCTGTTTAACACCTACCCGAACGGCGTCAATCCGGCGCTGTTGGCCGACCAGCGCGCCGCGCTGGACAACGCGGCGGTGACGGTGCTGCCGTCGTTCTCGCCGTTCGGTATCAACGGCGGCTACTACTACGTGCGGGCCAACTACAAGTGGTAAGCCGCTGACGGCGCGTGGCGGATTACGCCGTTCCGGCTAATCCGCCCTACGTGTCCCGCGACGGTACAACGGGCGCTTGATTGCACCGTTACCGCCCAGGATACGTTCAAAACACGTAGGGCGGATTAGCGTAGCGTAATCCGCCACGCTCCGCCACCGGCATAATTCATGTCCTCGACCGCCCTCAGGGGCGGTTTTTTTATGGTGTAGCATGGCGGCTTCACACCGAGGAGCGACGCATGTTAAAGACAATGGGCAGAACCCTGCTGGCAGCCGCCATTGCCGGCAGCGCGGGCGGCGCGGCTGCGGCGCCGATGACCCTGCAGGACTACCTGGCCCTGACCGGCCCCGCCCCGAGCCTGCACGTGGCCTATGGCGCCGCGCCGTCCCAGTTCGCCGAACTGTTCGCGCCGGGCGGCGACGGCCCGTTCCCGGTCGCGGTGGTCATCCACGGCGGCTGCTGGACCAGGGAATTCGGCGGCATCACGCAAATGCGCAACATCGCCGGCGACCTGCTGCGCCAGGGCGTGGCGGTGTGGAATGTCGAATACCGCCGCTTCGACGAGGCGGGCGGCGGCTACCCCGGCATGTACCACGACGTCGCCACCGCGCTCGATCGCCTGCGCGCGCTGGCGCCGGAGCACCGGCTCGATCTCTCGCGCATCGTACTGGTCGGGCACTCGGCCGGCGGCCACCTGGCGCAATGGGCCGGCTCGCGCGCGCGCCTGCCGCCCACCAGCCCACTGTACGTGGCCGATCCGCTGCCGGTGCCCACCGTGATCAGCCTGGGCGGCCTGGCCGACCTGCGCAACGAGGCGGCCTTGATCAAAACCAGCTGCGAGCGCGACACCGCGCAGCTGGCCGGCACGCCGAGCGCGGAGCGGCCGGACGTTTTCGCCGACACCTCCCCGGCCGAGATGCTGCCGTCCGGCGTGCGCACGGTGCTGATCCACGGGCAATTCGACACCGTGTCGCCGGTCAGGGCGGGACACGATTACGCGCGCCGCGCCATCGCCGCCGGCGACGCGGCCGAGGTGGTTTTGCTCCCGGGCGGCAGCCATTACGACGAGGTGGCGGCAACGTCGCCGTCGTGGTCTATCGTCTCGGCGCAGATCCGCAAGGCGCTTGGCATCGGCCAGCCGCCGGCGGCACGCTAATACTCGGTGGACTTGCGGGCGTCGCCGCGCACCCGGTCGGCCGGATACTTGGCCGCGTTGAGGGCGATTTTCTCCAGCGCCGCCGCGCGCAGATCGACGCCGCTCTTGTCGGCCAATTGAACGAGGTATAGCAGCACGTCGGCCAGCTCGTGGCGGATGCCGGCGCGTTTGGTGTCATCGAGTTCGGCGTCGGCGCCGGTGTGCAGCCACTGGAAATGCTCGGCCAGTTCCGCCACCTCGACCGACAGCGCCATCGCCAGGTTCTTCGGGGTGTGGAACTGTTCCCAGTCGCGCTCACGGGCGAAGGCGCGCGTCAGCTCGCGCAGCTCGGTCAGCGTGTCCGGGGTAGGGGAGGCGGGTGTGGTATCCATGGCCGCCATGTTAGCACCATCCATTTTGCGCTTCACGCCCCGTTTTCGACGGTTTGTCGCATGAGGCGGGCGTGGAACGGGGCCGCTGGCTATAGTGACATCACTATATAACTTCACGGACACCCGCCCATGCGCCGCACAGCCATCGCCTTTGCCACCATCGCCGCCTTCTCCGCGCTTGCCACCGTGGCCGGCTGCGCCGTCATCGTCATCCCGGAAGACGGCAACATGCAGTACAAGTCGTCCTTCAGCGGCAACGCGGTCGAGGGCAACGGCCAGGCCGTCGTCGAACGGCGCGACGCCGTCGTCGGCGCCAATGTCGACGGCATCGACATCAAAGGCCCGCTGCAGGTCGAGGTGCGCGTCGGCCAGGCGGCCTCGCTGCAGGTCGAAGGCGACAGCAACCTGCTGCCGCTGCTGCGCACCGACGCCAGCGGCGGCAGCTTGCGCGTCTGGGTCGAAGGCAGCGTGCGGACGGCCAATCCGCTACGGGTGGTCTACACCACCGCGCAACTGCGCCAGATCCATTCGAACGGCTCCGGGCGCCTGTCGGTCAGCGGCTTGAATGGCGACCCACTGGTGCTGGACCAGAACGGGTCGCGCTCGGTGAAGCTGGCGGGCAATGTCAGCCGGCTGGAAGTGCGCTTGAACGGCTCCGGCAGCATCGACGCGGCCGGCCTGCAAAGCGGCTCCACCTTGGCCAGCCTGAATGGCTCCGGGCGGCTCAACCTGGGCCAACTGCGCGGCGACTCCCTCAGCCTGGACCTGCACGGCTCCGGCGGCGTCAACGCCAGCGGCAGCGTGCGCAGCATGATCGTGCGCCTGTACGGCTCCGGCAGCGCCGACCTGGCCGGCCTGACCAGCGAGAGCGCGGAACTGAGCACGCATGGTTCGGGCAGCATTTCGGCCGCCGTCAGCCAATCGCTGGTGGCCGACGCCAACGGCTCCGGACGGGTCACCGTGTACGGCAACCCGGCGCAGCGCAGCGTCAGCGGCAAGCGCGTGAGCGTGCTGCAGTAAAAATGATGGCCACTGAATCAACCGCCGCTCTAAACCACGTAGGGCGGATTAGCGTAGCGTAATCCGCCATGCATGCGCCGCCAACGGCTCATCGATGGCGGATTACGGCCTTCCGCCTGATCCGCCCTACGCGTTAGCGACAGGCTTTGTGAGCTCGTCGATCATCGCCGACAGCGGCATCGGCCGCGCATACAGATAGCCCTGCAGGCACGGGCAACCATGGGCGATCAGGAAATCGGCCTGCGCCTGCGTTTCCACACCCTCGGCCACCGCGTGCAGCCCCAGATGGCCGGCCATCGCCAGGATCGACTGCACCAGCGCCGCGCTGCTGGCATCGCCCGGCGCATCGATGATGAAGCTGCGGTCTATCTTGAGCTCATAGAGCGGCATCTTCCTCAGGTACGCCAGGCTTGAATAGCCGGTGCCGAAATCGTCGATCGAAAAGCGCAGCCCCAGCGCCGCCAGCTGGCGCATGCGCGCGATGGTGTCGTCCAGCTTATCGATCAACAGCCCCTCGGTCACCTCCAGTATCAGCCGGTCGGCCGGCGCCCCCGTCTCGGCCAGCGTGCGCTGCACCAGCGCGACGAAATCGGGCTGGCGGAACTGGCTGGGACTGACGTTGACCGACAGCGGCATCGACAGGCCGGCGCGCTCCAGCAGCAGCAACGCCTCGCAGGCCTGGCGCAGCGCCCAGGCGCCCAGCGCCAGGATCAGTCCCGATTCCTCCGCCACCGGAATGAATACCGACGGCGGCACCATGGTGCCGTCGGCCAATGGCCAGCGCATCAACAGCTCGCCGCCGATGGCGCTGCCGTCGCGGTCGACCTGCCGCTGCACGTGCATTTGCAGTTCGCCCGCTGCCAGCGCGGCGGCCAGATCGCGCTCCATCGACAGGCGCATTTCAAGCGCCGTCTGCATCGCGATTTCAAAGAAGGCGATGCCATTGCGGCCCTCCGTCTTGGCGCGGTACATCGCGGTGTCGGCCTCGCGCAGCAGGTCGTGCGCGGTCTGCTCCTGCCCCGCGCGGCGGGGCTTGGGCAGCATCGCCACGCCAATGCTGGCCGTTAAGGCATAGAGCTGGCCGTCGATCTCGAACTCCTGGCCGATCGAGGCCCGGACCTTTTCAGCCACCGTCCGCGCGGCGCGCGTGGCGCTATCGAGATCGTCCGCCAGGTGCGCCAGCACCACCACGAATTCGTCGCCGCCGATGCGCGCGACGGTGTCGGCCTTGCGCACCAGCTGGTTCAAGCGTTCGGCCGCCTTGCACAGCAGCGCGTCGCCGATTGCGTGGCCGCGCGCGTCGTTGATGGTTTTGAAGCGATCGAGATCGACAAACATCACCGCGCTGAAGGTGGCGCTGCGCGCGGAACTGGCCAGCAGCGTGTCGATGCGGTCCATCAGCAGGCGGCGGTTGGGCAGGCCGGTGAGCACGTCGAAGAACGCCAGCCGCTCCAGCGACTCCGCGCCGGCCTGCAGCTCGTCGAACGAGCGCGCCAGCTGCTGCAGCAAGACCGCGCAAGACAACGTCAGCACAGCCGTGATGAACATGAAGTTGATCGAAATGATGGCCGACTTGAGGAAGGCGTGATCGGGCATGCCCTCGATTTGCATCTTGGCGTTTTCGTCGAACCCGAGCACCATCACCGCCAGTCCGGCCAGCAGCAGCATCCACAGCGCCGGGCGCAGCCCGAGCAGCAGCGCGGCAAGCACCGGGATGGCCATCAGGTAGATCTGGCTGACCGGTCCGATCTTGAGCAGCAGGCCGACGCCGACCACAAAGGCGACGGCCAGGAAGTTGAGCACGCGGATGGTGTAGGCGACGTGGCGCAGCAGCAGGATGGCGCCGATCCACGACAGCGCGATGACGTCGATGACGACGATGGACCACATGCCCTCGCTGGCGGCCAGCAGCATGCTGGGGATGGCCGTGCCCAGCCCGAGCAGAAACACGATCAGCAGCAGCCTGGCGAAAATCCGTGCGCGCCAGTGCGCTATGTCGTTCGGCGCAGCCACGTTAGCCGTTCCCCCAGGTGCGATGGATCTATTGTTATTGGTTGCTTCTGATCCTGATGGTACCCGCAATCGCAACGGGTGTCACCGGCCCGCAGGCCCGTTTCAGTCCCTGGCGTTGACGCTGCCGATGCCCGACACCGATTTGTTGACCGTTTTCGGCTTGCCGTAATAGTCCAGCGAGCCCATGCCCTTGGCCACGGCGTTGAGCAAATCGCTGGCGTAGACGCTGACGCTGCCCACGCCTTCGAAGTTGACGTCGACCCGCTCGGCGTGCAGCGCCTTGGTGTCGACCTGGCCCACGCCCTTGGCGTTCAGGCGCAGGTATTTGACTTTGCCGCTGGCCGAGAGCAGGCCGGCGCCCAGGTAGCCGATGTCGAGGCGGTCGGTGTCGACGTGGCTGATGACGGTCTCGCCCGCGCCTTCGACCTTCACCCGGCTCAAGGTCGGCATGGTGATGGTGATGCGCGGCGCGCCCTTGCCGCCGTCGTAGGTCTTGTCGGACATGGTGATCTGCAGTTCGTTGTCGACCACCGTGGTTTTGAGTTCGGCGATGAACTTGTCGTCGCCGCGCACCACCACCGACTGCGTTTTGCCCGCTTCGACCGTCATCGCGAACGCGCCCTTGGCGTTGACGGCGATGAACGGCGGCAGCGCGCGGGTCGATTCGGCAGCCATCGCCGGCCCGCCCGCCAGGTACAAGGTGGAGCTCAGGACGCCGGCGATGGCGGTGGTCACGACGGTGGAAGCGGTGCGGCGCATGGTGAGTCCTTGATGGTTTGTTCAATGATTACTTATTTTGATAACGTTAATTTTACTGAACTTCGCCACCGGGACCGACAACTTTGCGACGAACTGCAAAAAAGTGGCAATGTGTTGCGCTGCGGCTACGTTTTGCCGGCACGCGCCGTCCGGACCGAGCTCGCTAGCGTTCGGCAAGTCACGTCCAAAGGGCGTATGATCCCGGAGAAATCGCATCTTAGAGGACCACATGACAGCCATCGCCATACCCCAATCCCGCCCCGGCACCGTTTTCCGCGTTGTCAGCGGCAACTTCATGGAGATGTTCGACTTCTTCCTGTTCGGGTTCTACGCCACCGCCATCGCCAACGCCTTCTTCCCGGCTGGCGATGAGCTGGCGTCGCTGATGATGACCTTCATGACCTTCGGCGCCGGTTTTCTGATGCGGCCTCTCGGCGCCATCTTCCTCGGCGCCTATGTCGACCGCGTGGGGCGGCGCAAGGGGTTGATCGTCACGTTGGCGCTGATGGCCATGGGCACCTTGCTGATCGCCTGCGTGCCCGGCTACGCCACCATCGGTTACCTGGCGCCGCTGCTGGTGCTCACCGGCCGCCTGTTGCAGGGCTTCTCGGCCGGTGTGGAACTCGGTGGCGTCTCGGTCTACCTGGCCGAGATGGCGACGCCGGGCCGCAAGGGCTTTTATGTCAGCTGGCAGTCGGCCAGCCAGCAGGTGGCCGTGGTGGCTGCCGCCGCGCTGGGCTACGGCTTGAACCAGTGGCTGACGCCCGCTCAAGTGGGCGATTGGGGCTGGCGTATCCCGTTCTTCGTCGGCTGCATGATCGTGCCGGTGCTGTTCGCGATCCGCCGCTCGTTGCAGGAAACCGAGGAGTTCAAGGCCCGCAAGCATCGCCCCGAGGTCAGGGAGATCTTCCGCTCGATGCTCAACAACTGGGCGCTGGTCATCTCCGGCATGATGCTGGTGGCGATGACCACTGTGTCGTTCTATCTGATCACCGTCTACACGCCGACCTTCGGTAAGAGTGTGCTGCACCTGACCACCAGCGCCGCATTGATCGTGACGCTGTGCGTGGGCGTGTCCAACTTCATCTGGTTGCCGGTGATGGGCGCCCTGTCGGACCGCGTCGGCCGCCGCCCGTTGCTGCTGTGCTTTTCGCTGCTGGCGATACTGACCGCGTATCCGGCGCTGCACTGGCTGGTGCAGGCGCCAAGCTTCTCCCACATGCTGGAGGTGGAGCTGTGGCTGTCCTTCCTGTACGCCAGCTACAACGGCGCGATGGTGGTGGCGCTGACCGAAGTGATGCCGGTCGAAGTGCGTACGGTCGGCTTCTCGCTGGCGTACAGCCTGGCGACTGCGGTCTTCGGCGGCTTCACGCCGGCCATCGCCACCGGCCTGATCGAATACACGGGCGACAAGAGCGCGCCCGGTTGGTGGATGACCTTTGCCGCAGCCTGCGGCCTGTGCGCAACCCTGGTCCTGTACCGCCGCCAGCGCCTGCGGGTTGGCGATACCCCGGCCGGACCCATGGCAGCGTAAGGCGCCGTCAAATCATGGCGGGCCGCGTGTGGCCCGCCACCATCAGGTGCGCAGGCGCGCGAACAGGCGCTCGATATCGAGTTCCTGTATCAGCAGATTGCCCTGGTTGGCCTTGATCAGGCGCGGCGCCAGGGCCGACTCGCCAGACCCCAGGGGCGACTCGGTCATGTCGGCGGCATCGAACTGCTGCACCGAATGCAGATCGTCGACCAGCAGGCCGATGATGTTCTCGCCCAGGTGTACCAGCATCACCTGGCTGTTGTCGGTGACAACACCGGCCTGGCCGGTCGCCAGCAACGCCAGATCGAACACCCACACAAAGTGTTTTTTACCGCCTGCCAGCGGCACGTCCAGCATGCCGAGGCGCGCCGGGTTGTTGCCGGCCGCTTTTTGCACCCTGGCGAAGGGCACGGCCTCCTGTATCCGCGCCGCCCTTAGCGCCATCAAGGTGCGGCCGACGTGGAAGATGGCGAAATCCGGACCGGTGTCGCTGCGGCGCTCGATCTGGGCCGACCGCGCCGGCACCGCCGATTTGTCGCGCACGGGACCGAACGACTCGATCAGCACCGACAGCACCGGTTGTTCGATTTGCGCCTGCGCGCCGGCGCGGAATTCGCGATAGCCCGAGGCCCGGGTACACGCCGCGATCACGTATTGGCCATCATGCAGCATGATGCGCGCGACGCTGGCGCCGTCGCCGTTTTCGGCCGCCGCCAGCAGGCCGGCGTCCAGTGCCAACGTGTCGCCCGGCGCGTAGGCCGGATCGGTGGACGACAGGATGCGGCGTTCCGGCGTGATGAAGAACGCATGCATATTCCGGCGTCCGGCAACGCCGCTGTGCAGCATGTTGAGCAGCTCGGGGCGCGAATCGAACACGATGCCGATGCCGCCGATTACCGTGGATGTCTGCTCCGGGTGGCGGATCGCGGCGTGATAGATGAAGGTCGACTCGCCACCGTACAAGGCCGACGGCGCGAACGGCTCGGGATAGTGATCCAAGTCGCTGCGCAGCGCGCAAACGCGGCCCAGCGTGGCGCTGTCGATATGGGAGCCGATGCTGGTCGGCTGCTCATCGCTTTCGCCGGTGCTGGCGACAATGCGGCCGGCGCGGTCGTAGACGAACAGGCGCGCATACACGGTGTACAGGCTGTTGATGTGGGCCAGCACCTTGCCCATCGCGGCGGCTTGTTCGGCCGACGGATGCGCCAGGCCGCGCCGCAGTTGCGCCGTCAGCGCCCACCAGCGGCAATCGTTGGCGCGCTCGTACAAATTGCGGTCCAACATATCGACCAGCAGCCGGGAGGTCAGTTCGGCCTCGCTGATGCTGGCGGTTAGCACCGTCTGGTACAGATCCTGGATCGAGCGCGAAAAAATGGCATCGCTGCGGCCACCGGTCTCGGTGATCTGGTCGAGCACCGTATTGAGCTTGTTGACGTTGCCGCTGTGGTGCCCATGACCTTCCACCAGGTCGTTGGCCGCGCTGGTAACCTTGCCGTTCCAGACGATGCGTTCGATGGTGCGGGTGGTGCGCGTCACCGCGCTCATTAATTCATGAAGGGTAGGGCTGAACGCCTGCGCGTGCGACAGCAAGCCTTCGATCAACTGCGGATCGACGCCGCCCAGCGCATCGGCGCCGGCGTTGCGGAAGGCCAGATCGACCGGCATCATCAACTGTCCCTTCCAGCCGGTCGGGCCGGGATAGCCTTGATAGCCGTCGGAGCGGAAGGTGCGCACCAGGTATTCGCGGCCGCCGAACATCAGCAGCTGCGGCAGGCCGTCGACGTTGGTCGGCACCTTGACGCCGGCCGGTATCCACAGCGGATCGGCGCTGCTGATGACGCGGTCCTGCGCATCGAGCAGCAGCATGTTGGCGCGGTGCGACGGATCGCGGTAGGACGCGAAGATGGCGTCCATCTCCTGGTCGAAATTGAAGCACAGGCACAGCACGCCGACCGGCTCGCCGCTATCCGGATGCAGCATGCGGTGGGAATACACCAGCGCGCGCGGTTTGCCGGGCCGCAGATCGGTGGCCCGGAAGGTCTCGACATAGCCGGTGGCGGCCAGCGTCCCGGCCACAAGCGCATCGCCGCTGTGGGTCACCGGGGTGGTGGGATCGGCCTGCACCAGCACGCGGCCGTCCAGGTCCAGCAGCAGGATCTCGTCGTAGACGGTATATTTGTCGCGGTAGTCGGACAGGCGTTGGCGGGCCGCGTCAAGGCCGCCGGCATCGCCGTCGATGCCGGCGACAAAGCGGCACAGATCGACGTCGGTGGCCAGGAAGCCGACATCGGCGGTGCGTTCGAACAGGTTGCGCACGAGGATGTCGATCGCGTAGCGCGCCTGGGTGCCCAGGTCGGCCATCGCGTGGCGCACCTTCTCGTGCACCAGATTGGCGATCAGCGCGCGTTCGAGCTGCGCGAAACCGGTGCGCGTGGCCACCATCGCAGGCAGCAGCAGGCGCGCCTCGGCCGGGCAATTCATCTTGGCCGAAGACTCGATCAGCTGCCACATTTGATTCAGCTCGCGCAGCGATAATTCGCAGCGCGCGACGTCCGGCATATACGGCAAAAAGGTGTCGGCGCTTGTGGCTGGTGGTGGTTTCATATCCTGCGTTCGGCATAAAAAGTATTTTCACAGCAATTTTTATGCCAGACGGGCAAGAGGCAAAAAAAAGCCATCCGGCGTGGATGGCGTTTGATCTGAACTACCGAGCTTTGTTACTAAGCTTTGTTACTGAGGCATGTTTTCATGAATGCCTTGCGGTCGTCGCCTTTTTTTCCGGTGGCGTCGGCATTACATTTTTTCATCTTGTCCTGCTGCGTCAATTTGGCGTCCGGCGCTGCGGCGGCGGGCTTCGCGCTCAGGCATTCCTTCATGAAGGCTTTCCGCTCATCGCCTTTTTTTCCGGTCGCATCGGCGTTACAGGTTTTCATCTTGCTTTGCTGGGCTGTCGGCTCGGCGGCAAACACGGCGCCGCTCAGTGACAGGATCAGGCTGGCAACGAACAGTTTTTTCATCATGGTTTCCTCTGCGGTCGAAATGCGAATGGGCGGGCCCGGTGGCCACGTG
>Ga0265780_10008505_pt1 | contig 12458 bp, 12 predicted proteins | sample P1T30metagenome_FD_192432 | JGI IMG/M metagenome (GOLD analysis project Ga0265780, IMG submission 192432) | Plant litter microbial communities from East Loma Ridge, Irvine, California - P1 T30 | ecosystem: Environmental > Terrestrial > Plant litter > Unclassified | place: USA: California...
TTTGAACACTTTGGTGAACGTTTTTTGAGGAAGATTTTATAAGTACAAAAAAAGCCGCCTTGTTTACAAGGCGGCTTTTTAATTGATGAACTTCTATAGAAATTAACTTTTTGGATTCAAAGTTTCGGTAATACGATCAGACAGATCTTGCAGGTGGTAAGTGCTCATGGAATCGGTAATTGTAGCCGATTTGATCATAGCATTAATAGCACGCAATTGTGCTTTAGCTACTGACACTGCATCTGTTTGTTCAGGGTCGCGCGGGGCACCGCCACGGCTACCAAAGGCAACTGCCTGTGCTGCAGCATTTGCAGGTGAAGGTTTAACCATGTCAATCAGCTTATCTACATAAAGTTTTTGCAGATTACGACGGTACACATCAATAACCTGGTTGCTCTTTACTTCGCGGAAGATGATGTTTTGCATATCGCCCATAAAGTCGGTCACCTTGTACGCTTTAGCGCCGTCCATAGCCTCGGCGGCTACCATTTTATTGAAGATACGTGGCGTAACTATACGTGTAAGTACAGCATCCTGGCGGGAATAAATAACCTGTAAGGGACTGGCACCTATATCATTTAGTACTTGCTGGTTTAATAACCAGGTTGGCGTAGTAAACAATTGCTTATCCAGGAAAGTCATCGCTTCGCGCTGGGTACTGGCAGGCGTGTTTTCATACACCGGGCCGGCTTGGTCTGTACTCTTTGGGTTTTCGTAAATACCGCCAATGTTTTTAGCCACATGACCCATGTAACGGCCAAATTGGGTGGTTAACTGGTTGTACATGTTTTCCAGGTCGTCATAACCTTCGCCTTCTTGCTTAGTCCATTCGGGCAGTTTAACCAAAATGCGTTGCAAGTTTTTAATACCGTAAGTGCTGGCAACCATAGCGTTATCGCTCAAGTCTTCATTTTGTGAATGCGGATCATCGGGGTTGGTTTCGGTACCAAACCACAGGCGGCGGTTCTTGGCGCTTTCAATAGCCATTTTGTTTAGCACTTCTTTATCGGCATCAGGACCTTTTTCGCCCATGTATTTATAGCCCCATTCAATGGCCCATTTATCATAATCGCCAATGCGTGGATATAAACCTTTTGAGTTAATGTTATCCTCAGGCTGTGCTACGTAGTTAAAGCGGGCATAGTCCATAATAGATGGAGTGTGGCCGTTAGCCTCAACAAAAGCCTTATCGCGCAGTTTTTCAACCGGTACGCTTGAGCTTGAACCATAGTTATGGCGTAAACCTAAAGTATGGCCTACCTCGTGCGATGATACGAAACGGATCAGATCACCCATTAGCTTATCGTCAAAAGTCATTTTGCGGGCACGTGGGTCAACTGCTGCAGTTTGGATCATATACCAGTCGTGCACCAGTTTCATTACGTTGTGGTACCAGTTAATGTGCGTTTCTAATATCTCGCCACTGCGTGGATCAGAAATGTGCGGACCGCTGGCATTTTCTGTTTCAGAGGGTTTGTAAACAATTACCGAGTGACTGGCATCTTCCAGGCTCCAGGTAGAATCTTGCTTAGTGGTAGGGGCAACCTTAGCTACAATAGCATTTTTAAAGCCTGCTTTTTCAAAAGCAACCTGCCAGTCGTTTATACCAGCCATTAAATAAGGAATCCATTTTTTAGGCGTAGCGGGGTCAATGTAGTATACAATTTGCTTTTTAGGCTCAACCAATTCACCACGTTTGTATCTGGCCATATCGGCAGCTTTGGGCTCTAGTCTCCAGCGTGCAATCAACTGTACGTCTTTAACGCCTTGCGGGTTAAGGTCAAAATCAGTATAGTTGCTGGTAAAGTAACCTACGCGAGGGTCGAAATAACGACCTTTCATAGGCACTTTAGGCAATATCACTAATGAGGTGTTTAACTCAACGGTTACAGAACCATTAGCAGCACTAGCACCGCCTGCAGCTGGGGCTGGGGCACCACCACCACGGCCAAAAGGCGAAGCTGCCGGTAGTAAACCATAAGTTTTTACAGTACTAATCTCTACATTGTTTGAAAAACTGCGTACGTTTTCAATATAGCTACGGTCGGCCAGTAAGGTGCCTAAACGGATGCGTTGCTTTGATTGCGGTGAACTGAAGAAAAACACTTCGTTATCGCCATTAATATAATCGGTCATGTCAATCACCGTTCCTTTAGAGTCGGGTGAAAATGCAGCAATATTAAATGCGGCTGCAATAGCCTGTATGTTAGAACGCTGTACTGCCTGGTACATAGATTTTGTACTGTCGGCACTGTAAGCACGGTAAGATATTTTACGCATGAAAATGCGGTTGTTAGGCCCTTTTTCAAACTTAATTACCGTGTTGCCAATTTGGTCACCGGCGTAGCCATCGGCAGCTCTAACATCAGCGCCGGCACGCGAAATGCGGCTAACCACTAAAATTTCGCGATTTAAAATGCTATCGCCAATTTCAAAGTAGTATTTATCGTCTACCTTGTGTGTTTTAAATAAACCTGCACGGGTTACAGCCTTATCGGTAATTACGGTTTTGTACGGACGCGGCACTGCACGCTGTTGAGGCACATTGCCTGCAAAGCCACCTGGTAAGGCTGCACGGCGGGCAGAACTATCTGCGCGGCCTTGTGCCAAGCTACCTGTAGCCACAGCAGCAAATGCCATGGTAAGTAAAAATTTATTCATTTGGGGAGTTAATTATTTATCAACTAAATGTAAACCAAAGAAATAAATTTGCTGTACTTATAACCTTAATGTTACAAATATTTAAATTCGGTGTGTTCAGGCGTTTGTTAACACGCACCATTTATACTATTTTAGGTGATGCTTTTTACCGAAGATTTTTTGCATTATGTATGGAAATTTAAGTTGTTCGATTTTCGCAACTTGCAAACTGCTGATGGAGAAGCTGTAGAAATTATTTCGGCAGGTACACATAATTTTGATGCCGGAGCCGATTTTCAAAACGTACGCATAAAAATTGGAGATACTGTTTGGGCAGGTAATGCAGAAATTCACGTGGCATCGGCCGATTGGCACAAACATAACCATAGCGACGATAACGCCTATAACAACGTGATCTTGCACGTAGTTTACTGCAATGATCAACCTGTTATATTGCCTAATGGTAAAGCGCTGCCTACTATAGAACTGTTAAACCGTATACCAGCAGAATTATATGGCCGCTACCATCATATGGTGTATGGCAACCAGCAAATTATACCTTGCGAGGGAACTATTAAAACAGTAAGTAGTCTTTCGGTGCATAATTGGTTAACCCGTGTATTGGTAGAAAGGCTGCATAAAAAATCGGTTGTTGTAATTAATGCACTTCAAATAAATACGGGCAATTGGGAAGAAACATTCTATCAGTTTTTGGCAGCTAATTTCGGCTTTAAAATAAATGCACTACCCTTTGAGTTAATGGCCAAGGCATTACCGCAAGGCCTGCTGGCCAAACACAAATCAAGTGCTTTGCAAATTGAGGCGCTCATTTTTGGCCAGGCTGGGTTTTTAGAGGACGACTTTACAGAGACGTATCCTTTAAAACTTAAAGCAGAGTATAGTTATCTTCAAAAAAAATATAATCTTGTACCTATAGAAAAGCATCTGTGGAAGTTTTTGCGGCTGCGTCCATCAAATTTTCCTACCGTTAGGCTGGCTCAGTTTGCAGGCCTAATTACTCAGTGTAACCACCTGTTTTCTAAAATATTAGAAGAGCAAACAGTAGCAGGATTGCGGAAACTTTTTAGTAATATTGTTGTTAACGAATACTGGGATACACATTACAGGTTTGGTGCAACGTCAAAGTTTTCTATCAAATCTTTCGGAGATGCTTCGATTGATCTGTTACTGATGAATACTGTTGCGGTGTTTTTGTATAGCTATGGTAATCATTATAAGTTGCCAGCTTATGTTAACAGAAGCCTGGAGTTGTTAGAGCAGCTGCCCGTTGAGCACAATTACATTGTAGATGATTTTAAAGAGCTTGGTATAAAAGCTAAAAGCGCTTTTGAATCGCAGGGGCTGGTGGAGTTAAGGCAGAGTTATTGCAACCATAAAAAATGTTTGCAATGCGGAATAGGAAATCAAATTTTAAGTACGAACCGATTATGATACAGCGCATTCTTACCTTTTTTGAAAGATACTCATTTGGGGTATGCACTTACTTGGGCGAACGGTTTAATATTTCCATTGCCAAGATCCGTTTGTTTTTTATATACTCTTCGTTCTTGTCGGTAGGTTTCCCGCTAGTATTTTATTTCTGTGCAGGCATTGTATTAGATATACGTCATTATATTAAACGCATGCGTGCCAGGGTAATGGATTGGTAGAACTGGCTTTTTTATAGTTAACTGGCCAATTTCAACTCTATATCTCTAAGTAAAGAATTAATGTCTGCTGTTTTAACCATACTACTATTAAGCACACCTAAAGGTTTAAATGCATAGGTGTAATTATCATGGTTTTTACCTGATATTAGCATTAGTGGTATCTCTTTAACCGTATCAATTGATTTTATTGCACGGCTTAGTACCATACTATCCATTTCAGATAACATGCTGTCTAACAAAATAAGATCGGGGCGGCACTTTGAGATGGCTGTTAATACTTTATAAGAACGGCTTAAAGGACATACATCGTAACCTTTGCAATCCAATATTTGTGAAAGCATATTCAACTCCATCAAATCTTCGTCAATAATCATTATGCGCTTGCTCATATCTTTCGGTGGTTATGAATATATACATTCAATTTACATGCCATATATAAATAGAAGCTATACGCTATAGGCTTTATGTATTTATTAAAAGACTATGTGAACCAATAGTTTATAAAATTTTGATTGTAATAAGCTGAACAGAGTTCCCGAATTATGAAGGTACACTCTTGTTTATAGGGTATGATATTATATGATCAGGCAGCTCGTTTGTGACCCTGGTTGATGCCTTGCTTCTTTAATTGCGCTACGCGGTAAGCTTCAAAATTTTTTTTACAGGATTATTTCAACTCAATATCAATTGAATTAACAATAATTTTAGTGGACAATAATGATTTCATAAGGCAGTATTTCAGCATGAACTACATTACGAAATGTATGCAGGAGAAAATATTATTAAAATTCCAAATATGACTTCCTTGTATTATGAGGTAAAATAATATAGATGTATATTATAATATACAAGTTATCGTGAATCTTAAATACCGAATGGTGTATGTGGTACTTTATGATAGTACATCTCAATTTTGAGATGTAAGACTATTTACTTTATCAACAAGTTCGTTTAAATCGAATGGTTTAGCAATTACGGCTTCACATCCAAAAGAGGGGTAATCAACATCGCGGTTAATGTAGGCCGAAAATATAATAACCGGAATGTGGCTTAACTGATCGTCAGCCTTAAATTGCTTGCAAATTTCGCCGCCATTGCCATCATTTAGTAAATAATCGAGAATTACTAAATCGGGGTGATAATCATGTGCCACCTGCAAAATATTATTACTGGTACAGGTAGTGTGCACATCGAAGTTCTCATAAGAAAGCACTTCGTTTACAACTTCTAAAATATCCTGATTATCATCCAACACCAATATACGCTTCAACATCAAAAGGATTAATTAGGGTAAATTGGCAATAATATCACTGCTATTATTTGCCGGGCCAAAGGTAACAATACTAATATCTCTTATGAAACTCAGGGCTCAAAATATTGTAAAAATAGTGTAACTAAAAATATGCTTTTAACAAAGAGGAATTTATATATGTTAAGATGATGTATAAATGATCGCTTTTTTGCATCATTCACAATTAATGCTTGGAAATAAGCTCAGAGGTGATGTTAATACTTAAGGCTACAATTGCGGTATTAAAGGCAAATGAAATAAGGCTATGAACCCAGGTTAGACGTCTCATTTTTTTTGAGGTGATGTTTATGTCAGAAACCTGGAAGGCTACACCAATATTAAATGAGTAATATACAAAGTCGAGGTAGTCGGGTTCTTTCTCTTCAGGAAAATCAAGACCGCAAGCCGGCTTTTTGCTTCCATCATCGTTACTGGTATCATAATATAAATGTGCATAGCGCAATGTAAACACCGTATGCACCAGCCACCACGAAACTATTACCGAGCTAATGGTTAAAACCACATGGCCGGTTACCTGTGCCGTAGAGGCGTTTTCGGGCGATTTCATTAAAAAAGCGATAGACAGCAGGCTAATGAGCGAACCTACCAGCACAAACAGAAAAATGAAGGTGCGGCTTGAGTCTTGAAGGGTGGCAACCTTATGAATATCACGTGGATGCAAGGTAATAATGGTTATCCATTCAGGGATAATTAAACTAAATGCAAAAGATATCCAGGTAATTAATATGGTCTCGGTTACTGGCAAGGCCGATTTAATTAAGTAGGCCACTATTGTACTTACCACAATGGCAATAAGGAGCCTTAAGTGTGCATCTAAATGGAAGGCAATTTCTTTTTCGGCTTTACGGCTAATATTATCGGGCATATGGGTATGTATGAGTAGCTTATAGGTGGGGAAAGATATTAAAATGATTGTACGCGATCAATCTTCTTCAACAATGTGTGCCACGCGGCCTATTTGCCCATCCTCGAGCCGCACTTTAATTCCACGCGAATGGTAGGCAGCACTGGTAAGCAGGCTTTGTACAATGCCGCGGGTTAAATTTCCACTGCGCTGATCTTTCTTAAGGATGATGTCCACCTCCAGCCCGGGATAGATGTCTTTACGATTTTGTCCGTTCATGAGTTAAATTTTTAGCGCTTACTTAACTAATTCCTCAATAGCTTGGGCGGTTTTAGTAAACTTAAACTGTTGTAGTAAAGTGTTCATAGCTTCGGTTATTTCATGGTTCCCTAAATTACCTATGCTGCCCTCATGAGTATGGTTAACGGTTTTATTGGGGTTAAAGTTACCTTCTTCAATAGCAAGGCCTACTTGCTTGTAGGCATCTCTAAATGGCACACCATCAAGTACCTGGCGATTAACTTCTTCTACACTGAAGAGATAAGCATAACGCTGATCATCTAAAATGTTGGTTTTGACCGTAACATGCTGCAGCATAAAATTAGCCATGTGCAGGCAGGTTTTTATTTCGGTAAAGGCAGGAAACAATAGTTCTTTAAGCAGTTGCATTTCGCGGTGATAGCCCGATGGCAGGTTGGTGGTCATCAGGGCAATATCATTGGGCAAGGCCTGTAGGCGGTTGCACTTGCCACGCATAATTTCCCATACATCGGGGTTCTTTTTGTGCGGCATAATGCTGCTGCCGGTAGTTAGATTTTCGGGGTAGCTTACGAAGGCAAAGTTCTGGCTCAGGTACAAAGTTTGATCCATAGCCATTTTGGCCAGTGTAGCTGCTATGGCTGAAAGTGCCTGTGCAATAATGCGTTCTGTTTTGCCACGGCCCATTTGCGCATACACAACGTTATAGTTTAAGCTTTCAAAACCTAACAATTGCGTGGTTAAAGTACGGTTAAGCGGAAAGGATGATCCATACCCAGCTGCCGAGCCCAAAGGATTTTTATTGGTGATTTTATAAGCGGCCAGCAAAAGTTCCAGATCATCTGTCAAACTTTCGGCATAAGCGCCAAACCATAACCCGAAAGAGGACGGCATGGCTACCTGCAAATGGGTATAGCCGGGCAGTAATACATCTTTGTGTTTATTGCTTAGCTCAATAAGCAGGGTAAAAAGTTGCTGCACTTCTTCAACCACTTGCTGTAACTCGTTACGGAAGAAAAGCTTAAGGTCTACCAATACCTGGTCATTACGGCTGCGGCCACTGTGTATTTTTTTACCGGCATCGCCAATGCGGCGGGTAAGCAGCATTTCTACCTGAGAGTGTACATCTTCAACACCGTCTTCTATCTCGAAGTTGTTATTTTGAATATCGGTGTAAATGGCTTTGAGTTCGTGTTGTACCAGCTGCAGGTCATCAGCACTCATGAGGCCAATGGTTTGCAGCATTTGTGTGTGTGCTAAAGAGCCAAGCACATCAAAGGCAGCCATTTGCCGGTCAAACTCGCGGTCGCGGCCAACGGTAAAGCTTTCTACCAGTTCGTTAACGTTTGTTGTTTTTTGCCACAGCTTACTCATGCTGCAAAGATGTGAAAAAATGTGTATTGCTCCTGTATAAATAGCAATGCCGGAAACATGCCCGGCATTGCCATCATCAGGTAAGTTGAGGCTACAAAAACACGCCGCCAGATGCTTCTATGCGTTGGGCATTTATCCAGCGTGCATCATCGGTGCATAAGAAAGCAACTACGCCGCCAATATCATCGGGTAAGCCCACGCGGCCTAAAGCAGTTTGCGAGGCTATGCATTTGTTTATTTCCTCATTGTCACGTACTAAGCCGCCGCCAAAATCGGTTTCTATGGCGCACGGAGCTACCAAGTTCACGGCAATACAACGTGCACCTAACTCCTTAGCCTGGTACTTGGTCAGCGTTTCAATAGCACCTTTCATACTGGCGTAGGCTGCATAGCCTGGCGTGCTGAAACGTGCTAAGCCGCTGGATATGTTTACAATGCGGCCTCCATCGGCCAGTATTGGTAAGGCTTTCTGCGTTAAAAAGAATGCGCCTTTAAAATGAATATTCATCAAGGTATCAAACTCATCCTCGGTAGTGTCGGCAAATGAGGCATAAACACCGACGCCTGCATTGTTGATCAGGAAGTTGAACTTGTCAGTGTTGAATGTGCTGCTTAGTACACCGCTTAAAGAGGTAACAAAGGCATCGAAGCTTTTTGCATCACCGGTGTTCAGTTGCAGGGCAGCGGCTTTTTGTCCGGTTTGCTCAATTTCAGCCACTACCTTATTTGCCTCTTCAACATTGCGGTTGTAAGTGATAATTACATCAATTCCTTTTTGTGCAATGGCAAGGGCCATGTTTTTACCGAGTCCGCGGCTGCCACCGGTTACCAGGGCTATTTTGTTTGTTGTGCTCATAGTTGTTTTGTTAAGTATGATACAAAATTACAGCCCCTGTGTTCCGTATTTATGGTGATAGCTTCAGTTTATATGGTGACAGTTTCAGTTTTTGGCATTTCAGCCGTGGCCAACTGCATCTTTTCACGATACTTTTTAGGCGTGGTGCCCTCAAATCGTTTAAAAAATTTCACAAAGTTAGAGGGATCGTAGGTTAAACGTATAGCAATTTCAGAAACAGATACATTAGTTTCCCTCAACTGTCTGCGTGCTATATCCATAATCTTCTCTTCATAAAAATAGCAGGGTGCTTGACCGGTCACCAGTTTTATAGTGTTACTTAGATGACGCGCATCAATGTGCATATCATCGGCAAAATCCCTGATCTCGTACATGTCTAATACCCGGTTAGTCAAAATATCTTCCAGGTGCTTATCTACGGCCATCATATAATTGGCTGTAATTTCGCGCTGGCGCAGCATAATCTTTTTAGGAAGTTTAACCTCTTTGTTCATAAAAGGAATGTATGACTAAAGATAGTGATTAATTGGAATGATTGCTCAATGTACTCATATCTCATTATGCAGGTTGTTCTCAAACTATCCTAACAGCTCTATATCTTCCGCAGATAAATTAATATTTGCCGCTTGCAGGTTTTCCTGGAGGTGATTTAATGAAGATGTGCCAGGTATGGGCAGTATCATAGGCGAGCGGTGCAGCAACCAGGCAATGTTCATTTGAGCTACGCTAACGTTATACTTTTGAGCTATCCGGGCCATTTTATCGGCATTGGCAGGTAAAGAAGTAAACAGTGAAAAATAGGGGATAAGCGGTATTTGATGTACTTCGCAAATATCCATGATCTCCTCGCCGCCGCGGTTTTCACCATGGCCATTATCTAAGGTAGTACGCTGGCTATAGCCATACATGTTTTCTACCGTGGCAATATTACCTATGGTTAAGCCCTGCTCTAATTCGGCACGGGTAACGTTGCTTAAGCCTACGTGTAAAATTTTGCCTTCTTTTTGCATCTCGAACATGGCTTCTACAGATTCTGCAAACGGTACTTCGCTGTGGGGCATCACGCGGAAGTGTACCAGCGATATTTGCTCTTGTTTTAGCGTACGCAGGTTATTTTCAACGCTTTGTCTAAGCTCTTTGGGACTGTTAAAGGGTACCCAGCTTTTATCGTTGTTACGGGTGGCACCTACTTTAGTGCAAATCACTAAATCTTTGTTATAAGGATAAAGCGCTTCGGCAATAAGTCTGTTGGTTACATCGCGGCCATAATAATCGGCCGTATCAATAAAGTTTACCCCTTCTTGTACTGCGGTTTGTAAAATTTGTAAAGCTTGGGCACGGTCTGCAGGTTCGCCCCATATTTGCGGAGATCCGGTAAGCCGCATGGTGCCGTAACCCAAACGGTTTACGGTTAATGGTTGGGCAGTGTTTTTGCCTATGGTAATAGTAGAATTAAGAGCTGATGGAAAAGTAAGCATAAAGTTATGTATTTAAGATACAAAGCTAACTTTCCATTAATGCTAATTCATGGTGAATACTTCAGTATTTAATCCTCAATTTTTGAATGCTTGTGGGTATCGCGCATAAATACATAAATAATAAGTGAAACCGCAATGCAGGCAGTAACGTACCAAAAAAACCATTGCGGATGCCCGGCCTGCTTAAACCATAATGCAAAATATTCGGCAGTGCCACCAAATAGAGAAACGGCAATAGCATAAGGAAAGCCCACACCCAGTGCACGCACCTCGGCGGGGAAAAGTTCGGCCTTTACCACGGCATTAATGGAGGTATAGCCGCTCACAATAATTAAGGCAACCAATATTAAAGCAAAGGCTACCCATTTATCGGTAGTATGGCTTAAGCTATTAAGTATAGGAATGGTACACAAGCTACCCAATACACCAAACGCAATAAGGAGTGGCCTGCGTCCTATACGGTCAGACAATGCGCCAAATGCGGGTTGCAAAAGCATGAACGCTACCAGCGTTAAGGTAGATATAAGCGTAGCATCTGTTTTTGAAAAGCCCGATGTATTCACCAAAAACTTTTGCATGTAAGTGGTAAAAGTATAAAAGGCTACTGTTCCGCCAAGTGTTAAGCCAATAACGGTAAGCACCGCTCGCGGATGCTGCATCAGTGCTTTAATAGTACCACGTGCCGGAGCATTCTCTTTTTGCGTAAACGTAGCCGACTCGTGCAGGCTACGGCGCAAGTACATCACACTAATGGCCAGCACTGCACCAATGCCAAACGGTATGCGCCATCCCCAGCTATGCAGCTGGTCTTCGGTTAAAAATAAACGTTGCAGCATTACCAGTACCCCCAATGCAATTAGCTGCCCCATTATTAAAGTTACATACTGAAAGCTGGAGTAAAAGCCACGGTGTTTGCGGGTTGCCATTTCGCTCAAATAAGTGGCGCTGGTGCCGTATTCGCCACCAACACTCAAGCCTTGTATAATACGGGCAATTACCAGTAAAACGGGGGCGGCAATGCCAATGGTTTTGTAACCGGGCACAAAAGTAATAATAAGCGAGCCTGCACTCATTAGCAATATAGAAGCCGTTAATGCTTTTTTACGGCCATGCTTATCAGCATAAGTGCCCATTAGCCAGCCACCTACCGGGCGCATTAAAAAGCCTATGGCAAATATGCCCGCAGTATTTAATAATTGTGCTGTGGCGTTTTGTGCCGGAAAAAAAGAGGCTGCAAAGTAAAGTGAAAAGGCAGAGTAAACATACCAGTCGTACCACTCCACCAGGTTGCCCAGCGAGCCGCCGATGATAGATTTTAGCCGCTGCGATACGCTGATATTAGTTTCCTGAAAATATTGCTGTGCCATGGTGCAATTTATACAATACTGGTAGCTTAGCGTTTATACGGGCCTAATTAAAATGTTAATTTGGGAGATACTACCTCGGCCTCAGATTGGGTTTCCGTGTTTTTTACGATTTGATGAATAGTTTCGTCGAGCTCAAGCACTGCTTTCTCCATCATTTGTAATACTTCAGAATCAAACTCATTACTTTCCAATTTCAATAGGTGCATTAATCCTAGAATAGAAGCCACAGGTTTACGCAATTCATGCGATTGCAGAAAAGCAATTTTGCGCAAGGCTTCGTTTTGATGTAAGATTTTTTCTTCGTTTTGCTTGCGCTTTGTAATGTCGGTAGAATTAAAAGATACGCCTATAATTTTACCCGAAGCATCATAAGTTGGGTTGTAAGTAATTTTTAACCAGGTAGGTTCTATCCCTTCAATATTTACCAGGCGTTCGTGACTTACCATTTCACCATTCAGTGCCGTTTGCACATGGGCAGCAAAATCGTTTACATAAGCGGGGTATATATAATCTGTGGAAATATCTCCGGCTGATACCCCTTTGCCAAAAACCTGGAAAGCTATATCAAAAAATGTTTTGTTGAAGGTGATAACCTCCATATGACGCCCTATAAGCACATGACTCGACTTGGAGCTTTCAAAAAATGAGCGGAGTTTATT